>JGI24158J21664_10000249_pt1 | contig 43305 bp, 21 predicted proteins | sample Ectturendosymbi3_FD_21664 | JGI IMG/M metagenome (IMG submission 21664) | reverse complement strand
AATCATGGTGGCGTTGGTGAGCACGGTCTGTGGGTCTGCACCAATACATCCATCATCAAGGTACCAGATGTTTAGGTCAGCTTTGATCTTGGATGTTACTTCATATGGATGGCAAGGGCGAAGAGGGCTGGGCCGAGGGGGGCGCCTTGTTGCACACCAGTGGCCGAATCCAGATTGAAGTTTCCGTGAAAAAGGGATGTTTTTGAAGAATAACAGTCCCATAGGAAAGGATAGATTTCTGGGAGGTGTTTTTGAGCTTCTTGAAGAACGGTGTCTCGGCGTATGCTGTTGAAGGCATTTTTAACATCAAGTTTAACATCAAATTGTTTTATAATTAGTTTATTGCGGTGCATTACGGAAATGTAAGAAGTGCTTGTGGTTAAGGACAAAGCGTTTTCTAGTTCGTTAATTGTGACATCAACCTGTAAAGATAAGAAAAAACACAAACTTTAAGAGCACGAGGTTTTCTACGTGAAAAGACAAAGACGTGCGGACGTAAAGTTGTGTGACTGTATTGTCGCGTCACTGTTCATAGATTTTAGCAATAAATTTAGGTTGATGCAACAAGAAGACGTTGAAGCATCAATTTTATCTTTTCGCTGGTATGTTTAGTTCAGGTGCAGAAGTTGTCGCTGCTTTATGAAGCTACACTGCCCTCTTCGCACTATAGGCCGAGCTCTCAAGGAGCTGCTTAGTAGTGAAGGACTGCAAAGTCTTATGCCTTGTAATCGGATTATACTAATCATTATCCGATTATGCGAAGTGCGCGAGGCGGGTAAAGTTTTATCTTTCCTGTCTACAGTGTTGGCTTCAATGGCTGGACGAGCTGTGGCCACCGCGTGTGAACCCAATAACAGATTGATGGCATCTTCGTTGTGTAATGCTAAGACTGGCCCGTGACAGTTCTTTCATCACCCTTTCTCAACATTTAAGCAACAAATAATCTAATTGTTTGCAAACACAACACGTGTTCTAAATTGGGCAAGTAAGTACATTTGGGAAAGTTTTCAAGCTTCATACTTACTTGAAGTTTACTTTCACAGAATAAATTTAGATTTGGTTGGACACCATGAAGGAACACTGCACCGTTGCTTTCTTAAATGATAACAGCAGAAGTTAGAATAGTAATTCTTGTTTGACACATATGTTGCTGTAGCTACAATTCAAATTTGCAGGGTATATTAGATCAGCTCTTTGCTTGTGAATTACAACGCTTAATTTTAATAGTTTTCATCATTCCTTGCTTTCGGCTTTAGTTAAAAATCATTTCGTCTTTACATTGCCTGTATAATATTTTATATTTTGTTATTTCACAGACCCTCCAATATTTTGTTGACCTGCGCTCGTTTCATGGATTTTGGTGATTTCCACATTTGCATGTTTTGCAAAACCTCATTGGAGCATTGTCTGACGTGCAATTATAAGTTATGAAATTAGCAATAAAGCATTATGCAAAAAACCTAAAGAAGCTCAATTAAAAATCTTAATCATACGACTTTACTTCACAGCATAACGATTATACCTCAAATTATAAGCGATAATTATCACTCCAATGGCTAATTGCTAACAAAATTACAGAAAAAGGAAGAAAGAAAAAGCCAAAAATCCAGTGTGACAAAACAAGCAAAGATTAGTTTACTAGGACTGAAAGGAGTTAGAGAAAAGGATTTTCTAATAAGATTGCACAAACGCTAATGTACCAAATTCAAGTTTAATCTTCCATTTGTGGTACCCGTGTTACGCATTCACTGTGAAGTCACTATAGATATAGAAAAATGCAAGAAATAATGCAAGGATTTCCAGATATCTGAGTGATGTTCACACACTCTACAACTGTAGATCTGCAAATTGAGTCCATTGCGCGTCAGTGAGCCTTTCGAGTACACATCCAGTCATTTGAACGAAACTTCGAGCCAAGAGTCTTTAAACAAGGAAAGTCGTGTTTAAGTCGGGGCACCGGTGCGCAGTAATAAGCCATTACGAATTAAACACTTCCTCACTCAACACTTCTGACCATGCATACCTCACAAAAGAACATCCATTCTAAAATCAAATGAAAGCAATGACCTTCTAATATGTGCAAGGGCGTCTATAGATCACAGTTCTAGTGATAGCAATGTTCAAATAATAATGTACTTATTTCTTAATTTGTTAGCAGAATATGTGCTGCCACTGTTTTGCTGCAAGGCCAGAAAAACAAGGAAGGCGTTGTGTTTGTGACTACAAACTTCATCAATATTGGAATTAGATCCACATAAAAATTCTTGAAAATAACACCGAGGCCACAACTTGGTGTTATCTAAAGACCGAAAGTTTTTTGAAAACGTTTTCAGTGCTTTTGCCAAACCACAAAACCATCATTATCAGTTTTACAAAACAGTGGGAAGTAAAACAACAGAAAAACAGTTCAACAAATTAGCTGAAAAACATCTGATGAAGTGTTTTTGCAAAATTGCAAAAGCAAATGCAGAAATTGTAAAATGCAAAATACTCAATAGAAGCAGAAACAATGCTACCGTCCGTCGTCACTCTAGACTTTTTCGAACTTATCAAAGAAACTGTTGAGCAAATTATCTTCTTGTTCGCCTTAAATTGCCTTTTCATAAAACTTTTCCATTCTGCATTGTAGAAAACACTATGACTCTTGGAAAAGTTTAGGGGGGTATACTGTGTGACTTCATTTTGCTTTCAGGAAACTTTGGAAGTTGCGATAAGTGCAAAACCGAAAAAAACAAGCAGCAAAAGGATTAATCTTCGTTAATGGCACTATTGTGTTTTTAGTTGATTTCACTAAAATGAAATCATATGATTCGGAAATGCATCCGCTGGCAACTTATTTCCTGATTTTTGCCAATGATTATGATTGGTTTTATGCAAATAGTGCCCAATCACAGTTTGCGATCAACACAATGTGTCCGCTGCTGCTTCAGTGTTGGATTTGAAAAACGGAAAAGAGCTTTGTGAAAAAAAAAACAAACCAATTCAGACATCCCTCCAAATAATTGGGCGCAATAGAAAGTGACCTTATTGGGAAATAAAACCTGCAAATTGTACTCAAGAAAATATCGACAGGCCATTTAAAATTTTTAATATTTGCTTACAAGTAAAGTGTGTTGCGAGTACATTCAATTTTGCACGTTTCTGATATCTTTGGTGCTGCCATTAGAAGGTAAACATAACCTCACAAAACTATTCCAGAAGTTTACGTTTATCTTTCGTGGAGGTTTTGCCAAAACTTTCCATGAAAATCACAGAAGTAGCCATGGGGCCAAGAGGGCCATGGCCTCTTGTTTTTAGCATATCTTGTCGTTTTTTGCTTTGAGAGGCGGTGTCCCAAACAAAATATTATTGCTCACTTAAGGTCAAAATACTTTGGCCCCTCCCAAAATTCCGGGCTGGCTATGCTACTGATGAAAATAAATTTGACTTCCACGATTTATTTTTGTGAAAGGAAAATAAAATATTTTGTTGTAGAAAAGCCAGAAAAAAATGTATACAACCCTGGACGAAGCAGTAAAAAATATGCATTGCGTCAATGTTACTAATAGGTAGAAAACTGAGCGACTATATTACAAAGAATCAGAGATATGGATGAGAACAAGATTATATCAGGCGTGTAAAGTACATTCAAGTATTTGCTTCTTTATTCGTCCTGATGTTACTCACAGCTATAAGAGCAAGCAGCAGAGCAGAAAGTTACGAGCTTCTGAATTGCAATATGCTTTCTGGGTGAAACGAAGGCCACATAAGTTGCAGTCGACAATCAAAGATTGGTTGCTGGCTGGGACGACTATGCATGCATTTCCCTGAATTTGTCTGTCAAAACTGTGACTAATCTTCTTAGCTTCCATTCAGGGTTTTTTTTTCTTGTGAACAAGTTTTATTGCCATGTACGGATAGTGGACGAGATAACTAGAATGAAAATTTGAAATGTTTTTTTAGCATAAATCAGGATTGGCCTGGTGCAGAGCAAATCTTGGATGTCTTGAAGTCTTGTTAGAATCAGCATGACAAATGCCAAGGATTTGAATAAAACTTATAGCTTGCCCTTTTTGAAAAGCAAGATTCAGTGATGGGGCGAGAAGTCTCAGGCCCACCAGCAAGCGGGTGTGACGTCAGCACACATGAAAAAGTGAACCAGCTTAACGTCAATCGTAAGTGTAGCGAGGAAGATCGGCAGAGGGAATTAAGAAGAATGGCTGACTCAAAAGTCGAATGATGAATAAACAGAGAGACGTTGATGACTCATCTATACCTAATGTAGGCCTATGTCCTTACGTAAGATTGACTCTGATGTAACTAATGTATCCATCCACGAGCCAAAGTCAAAATTTCAAGTTTATCAGAATTAGCAACGTGGTCAGCATGTTCTTGCGCCTGATTAATTAACTTCGTATTCAGCGTTTTTTGTGTTTCTGTTACTAAGATTGCGTTGATTATAACTGGTATAAGTTTGAACGTAGCAAGAAGTCCAAGAGGAGGGGATCGATGTATGGTTTAAAAGATAATATTGCTCTGTGACCGGAATGTTTTATTTGGGTTTAAATGCGTCGTATACCCAAACTTCTATGAAGTGTCCAATTTGGGGAATTTAATTTACCCCTGCAGATGGTTTTCAGGTACAGTAAAGCAATAGAGGAAGTTTGAAAACTGTGTTTCGCATGGATTGCGTTGTTTGATTTGGAACATGCTGCTCGTACCTCTTTTGTGCGTTGATCGCTTCTCGGTAAAAATTTGCAAACGCAAGCGGAAATTAATTGCAGAAATCCAGGCAACCATCCTAAACTTTCTCGCTTCCTCCACTGAACGTTGCAGATGATAAAAACAATTGTTTTCGAAACACCCGACCTGGTTTGCTCCAATCATTGTTTTTTGCAGTGTCATTTCTAATAAGACTGGCATGGTTTGTAGACACCATCGTGGTCGAAGAGCTCAATCTTTACCCGTAGAACTCCTTGCAAATTGTGTTAAAGCCAGGCTAGGATGTGGTCCTGTGGAAGTGGTTTGACACAACAATGCAATTTTCGTACAGTTAACATCTAGCTTATTTACATATTTACTCAAGAGCAAATGGCAGTGCAAAGTCTGATGTGTCTGCTGGTTTTTGAAGGAATTATTGCTTTTTGAAGGAATTACTCACATACACAAGAATTGATTGCTTTTGTCAGCTTGTGTAGCTGTTTGGCAAATCAGTAAGTAAATGCAATAAACTGAAACAGGGGGAGCACAACTGCTTTTAGTTAAGGTCAAAAATTAGTTCAATGCTTGATATAAGGCATTAGTTTAAGGGTTAGATCATTTCAAAACTTCTTTGTCTTAGACTTATGACAGTTGCAAAATTGCACTATCTAAACTCTGGATCAGGTATGGTATAACTTCATCCAAGAAAAATGTGCTTCGTTATACTGTAAATCAAATAGTGAAAGTGTGTGGATGAATTTGTTTTTAGTTTATGAAAATACTTTACATGATTAGCTGGAGTTGTTTGAAAAATCATAACATATTCTTCTCTAAAATTATTCAAAAGCACTTCCTCAAATTAGAGCATTGGGTCACAGCTGAAATTCAATTAGAGAAAAATCAACAAATGCTTTAATGCAAAGTGTAGCATTATTTCTCAGCACTGCGGTTCTTAGCCACATAAAGGAGATGTTACGTCGCTGAATTTTATCTCATTTGCATCACAGAACCTTGCCTTGCTAGTAAGATGGAAAGACAAAAAAAACTCATGAATTTTATCGGGAAGTCTGATCAGCAGCGTTCATTTTACTTTTATCAGGAATTCGACCCACAGGCTCCTCTCGGCGACTGCGCACCGCATACACCAACACACAACTGCTCGAGTTAGAGAAAGAATTTCACTACAATAAGTATCTGTGTCGGCCACGACGAATCGAAATTGCCACACTGCTCGACTTGACTGAGAGGTAATTGGAAGAGACTGGTTTCTTGTAACTTTAGAGTTGTGACCTTTACGTTTACATATTTTTACCGATCATGTGTGGGTGAAAAAGAAAAACTATCATATTCAGGAAGCGTTTGCAATTTCGTTGAACGTCGCAATTTTAGACACCTGCACATAATTTGTCTTCCACTGTAACTGATCTTCCATTTTTAATTTGTTTACTTTATCGGTGAAGCAGAAAAAATTTCAACGAAACAAAGGCTTCAGTGTATTTCTGAAAGAGAAAATGTTGCATTTGAAATTGTCGCAGTGAAACAAATTAAATATCCCCGGCTGCAAAGTTAACGTTGATTGATCAAAATTTTCTGTTGAATAAAACACTGCGATGAAAACACGTATTTTTTCGTTATTTTGCCGCATTTATACGATCACCGACGGCAAAATAACAAACAGCCTATCAGCAGATAAACACTATACTTTACACGCTTGTATGTTGTCATGTGTAAACTAACAACCAATTTGTCTATTAGCAAATTGTTTATCGTTCCAGGCAAGTTAAGGTTTGGTTTCAAAACCGAAGAATGAAGCACAAGCGACAACAGCAGCAAAGTAGCAAGAATAAGCAAACCTCCGATGTTGACTCTGTGGATGAAATCGATGAAGCGGATCCTGAAAGTGACCGAGCGGATCGTTCTGTTGATGCTGATGACGTGTCTAAGAGTCTTGGGAGCGACGATGAAAGTCTTCATGAAAGCAGCTCGAAAGAGAACGAGGAACCTAAGAAAGAGTCGAGACAGAGCGACTCAAAAGAAAAGGAGGGAACAAAAATAGAAAAACCACCTGAAAAAGCAAAAGAATCACCTTCTGCTGACAGTGAAGCAGTCGAAGAAAGAGTTAGAAAAAAAAGTTTTTCTACAGCATCTATCTGCGAAAAGATATCGACGTGTAGTTGCAGTGAAGAGTCAAAACCTAGGAAAAACCTCAGTAACAATTCTTCGCAGAGTCATGTTTCAGATGATTGCTGCTCGCCGATGTCACGTGACGAGCGGAACACGCCAGGCGTCGTTGACATGTTGACTTTATGTCCTTCTCCTCAAAAAGGAAGATGCAAAGGACCAGTGAAACACCCATCTGCCTTTGAGTCAGAACCATTCTTGAAAAAAGCAGATTCCCAAGAGACTACAAACGTATGTGGCCAGCAGCAGCGTATGAACATATTCAACTCTAATTTACCAGAAGAACCTGGTTTTCATTCACGTGATGTTGCTCCTAGCTTCAATTACAACCATGGAACCAATCAAGCCATCACAGATTCAGTTTGTAGTAAAAAGAAACTTTTGCAGAATGTTGAAGTCAAGCCTGGCATGAGACTAGCTGGCAACATGGCTGGAAACATAGCGCAACAGCGCCCACTAGTGCCTCAAGAAGATGATTGCATTGAACAGTTTTCTCAACGACTGCATCAACAACAACCTCCCCTTCAGCAACAAACTTATCTTGAAGCGAAGTTTGTGAACAACCCTGCAATGACAAATACTCCAGAACTATTGAAGGCAGTGGCTGCGCAGAGGTTCTTCAACGAGAGTGTTTCGGTCAACGCTGGAGGGCAGCACAAAAGTGCACCGAAGGTAGATGTTCCCTCTGGGATACCAAACAGCCACTGGAACACGCAAAGCCGGCAAATTTTGCCAAAATCGGAATGCGTAACTTCCGCTTTTCATCCTCTTGTTGTACCTTCAACTTACAACCGCTTTAGCAGCGTTGAACGAGTTGCACAGAAAAGACACAAGTCTTACTCGAGTGAGGGCAATGCTAATATTGCAAGCATGATCGAAGAGGACAATACATCTGACCTGCGGGTGTCATTGCGCGAAATGTGCAAATACGCTGCTAAATCTGAACACGACAACAGGTCTAGACAAATATCTATGTCTGGGTTCCCCACCAAACAAGAACCGAATTATAGTTGGGTAAAAGAACCATCACCCTCTTACTATTACCCCCAAGCATTTGAAAACGGTTTTCCTGGTTCATATTCAACGTATGAAAGGGGGTTCTATTCCCAAAGTCCACCAGACGTGGAAGCGAATTGCAGAGAAGGAAGAACGAAATTTGCGGAGTATGACCAAACATTTACTTCTGCTGAAACTTTGTATGACGCTGAAAGCAATAGGACTGATGGACGGTTGAGTGATCCGGGAGCTTTCTTCCATTCACACACCCAGACCTGCCAGGAGGACTCTCATTCAAGAGCGTTGTTGCCGATAAGTGGCAGAACCTTCCTACGCACAGTGTCCACTGAGTATAGTCACAGGGTGTGTTCAAATTTTCGTGATGACCTAGTCGCGTCTTCTATATCACCCGACAATTCCAAACCGGTTCCGCACGTGAAGATTTCCCAAACAGCCGGCTTGCTCAGCAGTGCGCAACGCTTGCTGGACTTGTAGACGCAAACGCTGTTGAGCCACTGTTTTTCACAGTTTTCAACGTTACTCTCTTATAATACTTTAGACCAGTGGTTCCCAACCATTTTGGCCATGACACACTCCACAACGCAGTTTTCTTCGCGCGGCAGCAACGATTATGACTGAAACATAATTAATGGAAACGGCTTTTTTGGAAGAGTTATATACAATACGTCACAATAGCTTTCAACGAAGACATTCTCAGTTTTGAAAATTTCGCGGCAAGCCTGTTGGGAAGCACTGCCTCATACGTCACATGGAACTTTACGCTAATTTTCTTTCATGAAAATGCAAGGAAGCATGCTTCATTAAAATCAAACGTCCCCAAAAGTAATGCATGACATACAACTTTTGCACAATGACTCATCAACGATTTGTGTTTGCTGATTGCGATCGAATTTTGAATGGTTAAGCGTACTTGTTTTGTAGCCGGTCAATATAAACAATTGCAAGACTGCAAGGCCGAAAGTATTTTTGAAAGCTTGATGGTGTTTAAATGAGTACAGACCAGTATTGTAGGTATACGCTCGGAATGTGAACAAAAGCATAAGACTGAAATTTTGAACCTTTCAGAAAGCTATAATTTACACCACAAGTTTGATTGGATTAACTGCTTTTAAGTGTCAGATATTTTGCTCAATGTTTCCATTTGCTCATGCTAAGGTTTGACTCTTGAACTCTCATGTTTCATGACTAAGCAAAAATAACGGAGAAGTTGGTTTCAAAACATGGTATCCAAGCTTCCTTGGCGCAATAGAAATATCCAAAAAGGAACAGCGATAGAAACAACGGAAAATAAAAGATGCTTCGTGTCTCTGTGCAGTTCAAAATGATTTGTTATGGGCATGCACGTCGGGTTATAATTACCTTCGCTTAAAAACAAACACATTCTGTAGAAATACTTGTGCAAATATTTGCGGCAGCCACTTGAGAGATTGTCGTGAAAAGAGAAACGGCTCAACTGGATAAAATACCACTGTGCCGAAAAGTGCCGCGTTCAGTGCTTCATCCACTGAATTAACAATGAGAGAACTGCTCAGAAAAAAATTACATTTCCTTTCTAACAGCTGTTTTCTCTGTAGCTGTTCAGCGTTTTCAAACTGCATTTCAGTCATAGTCTGTGTATTTATGCGTCCTAGTGATGTTTCAGAGCAAAATACTGTGTATACATCGTCTAGCCAAAATCCACATGAAAAGAAGATGATGTATTGTCCTAAACTCACATGATCTCCTCCAGCTTTGTAAACCTAGGAATGAAGCTTTAGACATAGTGATAGTTTTATTAAATGTATCAGCATACCTCTGCCCCTGTTTGTACTCAAATACGTGCAAAAGATATTTTTGACGTTATCATCACCTTAAATTCATGCTTAAGGTTAATGACTGACTGCCATTAACAAAATGGTTTTGCTGAAATACTTTCTCACAGGATCGCAGGGTGCAGCGGCTCTGACTCGTACTAAAGGTGAGAGAATGTGCTACAGCGTTTGCCATTATCTTTGTTAGAAAATAAATATTTTTGTTCACCAAATTTATTCCAGCTTGAAGTAAACCTTCCCTAGTTAAGTTTTTCTTCTTCTAGATCTAAATGATCGGTTCTTTTCTGGTCCGTTCCCGCTTTGCAGTACTTCAAAACATGCCTTGGGTAAGACACGGAACTGCATCCGTAGGAAAGGCTCCACCTTGGGTCTGTGGAGTTTTGAGGGATATAGAACAGCCTCTTGATTGCAAACACTCCTGTAGGTCCACTTTGACCCCAAGCGGTAGCTTCGTGTCAGGGCCTCATCTATGAGTTACATAGTACTCCACGACTTCGCCACCGTGCTAAAGCAGTGCCCAAACAATATTCGGGTTCTGGCATGGGGTTGCAGCCTGATGGTGCTGTCAGTGGTCTTGGGCCCTCCTTTCCACTGGCCCAAGTGCTATCAGGCGACGACGGTGGCGTTAATCCTCCTTCATCCTAATCTCTTTTCAATGCAGGCTCCTTCTCTTCAAACATAGTTTTCTAATTTTGTAGATGAGGAATTAATTACTGAACTCAATGACTTCCAGAACGAACGAACTGCAGAGCATGAGACCTGCAGAGACATGCGGTTGGATGCTTTGCCTGAGTCTAATCCACAAATCAGGTTCCCACATATATTTGGGCGGCAGAAGTTAACGTTAGTGGAAGTGGCAGAGAGCACTTCAAATGTAAGTGCGTAGAATGAGGGGGATGTAAAGAGATATTTCATTATGCAAGTTGAAAAAGTTGGCCACACATTATTTATAGCTAACAAATCAAACTTTCTTTGCACTTCATTTGCGAATCCTCAAATACACCTGCACCATATCCATGTTTTAGGTGTGGTCAAACTGCCTGAAGGTATGTATGAAGCTTTGGTTGACTATTTCATTCTTTTAAATATGTAACAGAGCTTTCACTTATTAATTACAAGTAGATTGCTCGCTGTCAATAACCAGTTACAAAGAGGCATACAAAATAAAAACCGAATTGAGCGTTTTTTAACAAATGCTTCATACTTTGCAATAAAAATGCAGGGTATAGATAATAATCGAACATGGTATCAAATAATTTAAATTGTTTTCTCTTAAAAGAAGTAATACAAACTGCTTTTTTAAAGGTTTTCGTGATTTTCTTGAACTTGGCTATCAAACTTTAGGCTGTTGCCATTTTTGTGGTATACCCATTATGTTGTCGTACACTATAAATATTTTGTAGAAAATGATCATGTATGAAATTTTCCTTTCTGTTTCTCCATATTATATTTGTTTGACAGAACGAGCACTTCATTTAGACTAGCTAGAGCAACTGCTGACTGTGTTACTGTAAGAAAAAGAACAAGCTGTCCGGTCTAACTTTTATTTAACGAAGACAATTCGTTTCGTCCTACGCTGTAGAGCAGGTGTTGACAAGCACGGGGCCATGGGCCGGATACCGGTCCTTGAAGAAATTGTTACCGGGCCTTGAGGGATCAAGACCAAATTTGTCCAAAAGTGATTGGAACGACTGTCACGAGGAACACATTGCGAGCGCCATTGACTACCATAACCCTACAGGCCAGAGCACCTTTCTGCGGGAAAGCAATCCCAGATCTCTCATTGAATCTGTGCCATGATGACTTGCGAGCTGTAATGAATTTGCATTTGCCAATCATTCATTATTTTAAGAATCGGTGGCAAAACAATGCCAGGCTGAAACCGGCCGACAGTGCGGAAAAGTTGCCGACCCCTGCCGTAAAGCAACTGGATACCTTCGTTCAGAGTAACAACGTCCGTTGCCACTCCATGACAACCTGCCTGCACAGACAACTTGTCTTCACCATGGTTCCAGAGACTGCGTTAATGCCTTCGAACAACAACGCGCCAAGTCCTCGTTTTCGACATGTATCCGTTGTTACGAAACATACTAAAGTTTTGTTGTTCATTTGCTTTATTTGCATTCAATTCGGTAACACACAAAGGCGAACGAGAATAACACAAATGTTTACATCAAATATCCCCGTAGGATTGTATGATTTAGATTGCCAGGTGGTGTGTGAGTGTCCTAAAAAGGTTAGAATATTGTATAATTCGAAATTTCGTACAAAAAACATGTAAGCGCGAACTGAGGACGAAAGGTAAGCAACAACACAGTGACACACACTACCCGGCGCAGTTGAGGCGTTCATTGTGACGTCAGTTCTCAACTTCAAGAAACTTCTCAAAAGCTTTACAGCATTTATGGGCAAAGTGCTGCATCGCCGAAGCGCTTCGCCCTCTGTCTTAAAAACCAAAAACGTCAACAGTCTGCCCGAGAAGCATTTCTGCCTGCAGGTCTCGCTCTCGACCGATGAGCTTCAATGTAGGTGGCTGTGTTGGGAGTTACCGGTAAGCCGCATCACTCGAACAAGTTTTCTCTGGAATCGTCTGCTTATATACTTTTGCTGCCTTGCAGAACATTCCTTGTGGGTGTTTCGCAACGTTGTTTCGCAACCTCTGCCCGCTCTGCTTGGGTTGATTAGCATATTCCGGAAACATGTATTCAGGGTTCATTAGCATACACGTGACTAGGGTAATACTTCGGGAAGGCTTGCCGTGCCACCGAACACTACGGGCACATTTGCAGATACATAACTAGAAACGCAATACGCCGGAAAAACGTGTTTATGATTACATTTATGTTCACTTTTGCCATACAAATACTAAGGGCACATCAAATGCCGATGCAAATGATAAAATGTCTTGTTATTTCATTCAACACAACAACTTAGTGTGAACGTATTCATTTTTATGTATACATCATGTACAGGCGTAGACCTCTACACGTATGAATGAGATCTGTGTAAAATCTAAGTTCCTTCTAATACTGATGGTTAATTGAACAATGACATGAAGAACGTCAACAAACCAGAAACATATGTACAAACTACCTTTTGTGAAATGCGGTGTTCTCAATACGCAGACATGGCTAAAATATATTGGTTAAATTCATATCGAGGTATTCAGAATTGGAAAAACAGCCAAAGAATGACTAACTAATAACAACGCAACCTAAGAATGTTGCTATTTATTCACCAAGTTATACAGTGTAAAGTCCCGGACATGACGCTATAAGTTGCAGCCGGTGATAGGTTTGCAGTTAGGGACTTCTGCAATTTTGGGGTAATTAGAATATTCTTTAATGATCATTATTCCCAGGTCCATTCTGACCAGGAGTGTTGACGTCTGACAGGGATCCAGCTGTGGATCACATTTTCTCTTTGAAAGTCTGGACTGAGGTCTTCAGCCATGCAAGGCAATTAGTCTGTGCGTGGGGAACCGATAGGCGGGTGAGGAATATTTCTCCTCTGGCCGCCTCTGCAACTGAACCTGGACTCAACGTACTTCCACGCCTTCCTTCAGGCTCTCCAGGGGTTGCAACAAAGTGCGGTCTACACGATGACTGGGCAACTCAGTAACCTTAACCCTCGCCTGCAGGGCCGGATTTAGCTAATGCGAGGCCCTAGGCTAATCCATTTGTGAGGCCCCTTCTCACAAGGAAAAAATGGAAAAGCGTTTATCAATTTGCGCAAAGACGAAAATGACGATGTGGACCCACTCGAGGGTACGCTCAATAAAAATTTATGACACCTTACTAGGGTGCCCTACCCCACGAGATTGTCAATCTCCTTAGGCGAACCGACCGAAAACGTCACGTTTAAATATTTGACCAAACACACAGCTCACGTATTTCACAAGTTTTACATTCATTTTTATCTGTCCTTCCTTCTTTGGACATCGGCGCTTTGCGATTCATAAATTTTGCAGTTTGAAGAAAATGAAAATAAATCGAAACAAATCACAACTAAACGTATTAAACGAGCTCTCACGATTAATAGAAGATAGGACTATATGACTTAATTTTGAATTTTCTATGTTTTTATTGTAATAGGTAGGATACTGCTAGCCCTTCATATACCAGTTGTCTACAGTATGTCCCTAGGTGGCCAGGTGCATATCAAACACGAACAACCCACAAGTCCATTCGCCTGATTAACACGTAACAATCAGTACGATTCAGCAAACACACCCAAAGGGGTTGTGAGTATGACGACACTACAACCTGCGGATTGACCAACCATGGAAACTCGTGACTGATGTCACCACCACAAGATTTGATGAGGTGAATACAACTAAATTTCATGAACAGTTAGGACATAAATTGTTGTCGAATATTTATAGAACTCATCTTGCATCGGTAATTGACTCTTCTGCTTACCACAGTTTGCTGGAGTCCTTCTTGGACCCTTAGGCCCTAGGCTTAAGTCTACAAAGCCTATTGGTAAACCCGGCCCTGCTCGCCTGGACACGCTTAGGAAAAATTTTCGAAGCGATCTTCTTCTCTCGTAGAAGCTCAGTGGCTCGCACACACACAAATGATAGTGTCTTTGGCTTCCGCCAGGCTGTGTTGAATTCCGCAACTGTAATCAGTAAAGTAAGCACAGTAGAACTTTAATCAAAAGAAATATTTAAACTATAAATAACAATAGGTAAAAAATTCAGCAATTTAAAGTTTTGGATCTGTTTATTGCGTAGGTACGCAAATCACCTCACGGAACAACTGAGGTAGTATACGTTGCTTGGGCAATTTTCACGTGAAGATGCATCTGCACCAGAAGCTCTGTGGTAACTTTCGCTGACTTGGTGTGTCTTTAATCTACCAGCATCACAGTCAGAAACTCAATTTAACATTTCAGTGACATTTGGTAACGTCTTACTACTCAAGCCCTGTAAAAATATTTAAAACCAAGAAATGTTGTGTCGCTTGAAGACAAAACTTCAATCGTTCTAGCGACGCCGTTGGACTCAAACAGTCGTTTGGTGACGAGTCACGTACAAAGTTTACACGTAAGGTTTTCATGGCTTATGCTTCAAGACAGTGCCAACGTTTCTGGCTGGTGCAGTCTGATGCTGCGCAATTTAATGACAGCTCATTCGTGCACCAAAAAGTAGGTTGTTTTACATGCGTGTCCAGCTGAAATACACAAAAAATAACTTACTTTTGTCTCCTATTTATTAAGGATAACTTTACACGCTATTGATTCCAGTATTTGTTAATGTATTATCCACACGGTTAAATTAGTGGGTTCGTTCTTTTATGAGGAAAGAGACAGCATTTCACACATGACCAAATGATACAGACTTAGTTCATGATCAGCCTGCATGTTCCGTCATTTGATTTTAGTGACGATTACATGTTTATTTCACTCTTTACAAATCTACTTCATCACAAATGCATTCAGCGAAATTCATGACACTCAGACAAACTTAGATCACCGCTTTGCATGAAATATTCCTAACTAACCTGTGAAATAGTTTTACATGCAGTAGTTCATCAGAGTTGCAGATCTGTCATACCATTATGCCGTAGCACGTCTCAATGCAGTCTGAAATCGAACAGTCAAGTCGCTTCGCAGTATGACATTCTGGTTGTACAAAGCTGATATCATCTTTTCTGACTTTTAAAAATGAGCTTCAATTATCACAGATTTCATTTTTTTCTCAATCTTTAATTAGGGCGGAAAATAAAACCTTTGTTTTTCTCTATCAATAAGTCGCAATACGATTTAGTCTTCCCACCATAAACTGTCTCAGCAACTCGCTTCTGTTAAGCGCGTAGTCCTTTCGTAAGTCACAACATATCCCAGTGGTTTTTGCCGCAGCAAGATTTCGTCGTGCCACCGCAGAGGTTGAGCTCGAATGAAAGACTTCCACTGATTCCCTCCTCACTTACATAGGAAAGATCATTTATTTTGCGCATGGCTTGTGACCAAATCAAACTATTTTCCATGTTTCCTGCGTGTGAGAAATTTTTAGTTTTGGGGAGATTTAGCTTCAGATTCTCGTGACTTTTTGTCTCGTTTTCGCGACAGTGTCCTTGGGTTCCCCCCAATGTTCTTCTGTTTGAGCTCGGGTACTCGCACGTTGATTTTTCATTAACTTGCATTCGGAATGCTTGGATTTGTGTCACAATGATGGAAATTTGGTTTGAGCCCAATACATCACTTTGCCATGTCCTTTTACCGTTCGCTGCATTTGACATGCATGTGCTTTCGCCATCCTTGTTCGCTCTTTTTCAACGTATGGACTTTTGGACTTTGAGTGTCAAGGACGTCACGGTAGTTTCTACATTCAAATCTCCTAACTAGAATTTGGAAAAAAGCGATACACATATATTTATACACAAACACATAACATATGATATATACAACACGTCTTGCGTTTACCCCTAACATTGAAAATTACCGTTAACATTATTGTAATTGTTTACATTATCATTGTGAGGTCTTCATTCTAACGTATTCAACGGTGCTTCCAGGGTCAGGTCTGGTCAGATTTTCTGGCTATTCACAAACGTCTTCTGCATCTTTTTCTTGGCTATATATGCAGCGAACCAAAGGTTCTGCAACAGTTGTGGCGGGGGATGAAAACGCAGTTATGATCTTTACAAGCAGGAGACGAGGTCACTGAAAGACTCACTCAAAGCCAGCCGCAGTTGTGACTTGGATTAACATTTCATCAGCCTCAGATGGCTTTCCAAGACTTTCAACTTGTCATCAACTGCTCCAGGCTTCCTTTGGTGTAGACAGCTCCTGCAGCACATGATCGTAGCATGTTGACGAATTGCTCGAGGAACCAACGATGCGGCATGGAGTTGAAGCTTACAAAATAACACCAATTTATAAACTTGCTTGCTAACTGCAGCCGCGGACAGCCAGACAGAAGTTTCCATATGTTGATGTGACAAGCAACAGCCTAGAGCAACTAAATAACTGATACGTGGGTTTAATCTGCAAAATACGACAGGAACTAAATTCGCTGAAGTAGAACAAGATAATTTGCAGAGTCGCGCAATAAGAGTATATGGAAAATCTCTGTTTTTGCCTCAACTTTGCGCAATGGCCACGAAGGGCTGTACAACTTCATAGTTGCAATTTTCTGTCTAAATCTACCTAAAACAGTGTTAAATTTTCCAAAATACTAAACACTCCGGTCATATGTTGATGGCAGCTTTTGCATCTCACTTTAAGTTGCATTTGAAAAGCTACCTTTAACTATCTTTGTATAAATTGGCGGTTAGATCTTTCTCGCAGACGTATGCATGCAGTGAAGCAAGACATTTGTATCTATTCTGAAGTAAGCTTCGTGGTCATTTGTCGCAACATCGCAAAAACTTCGATGCCATCATATCATAGGCTTCGATACTGGAGAAAGTGTTGATCCATGATTATATCTACCATCACTAAAAGTAAAACGACATAGCGTCACTTTGAGTAAATAAAAATTTTCTATTGCCAACACCTTAGACTAACACTTTATTACATCAACACCACACCAACTGTTAATATATTGGTAAACCTGTTCTTGATGCGAGAACATAAACCCAAACCATACATGGTTATGAACACCAATATAATTGTAAGGTTATTTGCCACAAGTATCAGAGCAAATAGTTTCATGTTAACCTAATCTGTGCTGTAAACTTGTCAGCTTCAACCAATGAACCGGCAATGTTTCCGCATAACTTTGAGAGTTTGCTTTTCGAGAAATTAAAGATAAAAGTTTTCTGTAAATCGTTGATCATTGATAAAAAATTGACAGGTTTCTTGATTATACATAGTTTCACGTTTTTTTCATTTCGTATATTCCATGCAAGACTTCAGTTTCTACAACATCTTAAGAATATATCATTCAACCATGTTTCATCTTTCTGATATCAAATGCCATTTAAATTTCCGAACCGAACGGGCTGTATTTATTTTTAGCGTTTTTGAAGGTACAGACAAGAATCGGGAGCAGTTTAAGTCAGTTCCATCAAGCACTAACTCCCAAGGTTACCTTTTTTCGCAGTATGAATTGTGCAACTTCGAGTGAGGACCACTAAGCAGATGCAATATTTTCTAAATATTAGCAACCACAAAACTGGAGTATAATAATTTGTCAAAATTTTTTCAATTATTTTATTGCCTGTTTCGTTTTCTGGGTCGCTAAGCTTGGATACATGTAATTATCTGCATGTAACTAACACAAAGAAAGGAAAGCTACTTATACACTTGATTTGTTGCAAATACAATAAGTCAAAATACTAGTAAAACGCAGTTTCGGGACTTTCATATTTTTCAACTTTTAAGCATCTTGAAAACCAAATCTGTTAAGTAACAAAAAATGATTTTTGTAATTCATAGCAAACAGCTTGTGTACCGTGCTAATTACTCCCTTTAAACCAGGCACGGGGAACCTACTTAATATCACGGACCACATGAATTGTAGAATATCGCTAGCGGGCAGCACAAATTAATTAATTTTATCTTAAAATTACACCTTTATCTTGCAAAAGAAAATAAGGAGAGAAAACTATGCTAAGAGTGCTCTTGACTTAATGCCTACGTGTGTGCTTGTCATGGAGTTTGGTTTTGACGCGATGTTGTGTTCTAACTTGGGTATCAAAAATTCTGATGCGGCCATATTAAATAACCACGCGGGCCGCACGTTCCCCACCCCTGCTTTAAATTGACAGTCATGAACAAGCAGGGGTTAAAGACTATAGCGACAGCAAGTAAGAAACGCAGTGATGGTTTTCACGTTTAGAATTTAAACCACTTTTCTAAGCAATCAGTTTTCAAAAAATAAAAACATTAGATATATATATTTCAAACTTCGTAGCACTTTAAGTATAATTTGTTGAAATTGCAAGCAAACTATGCATCTATGCTCAGTGCTTGGAAACAGCTTAAACTCTTTTCGTGAAAGGAGAACCAATTCACTTGAAACAATCAATAAATTAAGCTTGAGGTCTATTTTAATCTACTTTGCTTTAAAGACTAATCATTCTTGATGGCGTTTCAATGACGTTTAATTAAATCTCTACCAAATCGGTGCGAGAAGTGGAGACGGCGAAAATCGAGGTGGGCGGCTAACCAGAGTCAGACAAACGTGAAGAGGCATTGTTTGCAATATGTTGTTGAAACTAATCATACGTGCAAGAAATTAATTTCTTGTAACAATTCTTGACAATTTGGAAATCGTTTGGTAGACGCGTGGAATGCGATTAACACAAAGGAAAACGACCAATCGCAATCTAAACCATAGTATCGTGCTTCTTTTGCCTCCTTTCCAGTTTATGTTTGATTGTGACCAAGATCATGTGCTATCAGTTGTTTGGCAGTTAGACAGTTTGACCCAAGCCACAACAGGAATCTTGAAAGCGTTTTCTCAAAAATAGTTAGTTGTTCCCTATTTTGATGGTTTTGAGAAAACATCTAGAGAAAAAGATTGCTTCAAAAATCAAAACCAACGTAGAAGCTGTGGAAAAATAAACAATCCAGAGCCACGCAAAAATTGAATGTTACTAAATGATATATAGTTCTTACTGGTTGTAGTTACAACTGATGGGCTTAATGACAGTAACAAGTGAACTTAATAACAAAAACGGATTATTGCATAGACCCTGATAAAGTTGTTTTGATTAGCTGATGAGCACTTTGCTCTTGTATAATGTCTCTGTATCGTTCCCAAGCGAAATCGACAATATTTTGTACTTCAGAGGTGAGTTAGGAAAATCTCAACTACATGTAAAAGCATAGAAACGGAGGTAGCGATTCCTCATCAATAAATTTCTTGTCTGATTGTGTCTGATAAAAACTGTGCCGTTTCGATTTATTAATCCTGCTCATTTTGTGTGTGTGGAAGTTTAACCACCACCAGAAGTAGAGTTCTGTCGTGGTTGGCAGCTCCCGCCCCTGCTGGATGTTACGTTGGTGTTTTTGTACCGGTCTGGCTCTGTTGGTAGTGGAAAATATGATCAATTCCCGGAAAAAACACGTTAATTCAAATTTTTAACGTTAGACAAATATGAAAGTATTTGCCCCGAGTAATGCTCGAAGCAAAAACACAGCTACAGGATGAACGTTTCAATTATTTAAACCAGGTGTTCTAAACCTTTTCAAGCACGTGGCCCAAATAATAAACAAATAGGAGTTGCGTGACTAACCGACTGTAGAACTTCTTCAAGGCATCAATTGTTGCACATGCACAGAGCAGAAATAAAAGCACTTAACAGCAACATTCATTGACAAAACGTGCTCTGCAATCGATGCAAAATCTGAGCCTGCTTGTTGTTAGAAAGCATAGATATTCGAGGCTAAATACATGGTAATGCACAGATCAACTCATCTTCCCTTTTAACTCTGCTTCTTGATTTCGTTTTCATGGCAACAAAAGCCGTCTGCATTAAAATGCCTTCAGTAACTGCACATTGTGCGCAACGTAGGAGAAGCAGCCACGGATCCGGAGTGAAATCCGGCAGGAAATCCGGCAGGATTCTGCGTTTTTTTTCATGCCTGGAGCTGCAGTCATAAATTTTTGAAGTTTTGTAGAACCGGTCCCGGAGCCACTTTTTCGGCAACAACAAGAGTCTGCATGGTCTTTATAAATGTAATTGATTAAGTAAAGACATTGCTTAATATCGGTTGCATCGATGGTGGCCGAAGTCTGAACAGGAGTCGGATTCTCAAATTTGAAAATATTTCGGACCTGGATTCAAGATTCAAATTTTTTGGAAAAGGAGCAAAGTCGGAGTTTGAAAATGTGACTCCGGCCACCTTTGCAATGTGTTATAAGCTGTGGACAAATTTCAATATCGCAATAATTTCTAACGCATAATGACAAAAGAGAGCGTATTATGATGCTCATATCTCAAGAGCTATACCCTACGTTTTCGATTTAAAGCAGTGGTTTTCAACCTGATGTCGCGACCACTAGAGGGGTTGTGCACTACTTTTAGAGCGGTCGTAAGGATATATTTTATGTACACAGATGTATTATATTTGCTTCATTCGAGATTTAGATAAGGATCGATGGGTTAAAGTGGGTTGCTATAATGGGTAGCCGTACAAAAAAGGTTGAAAATCACTTGAACGATCAACTTGTAAAACGCTTTTAATTTCATTACCACCAGGCCGTGGCCCAACGAAAATTCTTCCGTGGCCCACAGGTTGAGAAACCCTGATTTAAACCCAACCAGAAGAGCCTTTTGATGGAAGGTTTCTGAGTATGAACGCTGCTGCAAAAAGTCAACCTTAAAATCATTCCAAAGCGAAATGGAATCTCAGAATTAAGTAGGATAAACAGGTGTTAGGTTTTCGTGAACTTCAAATTTTCCAGTGCTACTCACTTTTTATGGCGTTTCTCCAGCCAGTCGCCCAGAACTCAGGTTTTGCTCTGGGAGTATTTACTGCAAATCCCCTTCATGTTCAACCGTCGGTCTTTTCAAGTTCAGTCTAATATATGCCAAACAATTGTTTTTTTGTCCTCGTCAACTAGTAATTTGATTTAAAGTGAAATGAAAACTTTTCTATTACTTTCTAACCACTCTGTAATGAATTACGTTGCGGAGAGTAAATCTTTGAGTTTCAGTCAAACAATAGTTTTAATCTGCTGAACTAAAAGTCGTAGTCTTTCCAACCATCTCTTGAAACTTAATTTATAAACGTAGCTTAAATGAGGCGTTTCATTGTGTCTATTCTCAATCACTCTGTTCAGTTGCATTCAGTGAATAAGCACCGTCCAGTTTTGATAATCCTCACCACGTCCAAGTGTTGAAGAAGAAAAGGGGAGTGAAGTTTGCGCCAACGTTTAATTCTGGGAAATCCAGAGTTTCCTTCATAATAGCTCCCAATAATTCTGGCCTGTGGTCAAAATTTCTGATTGTTGATTTAGGCCACCAGCCTTAAATTCTGGTCTATTTAAGCCGGTAAAACGGAAACGATCCAAAGGACCACAAAATATTTGAGGAATCTCTACAAGTGTAATGCCTTAGCAACACTGACGAGAGGGAATGCGGATGAAAAAATGATGAAAACCATCATTTATAATAATTTTTGCACTAGCTCAACACGTAATTTTGCGCGTCCCGAGTATCCCAAAAGTTTCAGAAATCCGCGGGTCTTAAAAGTCACACGACCTTTTATTGAATAATTGAATCTACGTTCTGTGTTTGGTTGCAACTGACACATAATCTGTGGATAGTATCAGTGCTGAATACAAATGATAATACGGCCAGGATTTCCGCAAGGTTTTGATGGTTGAGAACTGTATAAGCAAGGGTGACGCACTAACATTTCTGTTCAGTTTCACGGCAAAAGCGAAGCAAGGTATTGAAGGTTTTCCAATCGAAAACCAGTGACGTGTGATTTTATGAAAAAGTTTCATAAATTGCTTCAATAATTGAGACAAAGTAACATAATACTTGTAAAAGACAAAAAATTTTCGTGATCAGGATAGAGATGATTGGCGATTATAGAAATGAACATGGGTGTCGGAAGAATTTTCTCCAGGGGAAGGCAATAGTGGATTTTTCCAGAGGTAGCCAAAAACATTTTTCCAGGAGGAGCCAAAAGTCGTGAAATTTTATTTTATCCACTTAAAACTAAGAAAACAACCTTTTTTTCTAAAAATTTAATTTAAAAACGTCACTTTTTAAAATCCAGGGGCCAAGGCCTCCCTTGGCCCATCTTGCGACACTCATGGAAAGGAACCATTTTCAGGTTAGTAGTTGTGTGCCATTGAAGTATGAAATCAAAGTCCACACGATCACACATTTTGATGACTGCTCCTAATGACAGATATCAATCGTTCTGGTTCTAGGCACATGCGAAGCCATTGGTAATTTACGGCACAATCCATTAAAAATCCACGCATAGTCACCAAATTCAAATTATTTCAAATCTTTTTATTTTTTGGGACTTAAAAAATTTATCTTTCCTCATTCACTTACTTTTGATACTCCCCATTCTGGAGGGGTAGTGATCAACCACAACCTCCTCCAGATACTCCCAGTGATAATCCCTTGCGATGCGAGCGGGAAAACACGAACACATAACCCCGTATGAAACTTGTATCGTTTCATTTTCATCGCTGGCCAATGAGCTGTTACTTTCCACGTCTGAACGCGGAACTCAATATTCAATAAATTTTCTTCAACGTAAAATACTCCACTTAAAGGAAAATACATTGTTTTTGATAAAAGTGGAAGGACAAAGAACATTGACTGTGAACATGGATTGCGAGTAATATTTACCTGCTAGTTTTGAAAGTAGATCTTAAATTTTAAGGCTATGTTTTGAAAAACATATGGATCTTCGCTGACACTTGCAAATAATAGTCTTTTTTCACCAGAAAGGACAACAATCTAAATCAAATACTACCTTGCTCGTCGCACCTGGAAACAGACGGAAAAAAAGTGATGGAATAGCTACGAGAAGACCAACAATTTTTGCATTTTTAGGTATTCTGCATTTGTTGGTTTTCATCATAGATGCTGAATCATATATATTTTTATATCCCTTTATGCATTTTTTCTTGTCATTGGACATTGCTTGAAAATGTGTTATATTCAACAACTTTTATTATAGAAAAAAAACTGTTTTGAGCTTTAAAATGCGTTGAGGGCAATGAATGTTTCATTTGGAAATTTTATGCATGTAAAAATGAATGATCCACAGCACGTTTCAAGCAATCCTAACAACCTTTTCGAAGCAGCAAACTTTATGAACGTTTGTATAGAAGAAACTTTAAGAAGCAGCATACCTGGGCACGATCAGTCTCTGGGATAATCTGGTTTGATTGATCATTACAAAGTACACCTTGGTTTACATTTTCCGATTCTTTGAATCGAACAACGCGCAACCACTGAAATTTACATTTTAATTTCAAAACGTTCCCGGTAATGTGAAAAACCTGAAAGCAGAAAAATCAAATCACATTTTTTTACAAATGTTAATAATAACCAATTCGGTTTTTCATACTTCTCGACTGAAAATCAACATGTGCTGGAAGCAACATCATGAACTTCAGCGAAAATCCACAATACACGTTTTCCCCTTTTGTCAAACTTTCTGCAATATTGCGCGCTTTAAAGATTTTCTATACTTACTTGTCAGGTTCCAATTTGAAAAACAAGAAGAAGAACGCAAATGACTTTTTGGAAGAGGAGTTTAAAGGGCATAGAATCATCAACTTCAACTTTACGAAAGCCACATTTTGTGGATGCTGCTACAAAATGATTGGTGGGCGTTGGTTTTGCTTTCTTGGCTGTTTGTAAATACTTCAAATGCTGTGAAACTCTCTTTCACGATGAAGCATTTGAAAATGACTTATGCCAAAAACCACCCCATATCTTTAATACTTTACACAGGGTAACCCAAACAAACACAACCCATGACAACTATCGTTGTTATGCCCATAATTATTGCGGGTTCTGCTTTTTAGTGTCACCTTGTAACAAACTAATTGCTAACGGTATGGCATAGCGCTCTTGGAAAGCAAGTGCAAAATATATTTTTACCACTCAAGTTCTCACTTCAAAAATTGTTTTGCTGTTTTGATTTTTGCTTTTATTGTCGCGCACATTTCTAAACATACTTTGAGAAATAAAAGTTATTTGCTCTGGAATTTAGACCTAGTCTTTAGTATTTTCTCTGGTCCATCATATCGACCTGGCTCTTTCAATAACAACGCAACCACACTCAATAAATTGGAAACTATTTTTACTCAAAACAATGCATTCAAGAAACCGAAGTTGGTGAAATGTAAAGACATAAAAATGAGATATTACATCAACAACAATTAGATTTCAAGTAGAAAAGCGTTTTAAAAGATTATTCTTTGCATTACTGACTCCACAAGAAAGTGCTTTGAAAGCAACGTTGCAAAGTTCAAAATCATTCGTCTCCTTCTTCGAAGTTGTCTTCAGAAGCTAATGGCCGTAACTGTAAAAATGCATGAAACGCTAAACTTCGATCATGTCCCAGAAGCTTTGGTAAACTGTCTTCATCGAGTTTAATCAAAACTACTGGAAAGTGCAATGACCTGGATAAACATCAACGAGGCACATCAACGTACCAACGTTTAGCAAACATCAACGTATGGCAGTTCCCAAGGTGGAATGTAGTAAAGAAGGCGGACAATGATTAATTACCATGTAACGATAAAAGACTCGCAAAATGAAATGAAATGCCATCAGTGAATCCACACTGAGAAGTGAAGAAGAGCACCTGGTGTAAAGTAAACGAAAGATTAGTTGTACAATTTAGGAATTAAACGCTTTAAATTGGGAAAGGGTCTGATTTTTTTGTTCACACCTGATTTTTTGTTGAGTATATGATTTGAGGAACACCAACGAAAAAAACAATAATTCGAATGTGAACATCATGGATATTGCGAAAAACAATTTTTTCATAGGAAAAAAGATTAAAATTTCATCCGGTTGCGAATGATTTTTTATAATTTCTTAAAGCAGTATTAAAACAGTGGAGGGTACACATGCACATGCAGCGCCACACATTTTAATTAAGACTTGCTGATAAAGACGATCCGACCTTCCCTTTATTTGAAAACAAAAAGTAACGATATAAAGTGGTTGGTGCGAAAAGAATTAATTTTTTCTTTCAAGTTATTTCAAAAGTTAGTTTAGCACAAAGGACAACTTTTGTTGCAAATCAATGTAGTTTGTTGTTTTTATTCTAAGCACTTCGAAATGTTCATGCGTACAGTATTTTTCTGCAGTGTGTGACTCACTGTTTATCTAACTCCCGAACAGGGAATCTTTCTCTTGTAAAATAAGAGATTTCGAAAGTACTGATCCTCATCTTAATATGCCTGAACAATAGAACCTGCTGTGGGCATGCAACATCGAAATCTGAGTACTTCTGCTTTGGCGAAAAAGAAACTACAGTAGTGCAGCTGGATCTTGGTTTGACGAACAGCTGTGTTTCCAAACACCGCTTAGCTCAAGATTGTGTGACCGAAAATGTTTAACTGTTTTGCTAAAACAAAAAGTCTGAAAACATTGTCCAAAGTGCTCAAGCTTATTCCTTCCTCCATCATGCTGATTCGAGAGGTGACACATATTCTGACCTGATGCGGTCGCGCTTTGAGTTTTCTCCTACAATTTATTTAGTAATTTCGATGACGACATTTGGCGGTAAACTCACTCAGTGGCCTGGAATCGATCTTATAACTTTTCGATTAATAGAAGGACCTGTACTACTACGTTATTTAAACTTTTAACCCTGTCAAATATATTTTGGAATATTATGTATGAGGTGCTGTTGTTTTTCTGAAGGGTTAAAATTCATAATTGCTTCCATTATTTCTGTTTCCCTGAATTTCGGTTAAACCTGTTACATGTTTGCATAGTTTTAACATAAGCTAATCTCATTGTCCGAATAAAAATGAGTGACTGGGTTTCTGCAACAAACGAAACCGGGGGAGGCACTGATGCACACCCCAGCCCCAAGCGGGCACTTGCTTCCCAACAACCGTATCTCTTGAGGTCACTCCTTTGTTGATGAACTAAAACTGAGTGCCCCACTCCCGTGTGTGTGATGGGTGGCTAGTCTATGCATTGCTTTTTATAAAAGAATGCCGTTAAAATAACATGAGTTTCAGATTTGAACAACCAGTTAGTTTGTGATTTTTTGGATGGTTTGTTGCGGGTGATGCCTTCGGTTGTTTAACAAAATGTCTCAACATGCAATAAATTTCTCTCCTTGTCTAGTCTGCCCGCGAACCCTCTTGAAAGAAATCTTGCGACGGCGCTGTGTCTTGCTTCTTCCTTTTAGTGCAGCGAATTAACCATACGCCCACAGCAAAAAATGAATGCGCTGTTCTCAGTGGATTTCATCAAATTTTAATTTTTGCACCTAAGGAGGGCGCTGTGCAGGCGTGCCTTCACTCACTGGCGCTTTGAGAAGAAACCAACCACGCATTGGAACCAGCAAGAAGCATGCACCAGACGGTCGGAAGTTTATGGAAGTTTCACCAAGTGCTGGACATGGTCTACGCGTCTACACCAGGAGTGCACAACCTAATTGCTATTGCCGGCCGCATTAAGTTCATTTTTATGAATTACGACCGTCATTGAGTTCAAGATGCTTTTTGATTTTTTTGCATTGTTTCTATTTTGCTTCCATACACTGAGCCTAGCTACTTCCACACGTCTGTTTGGCCGTCTTTCTACTAAGTATCGTCATACAGTAGACAAAGTTTTATTATTAATGCACTGTCGCCATAATTTATAATTTAAATTACATGTGCACGGCCGCGCAAACTTTCATTGAAGGCCACAGGTTTACATCCCTCTTTCGTGAAACGTTGTGATTTCATTTCAACTCTTGCTTTTCGAAGCGATCAGGCCACACGTGTGTTGGGACAATTTTTCAAAAATTTTCAACCAGAGAACCTAAGTTTTTTAGTTAGAATCCTATCCACGGGTTGTTTCTCTCGCAGCTCAATCAGTTGGATTGATCTCAGTTTGTACATTCCGCTACTTAGCAAAGCAAGTAGCTTCGGCAATGAAGTGAAGCCTTCATGATGCTACTCTTACTACTACTATGGTGCATCCCGTCGCTGAAGACGATGATCTCAGAGTTTCCCGATTTTTTACGTAGTTTGTGACTGAATTTGAAATCCCGTAACTCAGGGAGGCATGCCATCTCTTGCGATCGGCAGCATGTGTTGTGTTTTCCAGGACCGTGGAGAGATGTGGAAACCAACCACGTCACGTTTGATCACATCCTTGGAGCGTAGCTTAGCTTGGGTCTGCCAGTTCTACGTTGCTCGTTGTGAAATTCGCTTGAGAGGATATCCTTCCTAATACAATAAGTGGACAACCCTTCTTGTCATCTAGTACACTTTGCAACTCCTCTGTAAATTATCAAACAACTAAAGCTGTAGATCTAGTTACTTGTGAAGAATTGATTCTGTTGTCACAGCGTTAAACTCTGAAGTAATGTCCAATCAAAGAATTCCATTAGCAATATCGATCCCACACGGCCAAAAGCATAGCATTTGCTTCGATAACACCTACTTCCAAACCCGCTGAGGTAGTTTCAGCGACAAAATGCAGTTGAACAATTGATAAAATTTATCGGATCGTTGTGGAAACGCAAGGACTTCGTGGAACGCTCCGAGTTGTTCAGACAATGATGACAACCGTTTCTTCCAGGTTTGCAAGTCTTTATCAGACATCGATTCATTTCAAAAGTTTGTTGCTAAACTTTTGATAAAACATACCTGCTTCTGCGATAAAGCGGTTCATAATTCCCGTGGACTGAACAACTACTTCATTGTAGACATTAGACCATGACTTGAGCCTTCGATGGCAGATTCGCAATTAATTCAAACTCAAACTCGTTATTGGATGGAAATCACTGTGTTTCGACAACGCGCTCGTCCACCTCGCCCAACAGTCATTCTCATTTGCTTCTAACGCTGATCCGATTGAATCGATGGATTAATTTCCTAATGGTGGCAGCCAGTTCAACAGGCAAAAACAGCCATTGGAGAGAAGAGGCTGTTTCCCTTGAACCGACTGCCTCCTTATTTAAAAGGTGGGTAAGGAAAGAAACAATCACCAACATGGAATTTGTTTGTCTAAACAACTGCCTGAACAGCAGGCGCATCATTCAACGCAATTGTGAACCGAAATCTATGACTGCCTTGCTTGGTATGAACAAAACGATACGCAACTCCACGACGGCGCACCCAATCAAGTGCAGTTTTACCTGGTGGTGGTCGGGTTCTTTTGTCACATTCTGACTGACCACCAAAGACATCGCAAGGGGTCTCTGCATCTAAAAGGTGCAACGCGCACCTGGAGATAAAAAAAAACATCAATATCCGAAATGACCTCCGCAGCAAACTCGTGAATTGCAACAATACTCCAGTTCAGTTGTTCAACTCGATTTACTCAAATTCGTTTGGTGCAGATGCGCATTCGAAAGCGGTGAAGGCCTTTTTCCTGCTTTAGGATGTTTAGAGCAAGATACTGCGTTAAGTACCAGTACCAGGTCTTTGTTAGGTCATTTTATTTGTTCAACAAAATCCTTTTCTACCATTCTCTGGATTTGCATGAGATTTTCTTTCAATTTTTTGTCACGAATTAATTTTTTCTGCAAACGTTCGAGTATGTTTTCACACTGCCAATGCTGTAAGGTGGCACTTTTCCATCGCCCCAAATGTGTGATCCACACATGTGGTGCTAACCCTGACTCAAGTTAAGCTACTTAAGTTTCCAAAACAAAATGGAAATTTTGAAAGAGACATATTGTCAAAGACATTACGTCATTTTCCCAATGTCAGAACAAGAACGACTGTTTGTTGCAAAGAGGCAATTGCAGAACACAAAGAGGAAGAATGCAAAAATAAATTGCAAGACTACTGGAGGAGTTCCAAGCCAGATGAAACCGAACAAAATGCAAGAAGATCTGGCTCCAAAAAATTACGTTAATGCTACACTACAGCTGCATGCTGGCGATCAAAGCATGGTACAGCCGTAACAAATGAACACTTTGGAGAATTAATTCGCAGAGCTTTAACAACGAATTGTCCAGATTTTTGGAAACTAGCAAATCAAACAAAAACCCAGTATCGATAAATACTGCCAGTTACAGGAAACGATGCTGATCAGTCGCGAAAATATCCAAATTGGCTGCGGGGAAATAACGACAACCTTTATTGCAAGTTAAAGTTTCCATAAATCCCAGAGGAGTTCATACAATGCTTTCTAATTAGAGGTCCCTTTAACTGCCATCCCTTTAACTGCCATTATTGTGAACGTTGCGCAACCTCAACTACGCTACGCACCGGCTTTTAAAACTAAAACCATGATCACGTGATTTTGCATACCAACAGCAAATCCAATACACAATGCTAGAAAGTGAGTATCAGCAAACAGAAGAATAACGGTGATAATTTTTGTCTTTTCTAAAGTTGATTCATTTGACTTTGTCAAGAATCAACGACGTTTCCTGCGCTTGCGTGATCAGTACAATTAGTTAAGTGTTCTGCCATTTGTGGTCACAACTCAGCATGCCACAGAGGGCTTTGACTGCGAAAGCAGTAAGCATGTTAAGGATGCTTTGCATCGGACGATTTGAAGGATATAAGCAGAAACTTTGATAAAGTAACTTGAAATGATTTAACCTTCGTCAATCTCAGCAATTTAGTTCTAACGTACTACATTTTGTGATTCTCAGCCTAGTGAAGGTGTCCAAAATTGTCTTAAGTTGAAGACAAGACCATTCGGTTGTTTTTGTAGAGTTTTTAGAAATTGAATCTTCGTTGACAATCAATAGCAAAATGTTAAAAACATTTATAAACTGTGAAGCAAGAACAATGGTGCTTTTCATAGGTGTAGGAGCAAGCAAATTTTGGGGTATTTTTGACCGAATTTTCCCAAACTTGCTTGAAAAGTTTTTGTGCGACTTTTGCCTACAAATTTTCCCGCAAAAAGATCACGAAGACCTTTTTTGGTGTGACTTCCAAAACAAGATCTTCATTTGTTTTTCTGCAAACGTTGGGCGCAATTTCCAAACAACATTTGGGCACCATTTTTGCCTGAATTTTCAGGGATTTCTGCCCAGATTTTCAGGGGTTTTGCCCGGATTTTCGACAAATCAAAACTTTTGGGGTGCACTTGCCTCCCCGCCTCCTACACCACTGGTGCTTTCGACCGACCAGTGATTCGCGGCAAAACAGAAATTTGTTAAACATTTGCACCTCGCTAACTTGTGGTAAGCGGTGCTTGTTACATTCAGGGACGGATCCAGCCAGTAAGTTTAAGGGGGAGGTTTCAGTAATATTTGGCAGTCGTGTCTCATTTCAGGTTCACTGCCCGAAGAGACATGAAGTATACTTCACAACATTGCTGTGACAAAACAATGGACGGCAAAATGGCCTTATATCGCGAATGCCGTTCTCCGAATTATACAAAATCATGGTGAAAAAAGTTACTTTCGTAGGTTTTAGGGGGGCGGTCGCCCCAATCTCCCCAATCGCCCCCCTTGAACCGCCCCTGCGGTTACATTCTTACTTACTTATCAGGCTTTGGTTGGTTTCAGACAAACATCATATCAGTAGTCATTAGTTTTATCAAAAGCACTATAAGGATCGGAACAAAGTCTGTTCATAGATATCACAATTCAGTGATGAAGCAATGTCCTTTGTCAAGGTTACTGCCTGTCAGTGTCCCTACAGGGGCGACTGATCAGAGACAGCAATGGAAGACACAGAAGCCTACATCTCCGTGTCCTCGCATGAACTGGCGGTTGCTCTTATTCGTAATGAAGCAATAAATTAGTTTTTAGCCGACCCAACTCTGGCCTGTTACAAGTCGCTTCATCTAGGGATGATAATTTGCAGTAAACTTAGTTGTTTTATACAAAAGTAATGGTTTCCGCAAAAACTTGATTAAGACATGTTCGGCCAAATGCAGCTGAATGTCTGTGTGATTGACATGTTAGCAAATTGCCATGCCGATGAAATAGCTTTGTCCGTATCTGTCTATTGGCATGTGCTCATTAACAAGAACATTCTTACGCCATTCTACATCAACAATAATTTCTGTGTGAAAGCTTGATTCTAATTTCATTTGAAACAAAACCATTAAAATTCAGGTACAGTATCTTAAAATCAGGTTTTGCCTGATAAGGCTTAGTAAATTTGCCTTCTTGCTGGTTTAATTTTTGAACTCTCAAAAAAAGCATTGCAGAATGTTTCTAAAGAGGTTTTAGATTTACTGAAATCAACTTTTTATGTTAGCAGTGAACAACTACAATATAAAAAAATCAAAAATTACTTGCTCTATCTTCTGTGCGAAAACATTAACTGACAAAAATATCTAAATTTCAAAAACTTTCCTGGGGCCAAACCTTGACATTGTGCATATGAGCTAAAGGTAACAAAAAATCTACCAATTTTAGCGTTTCTTTAACGTTTTATTGACATTGATTTCGTTTTTGGTTTTAGGAAACGGTTGTCAACGTCTTGGTCTGTTTTGCAAAATTTGCAAAATTAAACTACATGATCGATGCAAAGAGGAACTGGGAACGTGCAGCGGATACCAGGCAATGCTTTCATAAGTTCCTTTCAGGATCATTATTAATAATTTCCAGAGCTTGAAATAAGTTACTCACAATGTCAGTTCCTTCAAAATACCGACGAACTTTCGTGTTTAGTGTGAGGAATATTAATGTTTACATTGATACCGATAAAACTTTTGTTTCATAGCGTTTGTTATTGCAATTTCGTTGTTGAATGCGACCTTAATGCGAGTGGAAACCCAGCAGCTGGCTGTTTAAGCGTTCATTTTTGCATTTACCAAGTGGCCAATTTAGAATACGAGAAACGTAGTGTCAAAGTTGGTTAAATTTGAAAGGCTCGAACCAACCACGGTTAGTGCATGCAACTTGCAGTGTTCATGAAGCGGCCTTTCTCGATCAGCAGCTTATCGATCAGCATCATCCGATAAGCTGCAGTAATTACAGAGCAAGCGTCTCAAGGGACTTTCAGAAATGAATTGATGCAGAGCTGACTCAACCCGTGCATTACAGGAATGCAAAGCACACTGGAAAGATTCCCGATACAGTCAACCTTAACGTTGCTCAGCTTCTAAGCACATAACGATTTTTTGCCTGGTGTATGACAACGTTTAACACGGAAAGACAAGAACGATGTAAATTCAGTGAACAATTCCTGTGTCTCAGATTAAGCTTTTTGTTCGAAAACAGCTGTTAACTGTTAACTTTGAAACATGGACGAGAAGGAAAGTGCTGGAAATGATAATGGGAAGGAAAGCGGTGAAATTGACGCAAGCTCCAGCGCCAGTGGTGGCGATAAACATCATTGCGATGTTTCTTGCCCCGCACTCGCGTCGCACCTGAACGACGAAACAAGAAGCTTCGATTCGAGCGAAACGAAAGGATTTCATAGACGAGTCAAGTCTGTTGGTAGTTTCAGGAAATTTCTCCGAGTTCATTCTATGTCGTCTTTAACTGCATCGTCCAGGACTCGTCGACAAATATCAAAAGTTTCAAACGCATCGGACAGGTCTGATTCTAATCCTTGCAGTCCAGGGCCTGATGAGGTTTTCGGAGCGGGTGAAAACTGCGAGTTTGTCGGATCATCCTTGTTTTCCCAAAGCGAGTTTTCAGAATCAGGCAGCAGTCAGTTTCATAGTGTAGAGATTAATTCAAGCAAGTATTCTTCACTCCCGCCCTCTTCCCAACAACCTAACGGTGATTCATCAGACATGAACTCTGTACTTGCAGCAAAAAGATATTGGAAAGGTTTGCTTGTAAGTTGTTTGAAGTTTCAATTAAACACTCTAAGTTTGTTGTAAGCTTTCGAGGAATCAATCAACTGGGCTCTGCTTTCATCTTTTGCAATGATTCAAACTTGCACATATCTGTTTTCATGTAACTAGCGTCCCCAAAGGTGCAGGCTTTGAATCCATCAGCAAATTTTTCAAAATAGGAAATAGATTTCACGTAACACTTTGCATCAGTCCTCAAGGCAAATAAAAGATTTGTTTAATGCTTGTGTGTAGAACATGCGAACGTGGGAGATTCTCACACTAAGCATAGCTTTCTAGCATCTGGCCTTGACGACTATGCGTCGTGTGTTTTATTGGCCGCGAAATCCAAGCTTGCAACACGGAAAAAGAATGTTTTGCATGTTGTCGTGACCCTTAGATCCATTTGTTTTTTCAATCACTCTTCTTCTGCTTTAAAATTAGATAAATGGTGCATTAATTGTTCCGAAATAGTAAATATCTTTCACTAAAACGCTAGGGTATCCAAAACACAGCGGATAAAGAACGTAAGGAAAAAAAACAGCAACGTAAATCGCAAAATTATGTCTGACTATTAAGCTGGTGCAATCAAAAGTTTCCGTTGTCACGCTTTTAGAGAACGGTTTACTTTATGTTATTCCAAGCGTTTTTCGGTTTGAGCGTAATTTCTTAAATAAAGTAATTATTGCGACCAACAAATGAGGTGCCAGGGAAGTCTAAAAACCCGGGTTGTTGACCAGTTTGTTGGTTCTATTTAAAGTTTTGGATTGAAAGGCCATATTTGAGACAATTTAGGTAAGTATGATATGGTTTTGAAGATATCTTTTTAAAACAGTTTTTGAAATTTCTGATATAGTTATCCACGACAAGTAAGCGCAGGATTGAGCTAAGAAAAAAACTTCACTAATTTAACGCAAAAAATGTTTGTTTCATAACTATCTGTAAATTGGAGGTTGCTTCGAATGTTTTAGGCAATGCACATTTTTTTACATCTTTTTTCTCATTTGACTAGCATTTGTCGCTTTCTTCACTTGCAAGACAAAGACTTAGGAGCTCGTGACTTGGAAGAATAAAAAGCTTTGGTTCAAGTTTTCAATCAGGGGTGTTGCTATTTTGCACTTAAAAGTGAGGAAGATGAAGTCAAGCGTGGAAGTGATAATGCACTGCAGGTTTTTTCCTTATCAGTAGTTGATCAGTCATTTCAAGAACGACTACACTGCCAGTTTGATACTACAGTTTATGTTAAAAGGGGAATGCTGGTTTGATAAAGAAGAAGCAAGCCAAACAACATTTTGTCTTCCTTGTCTGCATCACTTTTTATCGAATAAGTGTCATGAATGGCCTGGCCTCCGTTAATAATTCTAAGAGTTTTGTAAAATGTTGTTGAATGCTGTTCGAGTGGTTTGTTCAGAATGTGAGAGTTTGAAGTTCTTGGTAACGCACAAAAATCAGCAGATTTTGAGTTTTCTTGAAGCGTTCTATGCCACTGCTCATGTAGCGCCCTATGCATAAATGCCTTGTTGCTCTGCAGCTTGGTTCGTTCAAGTTCAATCGCCGTTTGTCGTCAGCCTCCCTTCAGGAAGAAACAGAATCTCCAGGTATAATATCAAGTCTTGTAAAGCTTATTTTGACGCCATAGCATTTTTATGAAATGATTAATTAAGTTCATAATAAACAATATGCAAAAACACATTTATTATTTGCGCTTTTCAATCTTTCACTTGCTGCTTTAGTTACTTTTGATTTCGTCCAACACAGGGTGGGGAATTATTTATCATCACGGGTCGCGTGAATTGTGGAGTATCGCTGGCGGGCCGCAAAAATTAATTAATTTTATCTTGAAAAGTCTACCTTTTTCTTTCAACAGAAAATAGGGAGATAAATGTATGTCAAAGAGCGACAGAGACTTCCGTGTCTGCTTATCACGGAGCTTCGTTTCGACGCGATGTTGTGTTCTAACTTGGGTGACGAAAATTATGACTCCGGCCATATTAAATGTTCACGCGGGCCGCACGTTCCCCATCCCTGGTCTAACTGACAGCGTTGTTGTAACGGTGGATGCAACAGCTGCTTTACGAAACTTTCTGCTAACACAGGAAAACGACAGCATCTTTGGAAAGGTCTACGCGGTTTATAAATACCCTTTTTACGTAGTAGAATCAGTTTGCATTTAAAGCGGTGACTCACAACCCCTGTAAGTTATAGCTTCTGAAAAACGCTTTGCCATCGGTCGGTGATGGCATGAAAACCGTTACGTGGCTTGTTATACTATAACCTTAGTGCATGAAATCTTTTCATCGACATGACTTACTTTGATGGAACGTAAGTAGGCAAAGTAAAAAGTTGCAACTACAACTAAAACTCTCATCTTTGAGTTTACTGAACAGTTTCTGCAAATAATCTCTAACATACCCCGTATAAAGCACCAATGGCGTTCACATATACGAACGTTGGCATAATAAAATGCAAAATAAGGATGTGTTTTAACTTCGGTACACGAAAAGCGGAAGTGCTGAATAGCCTTATGATGAATATTACGGCCAAAGCAAACGATACAAATAACATATTGCAAACGTTTCGATAACTCCTGTTATCATCATCAGTGCATAGCAATGAGAAGTAGTCAGAGACCCAAAACTAATTTCTTTCCAGTTTTTCTGCATTTATTTGAGGTAGAATTCACATTCTTTGCATGTTGATTTTACTTAAGGAATTGAACCACTGCCCATATGCATTTGAATATGTGCGTTTGGCCTGGAATTAGTGGACCTCATCATCTTCTGAATGTTTGTGTGATTATGCTGCTAAACACGAAATCGCCTTTAATTGCAACAAAACAATTGTAGTTTTTGTCCCAAAAAGTATAAACAACCTGCTCCATCGAATGTTTTTCTGAATGGTGTACGTGTATAATTTTTTTGTTTTTTTTGACCAAGTGAAATACATTGGGTGTGTGGCTAAATGCCTCACTGAAGGATCATAATGATATTCAAAGACAAATGAAATCACTCTATTGCGCAGCAAACAAGCCCCGAAGTACATTCGATCAGTGCTCTCCTGCAGTAACAAACATTCTGTTTCGTACCTACTGCATGGCAATGTATGCTTGCCAATTATGGAGCAAATACACACAAACTAGTATGAAACGATTACGAGTTGCCTACAACAATGCCTACCGAAATATGCGTTACATACCCAGAAATGTTAGTGTTTGCCCACACCAGGTTAGCCATTGTGTCAAAGCATTTGATGCCTTGTTCAGAGACTATCTGTATGGTTTTGTTTGACGATGAGAATCTTCATCTAAACTTTTTTTTATCCGATCACTTCAACGGTCCTATGCTTTTGACAAGTCTTAATTTGTCCTCCATTCATTAACGCTCCTGTATGACGGTGACCAATTGCAATAGTTGTTGGGCGATGTCTCTGTTTGCTTTTCTTCAGCATTGCCATTGCGTAGCAACGAAAACCTTCCGTGTGTTTCGTGCCCCCTCAGGATTTCTGTATTTTCATGTGTTTGCTCCATCGCCTCCAACATTTTTTGAGAACCTTATTGCTAGCGAGGTGACGCATTATATTTTTCCGGAGGACACGTATATCACACAATAGTCACTTACGGTTGAGTAAAAATGCGGCTTCGAATGAAACGTGTGGAATAAAATCTCGAGAATTCGAATCTAATCGATAAATTTACTTTACCATAGACTGGAAATATGTACTGTCTGTGTACGTGTGCCTGCCCTGCCCTGCGAGCCGCACAAAATGCCCTCGCGGGCCGTAGTTTGTCCACTCCTGAAGAAGACGATGTGTGCAATTCAAATACGAAAAAAGTGAATATATAAAACTAGTAAAACACCAACCGACAAATTTTACTTTGAATTCAGTGAAAACAAACGGTTGGTTGTTAGCGTCATGATAAATGTTTTGCAAAACATTTGAAACCTTGATTAAAACAATTTACACGCTTTTGGGCCCCGTGGAGCACCCCCATCCGACTTTTCAAAAATTTTAGCCGTTTATCTCAGAACCTGATGTTAGAATATCTTCGTTTTCTTCCCCCTGACGGATTTCTGTATGAAGATGAGTGAATGTAGTTATAGATGAGGCGCTGTTTCAGTGTTGGAAGAATCCGGCGTCGGACGGATTTTTTCCAGTGAGGGACCAATAGTGGATTTTTCCAGGGATAGCTAAAAAGATTTTCCAGGAAGGGGCCAAACGTGATGAAATGTCACTTCACCCACTCCAAACTAAGAAAACAACCTTTTTTGCTAAACATGTGATAGGAAAATGTCAAATTTCAAAATCCAGGGGGCTTGGCCCCTGATTATCCTTGTGATATGGACCATGAGTCTGACTCAAAATAAATACTATATAACGGCAAGGCTATTTTCCTTGCCGCGTTTGTTTGCGGCAACTGCGTTGAAGAGACGATTTGCGCAGAAAAAGGAAAGCTGAGTCAGAAAAACACGTAACACCATACGTTTTAAAATTGAAAATCCCCAAGATATCGTTAAGAAGGTTATTGTGATATCGAGGGACAGCAAGGTCATCGAATCAAGCCCCTAATAACGCAACAAATAAAAACAAAAGGCACATAAACAAAAGTAAACAAAACGTAAACAACGTAAACAAAACGCAGCACGTAAACAAAAGACACGCAACACGTAAAAAAGCCGACAACAGACAGCAGTGTAATGCAATTTAGCACATTAAGCAGACCAAGGGGGTCACCGATAAATATTTGTAAAACAGGACATTGAGACAAATAGGGCACGTTTTTGTTAAGTTTTAGTTCAGTGAAAAATTAATTGCGTCGACTAGTAAAATCAAAAGAATCGTTACCACTAAACAGAATTGGAGCACACACGCAAAAATTAAAAGAAGTATTTCCCAGATGATAGATATATTACAACATAACTTGATCCAGTAAGTATTTTTGTATGTTGGACAAAGACTAGCAGTGATTTATATCTTAAGTCTTTGGGAATATTGTTCCAGAGTCTTGGCCTTGTGCATTGTATAGATCAGTGGTTCCCAACCGGGGAGGAATTCCTCCCTGGGGAGGAATTTCCAGTTTAAAGTGAAGTTACCAATTCATTGTAAATGTTTTAATTAAATTGACATTGGCTCTTTCAATGAGTTATATCATTTTATGTTTGTCAGTCATTTTATGGACTAGCACACGTAGATGTTGACAAACTTTAGTGCCATTGTTTGGCAACAAATATTTTTCGTCCCACTTTTATTAATCAGGTTTTTGTCATCAATAAAGACCATTGTTCCAATTGTAGTTAATACTAGCCTACGAACCCGAACACAAGCTACACAATTACAGGTAAGAGGCAGGTGAGAAATGATATATTGTAAGATCAATTATTCTTGCAGACCCTTTCCTGCTTTCAGTAGTTAGGCTACCGGTAATAACTGATATGATCAAAAAAGAGAAACAGACCTTCTTGTACAGGGCTGCGGAGCCGGAGCGCCGGAGTTGGGCATTTTGCCTCGAGATGGAGCTCAAATTAAAAATCAGGAGCCGGAGCCGGAGCCGCAGCCGGAGCTCAGTTCAAAATTTAGGACTGGAACCGGAGCTACGGCTATCTGCGAGGTAGCTCCGTTCCAGTCCTACATACTAAAGGTTTTGCCAAATAGACTTACTTCACCTAAAACAATGCTCTTTATAGAATACTAAACGCAACTGTTACGAGTTACGACACCAGACTGCAACAATAGATCTGCAAACCTTTGATGTTTCTTTGGTTTAATAATCGCCAAGGCTGTGACATTGTAGCTGGCAGGCGTGGTGTTACTTGTTGAACAATGGTTCTCAAACACTGTTCTAAGAGCCGCATGCAACTTCCAAGCATCCTTTGTGCGGCTCTTAGCAGTTTTTCAATAAAACCTCTAATATTTTGTGTAACAGACATCGTTAGTGCAATGAAACAAAACGTGTCAAGTGAAAAAATGTTTAGTGCGGCTCTCTAACAAAGTCGTAGGTCTGGATTTGGCTCCCTTCAGCGAAATGGTTGAGAACCACTGTTGCAGAAGTACAAAAAACGTTAACTACCACAACATCTTACTTTCAATAATCAGAATGTTCAAACCGGGTCTGTAGTACTGTAGCTATCTAAAAAGAACTGCTCACCTCAGTATGTGCGGGATTCCTTAGGTTTTGGTTAGGGTTCGGTTGTTAAACAGAGTTTCTTGAGTAGATGCGTGTAATGAAATCAAATTTTAAGTCAATCACATTGTCTTGTGCAAATTTCAGCCTTAATTTTTAAGCAGCTATAACAGCATTTAGTAACATAAGTTCCAAAATACAAAATATGATTATCAGTGATGTAGTCGAGGCCGTAACCTTCGAGATCGAGACCTGGTTAAAACTTCGAGACCGAGACTTCATAAAAAATCCCGAGACCGAGACTCAAGACTTCAACATTTGTGCACTTTGCTGAATTAAAAAAAATGTCGCCATCACTTCTACGTCGAATTTTTTCAAATTTCTGGCATTTTTCTGACAAGTTTTGGTTGTTTCTTACCTGAAAATACAACAAACAAATGTTGTTGAATTATAAAAATTTTATCAACTATTTCGTTGCTATATTCAAAGTCTCTAGACCTACAGCCTTTGAGACCGAGACGAGATCTGAAACCTTCGAGATAGAGACCGAGACTCGCAAAAAAGGGTCTCGAGACGAGAGATGACTCGCAAAAATGGGTCTCGAGACCGAAACCAAGTCTCGAGACCCCATCACTGATGATTATTCATATATGCAGTTTGGTTTTACAGCAATCATACCCTGCATCCAACTATCCGCCGATGAAAAACAACAAATTTGGTATTTATCGAGTTGAAAGTTGAATTAAATTGATATTTGAAACTTTTTTATTACTGGTGTATTTCAATTTGTTTTGATTGTACTTTTCTTTCATTTTTATCTTTCTCTCATGAAATTAACAGTGGCGCTATCTATTCGATTATTATGTCATTAATGATACCCGATTAGTTAGATGTTTAAGTGCAATCCAAGTTTTCTGAATGATTTTTGACTTTCCCCAGTTAAACTTGCTGCTTGTTTGAAGCCACCAAACAGAGCTAATTATCGTACAATAATAACTTATTGAAAGGACGCAACAGCACCACTAGGATTATACTTCAACCACAAATATTGTTAAATTTTTGTATTTTTGAAACTAAAACAATGCCACTATTCATAGCTTTTTTATAAAGTTTGTTTTTAGGTTTAATAGAATTAAGCAAACTTTTTGTTATCCAAGGTTTTGAGGCCAGCTTGGTCAATTTTCTACTTAATTTGATGAATGGGGCATTCTGGTCCACAGAGGATTTGAATATTTAAAAAAAAGTTGTTGAATTCTTCATTTGGATTCTCGTGACTACTGGTAAAATTTTCTTGTAAGTTTGTTAATAGGTGCATCACAAAATTTTTCAGGGTGGAATTTTTTGTAACACCTTTCCCATTTAGTTAACTTATTTTGTTTAGGTACTGTTTTAGCTAAACGAAAGATAGGATGGTGATGACTGATATCATATTGTAATACTTCAGGCTGTAGTTCATGCACAAAGTCATTACAGTATATGTGGTAAAGTAGTGAAGGTTTTTGATGTAACATAAACCTTGTAGGTAGGGTGATCATCTGATGGGCACCTATAGATTGCATGTTATTTGTAAACCGTTTGTCCAGTGTTATTAGATAAAGCATTAATATTAAAATCTCCAAGCAGGTAAAAAGTTTCTTTCCATATTTAAAATATTTATACTATTTTCCAAGATTTCTCCAAAATGCTTTGTATTTTTATTAGGATGGGAGTATAATGCACCCACTAAAAAAGACGTATTGCTAAAACTGTTACTTCTATCTGTGTATCTTCAATGTGGTCATTGTGTAAGTCCAAATCAGATCCGACTTTATGGATCAAATTTATTTTTTACCTACACCACCTGCTTGGGTTAATGAGTCTTTATAAATGAAAGTATATCCAGGTAATTGTATGTCATTATAATTGCTGTTATTGTTAAGTTTAGTTTCACTAACGGCTATAATGTATGGAGTAACTACTATATCTGTCAAAAGTTGATAAATTTTAGATATATTTTTTTGATAGACTCCTAGTATTAAGGTGAATAATAAGCACTTGTCTACTAGAAGATCTACATAATAAATTCTTTAGATCTTGTGCTCCATACGTATTGCACTCTTCAAAGTTTGGAAAATTTTGGTTAGAGCTGGCACAATTAAATTCTGTTATATTGGTTTCAGCCATAGTTATATGTAATTGAGAATGCAATTGAAGTTCCGATATTCCAGCCACAATACTTCTGTGCCGGCGCATTCTAAATCCAGTCTACGCTGGCAAAAAATGTTAGAATGAATGTAGGCCAAAACTCTGCCTCCATGGCGATTCAGGTCAAAACGGAATAGAGAACAAAAACCGGGAAGACGTAGATGGTTATTTAAAACAGAAGATTTTAGCAAGGTATCGGTGACACAGATAATGTCGAACCCATCCATAAAAATAAGAAACTACTAGGATAAGGAATGCCTTATTACTTGGGACAGGTAATTGCTTTCCCTGGAACTACTTAACACAATTATTTGGCGTCTGTGCGGTATGATCACCTATGCGTTTTTTTTGTTAATTTCGGCGACGGCAATTGGCGGCAGGCCTAAGCTTGAATTTTGCTTCTTGCTGGGGCGGTTGAGGTGAACGCTCTTGCCCAAGGAGCGCTACGGCAATTCACTCAGTGGCTGTAGATCGAACACCCAACCTTCCAACTGGGAGGCGGACACTTTACCACTGCGCTATTGCCGAAAAATCCGATAAGGGTTGTTTCAGGCAACGTAGAGGGTCTTGTGTACTTGCACCACACTTAGCAAGTGTGCATTGGCATGAAATAGGCAGGAAACAGGGTGTTTTTACTGCAAAAGAGCACTGAGCAAAGGCGCATTTGAGTTCGTTTTTTGCCCAGTTAAATGTTCTCACTTCTTCGTTTGTTCGTTTGTGATGTCAGCTGTTCGTTTGTGATGTCAACGGTCTATGTTCTAAGTCGCATCTGTCTAAACCACTACGTTAACAAACGCAGTAACAAGGTAAAGGAAGCAAAATGTTTAAATGATGTTTGCAAATTCCTTCAAACGAAGCCCTTGGCAACAAAACTGCGTAATTATTTTGGAATCCTCTGCATTAGCCAACATGTATTTTTGCTTCTGAATCGTTGATCAACAGGTTAAAGTGGATAAAAATGTTTCCAGTGGCATTTATGTGTGTATTTGTAAGTTTTGTTAAAATCAAATGTTCCTCTTAGGCTTAGTTTTACAAGGATGTTTATAAATATAGATTGCAAAGGCGATTTAACCAAATCATTTTGTTTCAGAGTCACTGGAAGACAAAGTGTATAAAGTTCTACGGGAAGGGTCGTTCATAGCAAAAGGAATGAAAAGTAAGTCCACGACTTTCTACCAGCAAGTTCTAACTGTCGCTTATTGTTATGAAAAGCTTGTTGCGAAAAGCTGCACTGCTCCAACAGAGATTCTTTAATTGAAAGAACGTCGGTCTCTCCTTGGATTTTTTCTTTGGGCGTTTATGAAAACTTTGTGTTAAAGACTGAGACGGTCTTTTACGAAAGCTTATCAAACAATTAGCCAGGAAGAAAAATTCCTTACGTATCTATCGACATCTTTGGTTGTTTCCAGCGGAGTCTCGAAATATTGTTTTTATTTTTTGCAATCGGAAAGAAATTCCGGTTTTAATAAATCTTTATTTTTTGCATATAAAGCTCCTCCAAGCGATGGTCTGAACTCCCCGAATGACATTAAAATGACAAAAGATCAGGCTGCAAATGAGAACCGGGATGGTGTCAACAATATGACATCACTGGCTGGTATGTCAAGCAGCACGGGAGAAGCTAGCGGTGAGCAAAAAAGTGAATCAACCATTTCTGAAGATGGACTTACCTTCAAAGACAACCCCACACCTGAACCGAACTACAGACCAAGAAACTTCCTCTTTCGCACCATTTCACATGCGGGAAGTCAACAGGACATGAATGAAGAAGATGCAGCAGGTAAACCACTGACACCAAATGTTTCCTTCACTTAACCTGAACTTGTAAAATTTGGTAGAGTGAGTAATTCCATGAGAGAATACAGAACAAGCAGCTTAAAAGCAGAAGTAAGCTAGAGAAAAAAGTAAAAAATAAAATAACTAATGAACTCTTTTTGTGGAGCAGCTTTTTTTCAACAGTAGACAATGCTTGATACAT
>JGI24158J21664_10000248_pt1 | contig 43322 bp, 31 predicted proteins | sample Ectturendosymbi3_FD_21664 | JGI IMG/M metagenome (IMG submission 21664) | reverse complement strand
ACACATTTTTCCAGGGGGATCGAAAAATTTACCAGGGAAGAAGGCCTCCGGTGCTCCCCTTAGTTACGGGCCTGTCTCGGAGACTTTAAAGCCACGCGTAAACGGTAATCTTTCCATAAGTTGGGAATGGAAACAGGAACATCACTTCACGCACAGGGAAAGAACACGAGCTGGCCGAAGAAGAGTTATTGACTGGGTGTTGTTGGCATCTTTTCGAACAAGCGTCTTTGTTCTCACACTGTGGAGATATGAGATGGGTGAAAACTCTTGTACTCCGGGCGTTGATCCCAGAATGTTAATTCCTGGCATAAACGCTTAAAATAACCAGTACGTACCAACTGGCAGTCCAAGTTCATTAGAAGATCAGAAATCCTGTCTGCAACCGTGTTTCTTGAAAGGCTGATATTTGCAAACGCCTGGTGCTTGTCACGGCAGACGATCATTGCAGTTTTCAGCATGCATATTTTCACAAAATCCCCTTCATTGAATGGTTTCGAAGCCACTGCTATTTCATTAGTTATCAAGTACCTCGCTTTTACTGCCATGTCGTTGATTCCTGCGAATAAACACAGATTGCTGCTGTTTGAAGAGTCTCACAGTGGCGACGAAGGCTGTANACTTTCAGTGACATTTTGGTTCACCGAGGGTTACAAAGCACGTAACGTTGAAACCAGATGAGGAGACAGCCANGCAGCTCGACAAACCGTTTTCTACGAACGACATATGTCATGACAGCATCNAGGGGACAAATTTAAAACAATTGTGGGTTCTTTCATTGACATCATGCGGGTCATTTTTAAAAATATTCCTCTCAAAATCATCCCGAGGTTGGATTAAACCTGGTGGCGGGCGTCATCCAGCCCGGGGGTCGTTTATTTAACACCCCTGAATTAAAGAGATCCTAGGTACGATGCAAGTCCTGCTGGCTGCACCAACAAGAAAGCGGCCCAGACGCCGACCAGGGCCAGGTGGTGCGATAAAATAGACGATCTGGCTTGATCTGGCTTTGGTGTGGAACCAGCAGAACTACCAGAGGTTGCTGGGAACAGTGAGGTGTTTTGAGTCTTCCGGGGGTCTGCCCCAGCAAACCTCGAGAAGAAATGCTGGGTTTAAGTTAAACAAAACTATGATTTAAACGAAAATTTTGTTATTTACTGACAATTTTTAAAAAATAACGTAAAAAACAGATTTTGTTGGATAAAAACAACGTTGCAGTGAATGGAACGAGCATCTTTCTGTTACTATTGCCAACGACGATGTTTGCGAAGCGTCTGAAAAACATTGTTTAAACACAAGACTTTATTGTAGAAATAAAGGGTGTATTGAAAGATCGAAAGTAAATGATGGAAAAGTAGACATGACTGATGGGCATGACGAATTTATATGTTGTGCGGCCCAGGGTCATGAGTGTGGATGCATTCCAGGAAGTGACAATTGTGCCGCATCTGGAAAGCGCATTCCGAAAAGTTGGATCGGTGACGCAAGAGATGATTGCGTCACAAGCCGCAGTGACGAACCATGCAAAGCAATTAAAATTCGATGCGGAAATTTCCAGGTTATAATAAATCGATGTTCAACAAATGAAGGCAAAACGTTTTTGCTGCAAAATTCAAATAAAAACACCACAACCTGCCAGATGCACAACCCATCCTACCATCATCTGAACTTATCAATCAAATGGATCTGCATTTCATCTCTGAGTGGAAATTGTCTCGGAGAGATCTTTCAATGTGAGAACGGACACGTCATCGACAATGCTCATTACTGCGACACAAAAGTGCAATGTGAAGATGGGAATGACGAACAACAGCAAAGCTTTGGTTTCCGATGTTCAGGAAAGTCAAGAAAAAGCATATGTGTTTTGCCGCAGAAAAATCTTTACGATTTGACGTCTCAGTGTGCAGACGGCTCAGACATATGTTTCGTAGATGGCGAGTTCCGATGTTTTTTATGCTTGGACAAAAAGCTCATCATTTCAGGAAAACAGGTTTGCGACCGATATGTCGACTGCTTTGATGGTTCTGATGAACTTTTGTGTGCCTATCAATCAGTTGCACAAGCACTTGTTGGTGATGAGGAGTCAAGATGTCCCCCAGGACATATGAATTGCAATAGTTCCACTGAATGTGTGGCCATGGACAAGGTTCTGTGCAATTTTTCAATTGAATGCAAAGATAAAATCAACCAAAGGTTTTGTCGTCACGATCAGATATCAAGTAGCTTGATGCAGTGTAACGCCAGGCATGCGACAAACGACAACTTTATCCCAGTATTCGCCACACGATGCGACAACAGACCAGAGTGCCGGCGGATGGAAGACGAATGCGAGTCACACTGTGATCCTAAACCACGATTTTGTGATGATAGATGTGGGAAGTGGAATGGCAGGCGGCGGAGTGGAAACCGTGTATGTGATGGATATATTAGCGGAATCATCAGTGATTCAGACAAATGCAGTCGAGAAGTGGAAGAAAACTGTTCGATGAGGTTTCCATGCAGAGGTAAAGATATGGTCAGCATCCACATGCGGTATTACTGTGACGGCGTATTCCATTGTGACGATCACTCTGACGAAACAAGCACCGACTGTCTCAACAAACGATTCAACTGCACAGCAGCAGGAGGCGCATTTCCATCAGCAACGAGCTTGTTTGTGATGGAATTAAAGACTGCGACCAAGGTGAAGATGAAAGTCGTCAACTGTGCCAAGAGAAAAGGTTTTACTGCGAAAGTGGAAAACCAGTATCCATCGATAAGAATGGCATAAAAGACTGCGATGCAGGTTTAGATGAATGTAAGACTCTATTTTCAGATAGATATGAAATGATCGCCAATCCTGTTCTTCGCTCATTGTTTTGGATCATAGGTTTTGTGGCATTAATTGGAAATCTAGTCACAAATGTTTTAATATTGATGGAGATAGTTTTTCATTTCAAAAGCAGTAACTCTGTTGTCAAAGGCGACAGTTCCGTTAAACTAGCAAACAGATTCTTTATTTTCAACCTTACCATTTCCAACTTTTTGATGGGTGTGTATTTGTTGGGAGTTGTTTGTCAAGATGTGAATTATTCAGAACGTTATTGTTTTGTTGATAAAAAATGGAGATCAAGCAATCGTTGCCGGACATTGGGCACAGTTGCAGTTTTATCATCGGAAGCATCTGCTTTCATCATGGCATCCATGTCCACCTTCCGGCTGGTCTCAGTCTACAAACCATTCCTGACCCGCACCATGAAATTCAAATGGATTGTTCTCGTTGGAGTTTTATGTTGGCTGTTTTCTTCACTTTTTGCTTTTCTTCCATGGATTCAACTGAAATCTGGTTATTTTGTGTCTGAAGTTTGGTTTCCCAACCATTTCTTCAGAACTGACACAATTTCCNAAAATGACATCATCACCTTAGCCAATCAAGTTTCTGACTCAAATTCCACTGGTCAGTCTTGACTCAAAGTCAAGGAGACAANTTCAGCGATGTTCGAATACAATAAAGTGAAAGCAGAGTTTGGGTTTTATGCTCAAACAAGTGTTTGCGTGCCACGTTTCTATGCTTCCACCAGAGAAAGTTCATGGGAATATTCCACCTTTCTCATCACACTCAACTTCATGCTCTTCATCTACATGGTGGTCGTCTATGTTTTTGTTTACAAGAAAACCACTGGTAAGAAATTTTCCACATCCAATATCGAAGGTCGAAATAAAGATTTGCAAAAACGAATTTCTAAACTTTTGCTGTCTGACTTTTTCTGTTGGATTCCAGTTTGCGTTATGGCCTACTTGAAAGTTGCAGGGGTGTCTTTTCTCCCCGAAGCATACATTGCAAGCGCTGGATTTCTTCTTCCTATAAACAGCGCAATAAATCCATTGCTTTACTCTCCGCTCATTGGTCAGTGGGTGTCACGTGCACGAAAATGTCTCACGGACAACTTGCTTGCTATTTTTCCACGTCATGATGATGCCACAACAAAGTTTGATGGCACAGGAGAGCAGATCAGAGAAAAACCAATACCAGCTATTATTTATTGCCCATTGGAACTCAGAGAAATCCGTAACAACTGTTACTAATTTCGCACATTTTTTGTCAATGACTCACATGGGACTGTTGATGTTGTAGATTTCTCGTTCCATTAACGTTTTCAGTTTTGACAAATATAATTCTTTTATGATAAAAATTTAAACAATGTTATTGAAACCCGATGTTGTGTTACACAAATTTTAAAATCTACTCTATATATGTTTATAGATTTTATTTTGCGTTTTGGCTAGGTTTACTTAATGCCACAATTGTTAGACATAATGTAAAACAAAGGATTTTTATGAGGGACGTGAAAGTTTGTGTAGAACGTACACAAAATAGCTAAAAATTAGTGTTTCCAATTCGGGGCAAAATTTCAAATCTCGGGTTTCGCGTGGCCGAGAAAAAAAACGGGAAAACCCGAGTTTTTTCGGGTTTTGAAGTAAATGTGAATTGCGCGAGAAGAACTCAATATCATTTTGAAACTACTACTGTTGCTCAATGAGTAGTTTTTCAGTGAATTATTAATAAGTTTTTCTGATTTTTATAATATTGACGGATGAAAATCAAAGCGTGATCTCATCATTCACTGTTTCTGAGTTTTGTAACGAATAGCCTCATGGCTGAAAAAGCCCCCTCTGGTTACACTGGTGCGGGATTGACTATGAGTGAGGTATGGTACAGCTTCAAGGTTATCGGGCTTCTTTACGTATCCTCAAAAAGACTCATTTCGTTTTTACAATTTGTGATAGGATCTCTTCCTGCGCTGGAATTCTGTTCTTTCATTTCAAATGTCTGATCAAACTTTTGACGCTTGAACTACCTGCTTTTAGTATAACGGAGCACAACTTGGACTTGGTGGTGTTTGTTGAGCCTTGCCCTTGTTGCATAAGAAGTGGCTCCAAACATCTGATTTTCTTTGATTACTAACGTCTTGAAACTGAATGTCTGCCATGTTTTGCATGAGATTTAGTTAAATTCGCTTCTAAAGAATATCCACTTACTTTCTAGAACAGAGGTTCCCAAGCTGGGGTACATGTACCCCTAGGGGCACATTTGCCTATCCGAAGGGGTACATTTAAGTTTAGCAATAGAAGAGAAATATATATTTACACATCTTTGATTTCCAACTATTTATACATATATCAGTGAATATTATTTTCAAAAACCGTTATACGCTTATTTTTAAATATGCCTGTGATTAATCATGATAAAATATTTTGTCATAAGAAATTTTAGAGGTACTTGTTCATCTGTCGAAATGCTTAAGGGGTACACGCTTATCTGTCGGAATTCTAAAGGGGTATATGGTCCGAGAAAGGTTGGGAACCCATGTTCTCGGAAGCTACTGCAAAACTGAAAAGCAACGAATTGCTTCTGCGAAGAATTACGTACATCTTGTGAATAAACTTACATATAACATATTGTAAATTAACTAATTATTAACTGCAGTCTAACCCAACTATTGAATAACTAGCTCACAGTACTGATATAATTAGGCTCGCGAAAAGGCTATGGCGTAACCATAGCGTGGTATTTATCAAACAAGAGATACGTGCATACACGCTTTTGTGACCATTCGCTTAGAAACCTTTCATATGCAAAATGACGTCACGATCCCTCAGAGCAATGCAACTCAATTGAACGAAAATGTGGACGGACCACCAACGAACGTCCCCAATTCCCAACGAGCAAATCCCGTACACATGCGCCTCAATAGTTGAAAATTCAAACGTGCTAATTTGGCCGCTGCCCGCTACACTCCACAACTTCGGTGTAATCAGAACTATACAAATATTTGAATGCAATAGCGATTCCAGGGTTTTCAAAATATCCGGGTTTATTGGTTTAAAAAAGGAGTTCAGAAAATAGCAGAAAATGCCCAAAAAACGGGTTCAGGAGAACCTGGGTTGGAAACACTACTAAAGGTTGATGAGCAGCCGAATCCCTGCGTCTGGTGCAAATGTGTTTATCTTTCCCCCCCTTGTTTTACAGCGACGTTTTCAACATGTTTATTGCCAACATGACAGCGTGAAAACACTGTTCACTTATTGCCAAGTTTGTGTCGCAATCAGGTGCTATATAGTCAGTCGAGAGTTTATACAGGTGAATTTGTCTATAACGACTTCGGCTATACCGACAGTTTGCCTATAACGACGCTTTTTCGTCGGTCCCGGCAGAACTATCTTTTACGTGTATTCGAGTTCGGCTATGACTTCGGTTATATCGTCACTTCGCTTATAGCGTCTCTTTTTGTCAGTCTCCGCATAATATTTTGTTCGTTTATAACGACAGTTGAAGCTCTTTTTACAGTTTGAAGTGTACGCTCGGCTATGTGGAGCCACCACCAAGTCTTTTATGGCCGATCAGGAACGTAGTTCGTAAGCGGCCAGTGTTTACGTCATGGCAGGTTTGACGTGAGAATAGCATCAAGCATTGCGCCATCAGCAACAATGGAGGCAAATCATGACATGAGTTTTACTGCAAAGTAGTATTATTAGGCAGGGTTGCGGAGTTGGAGGTAAAATGTCTGACTCCAACCTTTCCAAAATTTCCCAATCCGACTCCCGACTCCGACTCCTTAACATAAAGTGAATGAAGTTTGGCTGTCAAGAATTTCGTAACATCTTACACTCAATGGAAATCGTGGTGTACAGCAAGAATTTTCGGTTTCAACAAAAGTTTCATAAGAAGTTGTTACATTTTAACAGGAATTCCCTACTTAGGAGTGTGATGAAAAAAAACGATCCAATTGGACTTCCGGAGCAGGACACAAAAATCCGTAGAACACAAAAATCAGACTCCGACTCCCAGTGTTGCTAGGAGTCCGATTCCACCCAAAAACCTCCGAATCCTTACAACTCCGACTGCGCAATCCTGGTATTAGGGATGGTTGTAATCCTAGTACTAGTGATGGTTGTGACTGCAGTCACTGCAACTTCATCGAAAATCTTGGTGGAACAGTGCGTAAATTGGCGAAAAAACGATGCCATACCTTTGCCCTTTTGGAAAGAAGTGTGACAACGTTGTTTCGTCCAAGAGCGAATATGACACGAAAGTGACAAAACTTGCAAAAGATTTCGATATTCCAATGATGAAGCTGATTACAGTTACGAAAAATAAGGATAAACAAATTGATCACTTTTTCACTCGGAGTATACGCGAAAACACGACACAGTAAGCGGAACTTTTACTCAAAGAACACAGTTAATCTTGGTCAGGCTTAGGCATTTAACTGAAAAGCCATTTGAAGAACGATTTATTGTAATTCGGCTATAACGACATGCCGCCTATAGCGACGCTTTTGCTTCGGTCCCATGAAGTGACGTTACAGGCAATTCTACTTGTAGTGATATCACGTAAAACAGCTTTTACGAAAAAGAAATTATACCAAAAAGAAAAGTTTTAAGATAAAAATGTAGGCAATGTTGGTGCTAATCTGCTTTTTCTTCACTCAAATTTTATGATCTGGTGTTAAAAACGTTGAAAACCTCTAGGTTTGATTTTTGAGTCTGCACGGAATCAGCCTGCCATGCACTGCTTTTACAACTTGCAATGATTCTGACTGCACGTATCCACATTTAACCATCAAGCTGTAGCCTGTGGTGATAGCAACTTCTTGAGCTAGCGTGTGCTTGTTACTGTAGTCTGAGCGCTTTTTCTGATCTTGCTTTAGCATTTGTCATTATTTCACCTATAAGCTTTTGCTTGCAAGTTGCTGGACTGAAGATGCGTCGCAGACACGAAATCGGTTTCCTAGATAAACAATTAGCGATCTGATTCGGCTGTGACATCCTTGTGACGTCTTGATGCTGGGTTTTTAATGATAAGAATAAGTAACTTCCATTGTTGCAAAGACGCAGATTCAAAACTGTTTGAAGGCTACCTTAACTGCAACAATACACCATTCACTTAACGCCAAGTTGGTGCAGCGCTCAGTTGCTATATCATCAGTCGACAGTTCATATCAGTGCAGTCCCGTCGCCACAAAGGGTTTGGTGGGTTTAGCCCCTCCCAAAATCTCCAATCCACCTCTCAAATTGAAATATAAAGCACTGTATACCATTAGAGTTTTGGCAAATTTTAGAATATCAAGCCCCCCCGCACAAACGTAAAGCCCCCCTATTGAATAATTTCTGGCGATGGTTCAGTATGGTGATACAACGTCAAACAGTTGACTGCATCACGCATGTTCACCTGTTTTGTGTNACGCGTATCTTTGGCAGCTCCAAACTCCCACTTATTTTCTATAACTTACTTCAAAAAACAAACTTNGAAGTTCATTGGCAGCAGCCCAGGTTTTCTGCATACTGATGATAAATTCAGCAAACGCAGTCCTTCCCTTCACTGGTTGGATGAAATATGTGAAACATTTCCTCACGTGTTTGATGAACTGTTTGATCAAGAAGGAAACGCTTGGCAAGATGAGTGGCAATCTCAACGACAACATCGCTGTTTCCACCAATGTGGGTGAAACACTGACACATTAGCACTAATCAACTCAACAACTACAGATGTGATTTAAATCCCTGTCACGTTAGTCACCAATAAACAAGTTCAATTTTGCACCAGAAGATTGTTTTTCTGCTTAAATTTATGTGACTTAGGCGGAATGATCTAGCCCAGCTATGTCCAACCCGCGGCCCAGGCGAAGGTTATGTGCGGCCCAGTTTAGGTTTTCGCTGTAGTAAAAGTATCCTGCATACTGACAACCTGTCCTTATTTTGATAATCTTGAATTTGACATTTTTGATGCAGTTGGTTCTCAGTGCTACTTTATCACGCCTGCAACCATTGCAGTTAGGATTCGAACGCTTTCAGTACATCAGCTTAAGCTAAATCTAGTTTACTAAAATTAAAGTAAGTACTTCGAAGCTCTACTTGTTTCTTGATCATCAGTATCAACCTGTGTCTTTCATTCTATTAACTGCGACGATTCTTGTCTACCCATATCTTCAACTCAAGTACTATCTGTGCACACTGCAGGAGTAACAAAAATCAGCACGCATTGACTTTATTTAATGGAAATCGATTTCGCCATACGGCATCTTCAGTCCTTTTCAAAGATTTCGCCAGACGGTATCTTCAGTCCTTTTTAAAGATTAAAGTAAGTCATGTGCGGCCCTCATTAATATATCCTTCAATGTGCGGCCCTGATTAAGATAGTGACATAATTTTTGGATCAATAAGCCATTTGGGTTGTTCATAGCTAATCTAGCCATAAAACTACGCATTTTACTGTCGGTTGCAGACTTAGCTTACCTTGTCAAATTTTTCTTTTCGTGGCTGGCATGAGCTGTCTACTAATGGTTTGCATTATAATCAAATTGCGCATGCTAGTACCATATCCATCAGCATAAAAGCAGAAGTCCACCATAATTTTTTTTATTTTAATTTGATACCACATAGCAGCAGGGGTGGAGCCATCCACGGTCTACTGGCGGGCCGCAAGGGGTCATTTCAGGGGCGACTCCAGGTCAACACGTGACTCAAAACATATGTTGCATAGTCCATATAAGAAACATAATTTGCAAAATGCAAGAGATGTAATGCACACGGAAAATATATAAACGCACTGATAAATCTGCAAGGCAACCACGTACGAAGTTCTACAACACGTGGTGATACTCAAAGTAGGGTTGCCAGATGCCTTTCGTAAAAATTCCGGCCATTTTGATTATTTGTCAACAGTGCCAGATCTAACATGTGTTTACATTTAATCGCACCAAGGATTGCGTCAACATCAGCAAATAAACTTCGCTGAAAGAACTGTCCTGACAAGATTCACTACTAGAGTCAATCTAATTTGATAAACTCTACGTTATTTCTCTTTGAAGTTACGGAAAATTATGTATTTTCAAAATACCGGCTTCAGGCACTGATTTTTAAAATACCGGCCTTTTACCGGCCTCTGCTAAATTAGCGGTGATATACATGCCAGGCCGGTGAAATACCGGCCATCTGGCAACCCTAACTCAAAGTTGCTATAAAGTTTTTATACTAACTTTGGTTATACTGACTGAATGCAACCTTGGTGGCTTGCGTCAATGAAATTTCCATTTGCTCTGATTCTAGCTGGAACCATTTTTGCTCTGTGGCGTTAGTTACGTTACAATGAATTAGAACTTATGAGAACTCGTCCTGTCGTCCATTGTTGCCAGACGCACCTCACAGAGCCATGGTAACACCAATTAGCTCTCTGCGTACGGGGCTCATTCATATTAGCCCGAGTTACTGGACAATTTATAATTTATCGTTTGTTTGAAATTATTCTCGAATGGGAACTGTCCATTGGATTGGAATTCAAATCTAACGATTAAAAAAACATTCAATCTGGCATGAACTGTATATTGAAAAATACTTAATTGCAGATGGCATTACGGGCCCTAACGGAGTAAACCTCTGCGTACTAGATAGGAAATCAAATCCAATGTTTCATGCAAATCCGCTGCTCCAAAAAACATTCAATCTGATATGAATCATCTTTGGAAAGATAGTTGATTGCAAAGGGCAGCTCCGGCTCTGAAGGATGGGCTCGAGTAAAGCGTGAGCGAACGTAGTCGAGAGAACGTCTAAGCTACTAACGATATCTTTTGATTCAGGTTAACTGCAACATGAACGCGAAAGGCCAGCTATGAAACGAAAACACATAAACAGTGACAAGGCCCAGTGGAAAGAAACCGACTTAACAACTTTAATTAGTGAAGTGAGTGTTGGCACAGATAAACAAAGCAAGCTCGTGTTGCCCAATGTAAATCGTAATCGCAGACTCGGGCTCAGCCAGAGTCGTCACTGAACCAATAAGGTTACCAGGGTTGGCAATTATATTGCTAAAATAAAATAAATTAGACATTTTCCCAAAATGTTACAACAGTTGAGCGAAGACGTCTTTTATTATTTATCCTGTTGGCCGGTTCTGCAACATTTTCCCATAATGTAAGGGTGTCAAGCTGAATTGTTTCTTTCCGTGCCCTCCTAGCTCCACCAATGCGCAGCAGCCATGCTTTAACGAAGGGTAAATCTTTGCGAAAACAGGGTCACAAACGTTACGGAGGTGCCCGGTGTTCACCGTAAACGACACTGCAAACCAGGTCTGTGAGGCGCTTCTCATTGCGGTCATGGTGCACAGTTCGGTACAGGTCTGGCGCTCGAAAGATGAGCTGCCGAGCGCAAAACAAATGAGCAACGTCCACCTCGCGCTACGAAGAGTAACTTCTGCGATCATGCACTGACCGAAGCAGCAGGGCTGCTGCTTTTCCAGTCACGGTAACCGAAGATCGCGTGGCCGACGTAGGCGAACGTTGAAAAAAATCCGAATGCCGACGCCGCGCGTAGGGTCGTTCTTCCTACGAAACTGCCGGCGGTCATGACGAAGGCTGCCGACACACACGACGCTATGAGGTACAGCAGACTCCACGCGGAGTTTTCCAGAAAAAGGATAATTGCCCAGGGAGCGTTGGAGCACATCACTTTGTTGAGGCTGGTTACAAAGATTCCGAACGTTATTCTGCAACATGTACGTGTGTTAACTACAAATCAAAAGTTTTGAAAACATGTTACTTGTGCGCTGGAAAATAAATTGTTTATTGCAAAATGAAGCGGTTTTGTTGCTTCTCGCTCCAGCCTTGAATCAAGGTGCATTTATCAATGCTGCGAAATCTCCGGCCCTACAGATTGCATTCCTGCTGTTTATGCAGTTCTGTCCACCGGTTTGAATCGGATCGTATCGCACAAGTTTGACTATAAAATGAAATAAGTCATATCTAACCGTCTTTTCAGGAACATGCTTCAATTGCTGTGACAGTTGTGAATCTCTTGTGTGTGGGATTTTTCTTTTAAGCATTTGTTAAATGATCGGAAAAAATACAAACAGCAGAGGAGGACACATTTACGCAACTTCCCCTGGTTGACAAGTAACAATTTGTGGGTACTTAAAGTTGGATTAGGGCAGCGGTCCCCAAACTTTTTGGATGCCGGGCCAACTTCGCGATCTTATCAGCGTCCGCGGGCCGGACTACTTTGTATATTGAAAAAAGCAACACGCGGTCTGTCACTCACGTTTGTATACCGGTATTGCTATTTATTTTATTTGCTCAGAAACATATTTGCAATGTGACTTATGAAACTGATCCTTTTGTTACATAATAGTTGTAGTATTTGGTGCCATGCTTGATGCTGCAACAAAGCGAGTGACGTGCATCTGAAATTCTGTTTCAAAACTTGGATTTACAATATTTAATCTTAGAAATGAATTGTTTCCAAAGATAAAAACTTCCAAACACCCAAATCAATTTCGAGCACGTTTTGAAATCTTAGGAGACACTCTTTGCAAAGCTGCAGAAGCGTTTTTGATTCAGATCCAAGTCATTCTGCAATTCAATAAATTCCGTTGCAGTGGTTCTTAACCTTTTTTCTACTACGCTCCCTTACGTGATTGTCCTTTGTTTCAAGCCCCCCTGACTTTAAATAAGCTGTAAAAGCAAACGTATTTTTTGATAAATTTATTGATCAAAATTTCCGTGTTCTAAAGCGCGTAAGGGCTCGCGTCCCCTGGAAATATATTGATTCCACCTTGGGGGGTGCCCTCACCATTAAGAACCACTGTTCCATTTGGACATCTATTGGCAATGATTCAACATCAAATTCAAAGGGTATTGAAAACATTTTTATGCCACTTTGCAAATTACGAAAATCCTGAAATTGCCCATCAAATTCGCGTTGCAACTTTACAATTTCATCAGCATATTCAGCATCAGTGTGTCACTTTCACCGTCTCCAAGTGCACTTTGCAAACACGGAAAAAATGTCAAACGCATATTGGCATAACTGCCTTTGCCAAAATTTTAGCTTGGTTTCAAACGCTTTGATTTCACCAAAAAGATTGTGAATGAGTTTTTTCTTTCCTTGGCAGGGTTGCGGAGTCTGAGGTAAAATGTTCGTCTCCAACTCCGACTCCTAGCTTCCACAATTTCCCGACACCGACTTTTTAATATAACATGAATGAAGTTTGGCTGTCAACAATTTTGTAGCAAATGCCAATCAGTGGAAATCGTGGTGCACAGCAAGAATTCTCGGTTTCATTAAAGTTTCAAAACAAGTTCTACCATTTCAACAGGCACGAGTTACGATTTCTAAATTAGGAGTGCGATGTAAAAAATGATTCAATTGGACTTTAGGAATCGGATGAAAAAATCCGACTTCTAGTGTTGTTAAGAATCCGACTCCACCCAAGACCCCCGACTCCTTGCGACATCGACTCCACAACATTGCTTGCAATGACGCATTCAGATAGTTAATTTTTTTTCTGTTACATCCACCAAGAAAACAAGTTTTGAAAACCACGGAGTATTAGAAAATCATGCTGTTTCCCTTCAGACTCCATATAAAATGCACTTCCTTGTCTTGCATCTCACACTCTCTTCAATGTTTTTCACCTGCTAAGCCAGCAATTTTGTTAAAAGTAGAAGATATCTTTGTATTTCAATCGATTTCCTCCATGTGCTGGTTAAATTATTTTGCTTTTGGTGTAAATACATCTCACATTTATTTATTTACTTACACGAAATTGTTAAAATGCAAAACAGTTCTAGAAAAGCTCGCGGGCCGGATTTGAACCCTTCGCGGGCCGGATCTGGCCCACGGGCCGGACTTTGGGACCGATGGATTAGAGGTTTGTATCAAAAACATGGACGTAAAAGATAAAGATTTAATACTCGTTTTACTGAGTAATCGCTGGTATTAGGCGCTTTTAACCTATAACTGACATCAGTTGTTTTGATACCGAACTGTTTTCATGGTCAACGCAAATTTTTCAAAGCTTTTGCATGATTGTTGAATCAGATAATCATGTGAAGATCAGCATGGCCTGCGTTGTTACCAGCTTTGATTCCTACACCTTTTCGAAGTTTTTTTTGCATATACCATATATCTGTCTCATTTTTTGCATCATGTCTCATTTTTTTCTCAGTACAAAACATTAATGGTATCATTACATTCAAACAATCGGGTGTCCACATCACATTTTAGCTTCATGTTTCGTGCAAACTGTTAAGTCTGGACGAATGCTTGTATAAGGCCTCGAGAGGGAGACTCACTAAAAAAGTTGTCGGGACTCGTTTGGAGGCAGTCCTGAGACTATGTCACTTTTGCTGTATCTAAGGGGATAGAGAAAATTTTTCAGTTTGGAATAATGCGTTTGCAAGTCTTCATGAATTTCCGAGTAATTAATAGCAGAACCGTGGTTTGACCAATTTCAAGGCCCATCTCGGCCCATGTTAGATTAGATCCCAGAGGTGGAGAACCTGCGCCCCGCGTGAACATGCGCATATGGCCTGCATCAGAATTTTCGTTACCAAAGATAGAACACAATATCCCATCTAAACGAAACCCCATAGCAAGCAGATGCACTCTTGCTGCGTATAGTTTTCTCTCCTTGTTTTAGTCAGGAAGACAATGCAGTTTTTTTAAAGGAAAATGTTAGGTACCTGGTATGGACCCGTACGGACCTGATTTCTCTGATTCTAGGGCCCCGATGATATTTTTACTGATTCTAGGAACCCGATTTTCAATTCCAGGAACCCGAATCGGGTACCCTAAAAGACCTTAAAAAAACTTGCAGGGTGAAATTTTATGATGAAATCAATTATTTTTTTGGTCCACCACCTACTTCTTCATCTTTGAGCCAGTTCTTCTAACCAATGTTTGGCTGCACTAAATATCGGGGCAGGTGTTGAGCAGCCATTCGATAGTCTCATCGTCCAGAATTGTCAGGCCGTGCAGTCCATGGGGAGGTCGATGGATTGGGCATTGGAGGACAACATGGTCGACGGTTTGTTCTTCTGCGCCACATTCACAGGCCGCAGAGGAAGCCATACCGCATTTGTACAGACAGGAGCAGAAACGCCCGAAACTGGTGCGGAGGCCTTTAAGCCGGACCCAGGCTCTTCTTGGGAGGGTCATTCCTGGGGGTATTTNCCAGTGTCGGGGATGAAAATGCGGAGTCTTGTGANGTTGTCCGCCCACCCCGCATTCCATTGGTGATCAGCCCAGTGCGTCCCACGNATGTTGTTGTTGTCAGATAAACTGATGAGTTTTTGTGCGGCGGGTACAAATGGGTGTCTCGATTTGAGGCGCCGTGCATCTACACTCGATGGACAAGTAAGTGCTGAGTGGAGCAGGTTTCCAGGATCCATGGCACGGCGTCCTAGAGACAGTGTGGCTCCAATGCGACAAAGCTCAGCAGGTTGGATGCCTGCGAGGATTGGAAGGTTGTCCGTTGGTGTGGGACGCAAGCATCCAGTCACAGTTGGCATGGCGTCGTTGATGGTGGGATCGATAAGGCGGGTATGAGCACTGCGGAACCAGACACGAGCGCAGTACTCTGAGGTTGAATGCACCAAGACCAGGGTGGCCGTTCGCAGAGTTGTTGCTCCAGCACCCCAACCGGAGGCAGCGAGCAGTCTCACGAGCGCGACGCGTGATGTCAGCTTCTTGCGAAGTGACTCAAGGTGTCTGCGATATGTGAGCTACCTGTTCAACGTTACTCCAAGGCACTTGCGCTCGGAGCAGAAGGGCAGGATTTCGTTGTTGAAGTTGACTTTCAGCTTACGTTTAGCTTCTTTGTTGTTAAGATGGAAGGCTGCCGACACCGTTTTTGTAGTGCTGATCTTTAGTTTCCAAGTCTGGAGGTATTCAGTACGGTTTCCATGTCCTTGCTCAGTACTCCTTCCACTGCCTGCCAGTCTCCATCAGCAAGCATGATTGTTAGGTCGTCAGCATGTGCGTACTTTCTGGAGACGATGTTTGGCAAGTCAGAGATGTACATGTTGAAGAGAAGGGGCGCCAGGACATATCTCTGTGAGGCACCGTTCTTGAGGCGTCGTAACCTGCTCCTTTTGTAGTTTCCGGTGGTAAAGGTGAAGCTGCGATTGCCAACCATATCCATGATCATGTGGATCATGTGCCTATCAGGCAGCAATCGCAGTAGCTTGAAGGTGAGACCGTGATGCCATGCAGTGTCGTCCGCTGCTGTGAGATCGACAAACACAGCTTCCGCCTTTTTCTTAGAAGAAAAACTATCCTCGATGTCCTGTGTCAACAAGGTGACCTGGTCTACGGCCGACCTCCCGTGTCGAAAGCCCGTCTGCTCCTGCGGAGCAGTTGGTCGATGATTGGTTTGACACGTGCGTAGGTGAGTCTCTCGAGGATTTTAAAGGGGACGGTAGCTCTTTGGGCCCCAGTGGCTTTTCTGGCTTAGGGATCGCAACTAATAGTGCTCTTCTCCAGATCTTTGGAATTTTGTGTTCGCGCATGCAGGAAGTGAGGAAATCGCAAAACCAAGATTTGAAAGCCGACCCGGCGTGGAGTATAAACTCTGGGAAGATGGAATCCAATCCCGGAGACTTTCCTGACTTCAGGTGTCTGAGGGCAGCAGCAAGCTCCTCCGGCCTGAAAGGTTCAGAGATACTGTGACTCTCAGGTGTTGGAATCTTCCATAGGTCGGACAGCTGCTTGTTGACGAGCCTGGTAGACTCACGATCCCCGGTCCTGTGTGCCCCACTTTTCACTAGATGTGAGGTGATGGAGTTTGCCGAGATGGGACACATGCGAGAGGAGCATCCAGACCTGCCAGTGAGTTTGCTGATGGTGCTCCATGCCCTGTGGCTAGAGTGCGAGAGGTCGATGGAATTGACAGTTTCCTCCCATCGCTTCTGCTTCTTCTGTTCGAACCGAGAAAGTAGAGATGAAACGGCTCTATCAGAGTCAGTCCCCACTGCGGCTCGGATGAGGGAGCGATAGAGGGTCTCGCACTCTTTGTCCCAGCGTGGCACATAGTTCTATATCGACCCACCACCGATATTGCACCATATATTTGGCCCGTGTTGGTAAAAAGTTCCCTGCTACTGGATTAAACGCAAAGGCCCAAAACTCGCGTCAGTCAAACTTCTAGTCAGGCGTAACTTACGCTTTTATGGGAAGACTGTCAGAAAAGAGCAGCTCCGCTAGCGAAAGGTGTGATCATCAGACTATAAAAGATGTCTCCATAATTTTTATTTCCCACTAACACGTGAGGTCGTTATTGCTGTTAGTTAGCCGATACGTTCAATAAAGCAAAGCGACAGTCAGTAGTGCAGCAACTGAACTTTGAGAAAGAGTGCACGCTGTGTATGGGCTGAGTGTAGAGGATTCGAGATTTATTTTGTCCGCACAGTTTTCAGATCGAGGTATGTTTTCCGGTTAATGTAGGTCTTTATTAATTAACGGCAAAAAATCTACACAAACATCAATGAAAAAGACTGAAAACCTAACCAAGAAAATGTAAAGCTGGAACTCAAATTTAAAAAACGCAAATTTATCAACTTTACAAAAGTATATGTGAGAAAGCGCGATTGCTCAAAAATATTCGTTAAAAATTGTGGAAAATTATCTGAAAATCCAATTTGCTGTGGGGATTTCTTCGTTGGTGTCACAAAAGCACAAAACACTTAATTTTGTCATGGTACCTTTATCAGGATCACATTTACTGTTCATGCACTGCGCTTTCTCAAAGAAGAAATTGTTGAGATGAAGGTCCTACATGTGTTAACAAAGTTGAAATGATCGCTTTTCAATTAAAAGGTGATCTGTGCTTTTGTTTCATGTATTCTGTATGAAAACCAATGCTCATATATTTTCCTTACTTGATGCTAGTGCCGGCTATCTTATATAAAAAACTTAACAACAAAATTAGAGTTGCTCAACAGCTTGTAAAATGTTGCGTTCATTAAAATATTTCTAATAAGAAACATGCCAAAAATATCTTCTGTAACTTACAAAGTGGATATCCAAGAAGAAATGGATACAAATAGAACAAAACCGTATGCAGCGTCATTCTTTGAAGAAACAGCTGCAACTAAAGCCCAGCATAAGATTCCGAACACAAGTTCAAGTGTGCTGAATATTCCATTGGCAGTTTTGAGGTAGGACTTGTTGACCTCAACTGAGCTACTTGAACTACTGCCTCCGCCTGCAGTAGGTGTGCTTTCATCCATGTCGGAAAAATCTTTTCAAAGTGCCGACTTGTTGTTTGTTCAAATTCAGCTTTGTTTTGTAATCAAACGTCAGCAATCTAACTCTGCTTTGAAAAGTCTTCTGAGGAAACAAACAGGTGTTGTTCGTTTTGACAAAGCAAAAATACAAAAAGCTGCGCTTGCTACTTACCCGTGCTCAGGAGTCCTGGGGGTCCACTACCCAGGGGCAATAACTTACCCTGGGTGAAGTCGAGTGTTTCACAAAAATCTACGGTTTCATGAATTTCAAGCTAGCTTAGTGAAGATTAAGCAAATTTCCTTAATCTAGATATTTCGTAGATATTTCATCAACTTTTTCAGTTTTTACTGTGTTTAATAATTCTTTTGACCACAACGAATTTCCTCAATGAGACTAGACCCAATCCTTTGCGTACATAAGCATACCCTTTTCATCTATAATATTTCCTCACCGTGTTCTGTGTACGTTCCTTTGTTTGTTTGTTTGTTTTCTAACTGTGCTTATTTTATTTTCAGCTCTTGTTATCTACCAGTAGTCATAATTTTCGAACGGGGTTGGTTGAATTGGTAACCTCCATGGTCTTCAGTAATCCTATGTGACAAAGACAGTTGCAATCTTTGTTCATATTAATCAGTTTAGGAACGCCTGAGAGCGCCTGAGAGCGTTACCCCGAGAGAAGGCCTGAGAGCGTTACCCTGCCTTTCCAAAAAGTGAGCAACAGGAGCGGAGGTGCTTTTTCATAACAGTATCATATGTAATTTCATGTTTTATCAAGAACGTATTGAAATAAATTTATTGCATTCGCGCACCCAGAAATTTCAGAATGGTTTTCTGCAGGGGTGTAGGGGGGTTCCCACACCTTTCTGCACTAGCTTACATTAAAGCATGGCTGCTACCTCACAGATGTGCTAGCGCCACGCAGATTCACACTGCTAGTCACAATTCTACAGTGAAACTGGAAGATCCAGTATGGAACGTTTTGTAGGCGAATGCTCACAAAACTATTTCGTGCATTCTTTCCTTTTATTTGGTACGGGAACGCCGTTCCCACACTTTCTTTTTTAGCACTACACCCCTGGTTTTCTACAATTTCTGTCATTATTTTTGAGGTCAACATTTTTGCTGAACAGAAACAAACATATTGGTAACGACTTTTTTGTGTTTTATGAGTTTCCATTTCTTTCAAATCTTTTACTGCCTCTCCTGCCTTACACCTGCTCCAGCGTCCCTAAACCAGTTCGCTTGCCATTGTGTTTTCATTTATCATAATTTCCACTTTCAACTGGTTACTTCTTAGCATGTTGACTTTTTGCATCTTTCTCCTTATTAGCTGAGTCATATGAAACAATAAACCAGGGTTGTGGAGTTGGAGTCGCAAGGAGCCGGTTTTAGGTGGAGTTGGAGTCGGACTCCTAAGAATACGAGGAGTCCGTGTCAGAGTAGGACATTTCTTATCCGCCTCCGGAAGTCCATTTGAATATTTTTTTACATCGCACTCCCAAGTTAGGAGTCCAAACCCGTTTCTGTTGAAAATTTCAACTTAAAATGGTACAATTTATTTTAAAGCTTTTATTGAAACAGAGAATTCTTGCTGTGCACCACGATTTCCATTGATTGCTAGTTGCTGCTCGCTTCTTTGCCACTGATGACACTGACAGCCAAAATTCATTCAGGTTATGTTAAGGTGTCGGAGTCAGAAATTTGGAAAGGTCGGAGTCGGACAATTTTGGAAACTAGGGGTCGGAGTTGAACGTTTTACCTCCCACTCCGCAACCCTGCGATAAATCTCTCTCTCTCTCTCTAAATAAAAGCGTTTTACATTTAATATAGAGGGCTGCTCTAGCTCTGAGAGGAGCCTGAAGTCAAGGAACAGCTCAGGCATTGCAAAATTTAAAAGTTAGAAAAAATTTCTTGTGTGCGTTGTCGAAGCGTTTCAGGCACTATTCATCAACCAATGTCGTGCCTTACCAGCAAATGCAAACTTGCATGCCACGACTGTTCAGTTGCTCTGGGAATTTAAACTTTCCCCTTTACTTAGTCCCTATAATCTCTAGTAGGTAGTCTACTTATATTACAATGTGCATGCCGTTGGAAAGATACCTAGTGAAAGAAATTTCACTTGCTTTTCTGCAGCTTGCATATCTGTCACACAAGCAAAAGCTTTGTAATAAAACCGGCACTAAGTTGTATCAGCCGACATAGTTTCTTTCATGCACAAAGTGTGTCTACCGGACGGTTTCATGGTTACACTGCATCGCAGCATCAAAAACATGCAAGTCCGATGAGCGTCAAGCACGTGACTGTGACAAAATAAACATACCGGAGCGTCACCGCGGCCGGCGCCATTTGTGTACCTGGCGTTAAGCCATTGTCGTGGTAAATCAATACCAGAATCGGAGGACGTTGTTGGCTATAAGTTTGCCCGATGCGTTATTCGACGAAACAGTTTTCATCCAAGCCTCCCAGCAATTCGACCATTTTGTACTGCAACAACTGTTGTCAGCTGCCCGGATGCACTAAAAAATGAGAGATTTGCGTGGAGTTGCGGCCTTCCGCTTCTCAACGTGTTTGGCTGTGTAGCAGTGATAGGCAAACTTTCGTTATGGTGGCCCAAACCGTAATTAAAGGTGCATGCTTATTTTTGAAGGCCCAATTTCAAACATTTGCTGTATTCAGTTACCTGTTACATATCATTCTATGTAAATGTTATAAATTGCATAATGACAGAAAAATGATTTGTAACGTCAAACATGCAATGAATGTTCCATTGTTGTTACAGTAGCCTATGTTGTAGTCCACGCAACCAGCACAGGACTGTTTAGCTTTTATGTATCACGCGGCCCACAACAGGTAGTGTTGGGCGGCTCAATAAAAAGCGCTACAAGGTCTACAATTGGGCTGAGACCCACAGATTGCCGACCGCTACTGTACGTACAGTATACATTCCCATGGATTTGGTGAGCTTCACTGGCTTCGAGTATCTCTGGATTTAAATTTCTATTCTTTAACAAAGCGAAACAACGCACTGTAACTGCATTGCTTCTGCATAAAACGTTCTCAAGTTCTGGACATGACACTCGCAACGAGTGTCTACTTCTTGCGTTTCAAAGGCAAATAATGCAGGTGAAGGTGATGAAAAAGTGTCTTCTGTGGTCAACAGGGGCCAGGGCGGTAACCACCTGATATTTTCGGGGATGAAAATGATTATAACTTGTTATTGTACCTATCAACAAATAAACGTGTTTGTTAAAAATTCCCGGTTGTCCCCCATGGTTGCGGGCCTGACAGAGGGCGAATGCGAGGAAGTCTTCAGACGGGAAATAAAAAAGCAAAACAATTGCTTCGACTTTCCGGGGAGAAATATTTTTTCTTGGGGAAATGTTGGTCACATTTAGAAACTACCAAGAGTGAAAAATTCTTTATAATAATAGGAAATACCAGCGAATTTTTCTTTTCGCAGTGTTTGTTTTCTCCATTATTGCGCATTTATCATGGAAATATTTCTGTGGGTCGGCTTTTTGACTTCAAAAGAGTATTGCATGAAATTCATATCGAAGTGCACTTAGTAACAATCATATCAGACATATTCCATCCACCCGTTTCTGAGTTAAAACTTAATTCTTTGTCTTTTAATGTTTTACGTTCACGAAACACTTCCCTGGTTTGATTGCGTGGTGGCAAGTATACAGGAATCTTTGGTAAAGTCAAGGTTTAGGATTTTATTGATTCGATAAACGCTGAGTATTCCTTCCACCCAGTGGAAATAGTTCTGCAAAACTGACATCATTCTGGCACGGGCGTCNNCAGAAATTTTTCCAGGGGGGGACAACGTCAACATTTTGCTTATCATTTTCACGTTGCTGACGACGCAATTCAAATGGACGTTCGCAAAACACTTCGCATTTTACACCGCAAAGATAATGCCCCATGTTACGGTAACATTCAACAAATGTGCTTCGTTTGCAGCAGTACCCAGGTATATTACAATAATTTACACAATAACTGAAGCTTGTCCAAGCAGGGTGCTTCATTTCAAAGGTGTACAAAACCACAAATTATGACTTTATTTCACCTAGCAAGACTTGTCAACGTCACTTAGAAACAACTACAAGAGCTGTAAGTGTCTGAGATCTCGTCCAAAGCGATCAGCCACACTTTCAATAAAACCTTGCTTTTCTTTGCTGATATTTTCACGGTGAACGTTCATCACCCATAAACTGGATAAGGGTTCACCTGGCATAGTCGATCGAAGGCTCGTTTTCACTCTTTGCAAAGTACTAAATGTTCTCTTTTAGCAGTGCATAAACACGAAAGTTAGACAATCTCGCAAAACCATTTTCAGCAATGAGAAGTAGATCTGCATTTTGGCGCGACTATCGGACAACTTACAGACTGGGGCGTAGAGAGGGGGACAAGGCGGGCACAATTCCCCGGGCGCTGAATCACTGCAGATGGCGCCGAAAGTCCCAACAATGTCACAAGTACTTTTTTCAATACAGCACATTTCTTCCAAAAAACCTCAGGTTCGAACATTAGGGTACCAAACTTGCTTCTTGCCCCGGGCGCCATTCAACCTCTTTATGACCCTGCTTACAGAGCAGATGAATTATGAAAACTCACCACAGAAAATACAGTTTTGCACTTAGAAGTCAGAAGCAGGGTTTCCAGATTGACCTTTTTTGGGCCAAATTTAAGCAATTTGGCCTCGTTTCAAGTTGGTTGGTCCAAAATTTTCAGTTGGCCTTTTGGCTCTTGTTTGGCCTTTTTAAACTGAAATAGGTTCTTTTGAAGGAAAATAATAGTATTTCATTTTGTCGCCAACACATTTGCTAAAATTTGTGATAACTGCTATACCAGACGCCCGCATTCTGATGTTATTAATATTTGAGGGATGCTGGATTTGAAATTAAGCTTTTGCGTAATCATTGGAAATGTGTGCATTCACTGCACTGCGTAGTGTGCTGTAAGCACCAAGCAAGCTCATCGCTTGCTGACAGGTCTGCGTCTCAGCGATATAAATGCGACAGTGACGTCGACGAGGAAGGTTCTTACGATTCTGGTCGTAAGCACAGGAGTGGATGGGAGGTGCCTTTCGTATGGGTGCAGAAAGTTGCCGATGGATCAGTGTGCAAACTTTCGCACTAGGCACTACTGTACTCAAAGTGTGAAATTTCACAAACCATGAAAGTCAAGGAAGATTAGTGCTCCACGACAATGCCAAGCAAGATTTAACCTTAATTTCATAGAAACAAGTTTTTGATATCCTTGTAATTAGATGTGTTTTTGTGACAAAGGAATGCCAATACCGCAAATAAAGTTTGACTTTTTTCTGGCCTTCAAACAATCGGTTTGGTGTTATTCTGGCCTCTTTTTAGCATTGCTTGGCATTTTTTTGAAATTTTTGTCTGGCAACCCTGGTCAGAAGTAAACCTTAACGACAAAGATGTATTCTCACAAGCCTGCATAGACGTATTCCAACAAGCCACTTAGTCAGGCTCGCAACCAAGGGGACAACCGGGCAATTTCCCCACCAAAAGTTTCAAAAACATGTTTAGTTGTTAGGTACAACAACCAGTCATATCATTTTGTCCCACCACCTGAAAATATCAGATGGTTGTGACCTGCACAAGTAGTTTTATATTCTGTGTCTGTGTAAAAAGAAGCGTGCATACGTATAGTTTGACTAAGCTATTCACTCAGGCACATCGGTCACACTAACAATGGATTTTTCAAACTTGTGGAAATATTGCTTCAGATTCACTCGTGCTGCTTTTCGCACAAGATATAATTACATGGCTTACCGCTATCAGCAGTCATTGTCTCGCTACATTACCTGCCAAGATGCCTGCGTCTAAACTAATGCGGCAAGGCGCTTATTACCGGAACGTGAGTAAAGATGTGCAGATTTGCTGCCATGTTATTCTTATGCAATAAAGACCAACAATAGAACAATTAGCTCGCAAGTTTCGCAACCTGCTCAGCTGTGCAGGCAAATGAGCCGACATGAGTGAACTGTAAACTCATCAATATGCACGACCTAGCTCTTTTGCAGTGCGATTGTCATGCCGGCAAATGAACTGTCATTGCAAGAAATAGTTAATCAGAATTAAGTTGCTGATTTCAGATTTTACAGTAATTATTGGTTGTTAGTCTCAATTTCCAGGGGTAGCCAAATGCCCGTTTTGCCCTCCCACCTGCGGATGCCCATGCATACAGGTAAGTTTTTACACAACCGAGGAAAAATTTCTGCATTGCCGTAACTAGGTTCTGCAAAGGCAACGAAGCCGAATCTATTAGCGATTTCGTTGTATGCCCTCTACCCCTCTAAAGATGCTGTATAGACGTCGAAGAAGATGCTGTTGTAATGATGGTATTCACAGTAGTTCTTGATCGCCATAATTTATTGTAAAAGGCGAAATTTTTCTGGAAAGGATTTTTATAATTTCTATTTGAATAAGCCCACTGACATGATCGAATTTACGTGTGGAGCGTGTAAAGTAATTTGTGATCGAATCCGTAATGTAGCATGCGCACCATGGTTACACTGCAGTTGTGTTGGACTAACGGAGGTGCAATTTGAGATCTTTCACAAAGACAATTTCTTACATTGGATACATCGACACTGCTAAGGTCAGGATAAGGATAGGAGACTCAGTGGCGTAGCCAGCCCAAAATTTTTGGGGTATAAAAATTGGGGTGTGAAAATGTTTGACTTAGGTCAGCAACGGTATTTTTGTTTGAGACGCCGCTTCCCAAACCAAAAAATGACTAGATATGCTAATACTTTGAGGGGTGCATGGGCCCCCGGGTCCCCTTTGGCTATGCCTATGAGGAGACTCGCTAATCATGAACGTAAGGAAATCCCCAATATACGGGGCCAGGTGAGAGACAAGACAGAAATTAAAAAAAGTCCAAATGATGCATATGAAAAACTTGTTCAATGGAAATCTTTAACAAACGATTTCCATTAAAACACTTTTTGTCTGTGACTATTACACTGTTACTTTTGCCGAACAACCTTGTTTTGACCTCTGGATACTTGTGAAGATAAAGGGCTTAAAAATTACACGCACAACTTAGTATTCAAAATATGACACTCCCTAGTGTAAAATAATTCTTGAACCCCTTTTCGATATACTTTGATTTTTTTCCATTCTGCTTTGTTTGACCTCCACACGTGTAACTTTTTAACTGCCAATTTTTGTGCCTCACATTTCAAGATTTGCCATTTGATTTAAAGGCCCTCCTTAGAATACGTCTGTCAACTTTGCTAACGACATTCTGCTTACGCATTCTAACAACACTTTGTGCTGTGTCCTCACAGTGTGATATCGTCGATGTGGGTTTGTTGCTCCCTAACCGGCGTCAGATGGTTTCCCATTTTGGTGAAAACAATTATTTGAGAACGGCGTATTTTCTAGTTTTTCCTTGTCGCAGCTTGTGTTCGGGCTTATTCATTTTATTCTTGAGTTTGTTTGTCACTTGCTTTAGCGCTTCAACATTACACCTGTAAGCTTTGTTTCAGGATTTCAGGACTGAGGATGCGTAGAGTTACGTGAAATCGATTAGTTTAAAGAAATTGCGAATGGATTCAACTAAGTAGGTTTTGTGGAGACTAGTCATTTGGAAAAAGACAAGTATGAAAGTGTGAATCATCGAAAAGTCATGAAAGAAAAGTACAGTAGTTTGAATTCCCCGATAGCATGCAACAAAATTAGAGCTTTCAATTGTTGTTACCGATTAGGAGTTACGTTTCTTTTACATAGGCAATTGTTTTGTTTAGTTGCCTTAATTTTTGCTTTTATAAGTGTATTCCTCTGAAATGCTTTTTGCATTTTTGGATATTTTCTAGACTCAAATTCTTCAAAATATTTTGAAGAGCGAATGCAACGAATTTTCTGAAAATTGTTATGAGCATTACCACCTTCGGCATCTAATCAGTACAAAAGTGTTTGTTCAATGCATAGAACTTCTCATAAAAGTACGCAATCTTGTGCTGCCTGGCAAGGTCTTTTGACGAGCAATGAGCAGAACTGATGCCATGTTTACCATTTTACTGCTAGACAAGCATTAACAAAATGGTTGCTTATGAACACGAAGACGATTTCTGAAATGCTCAGCAGTGTAAAAGCTTTCTGCATTTATTTAGCTGTTTTACAACTACAAAGCTGTTGTAAAAAAAACTGTCTAAAAAAGGAAAAGGAAAATTATATTCCTATATCAGGTCTACATTTTTAGCCAATCGTCTCTATCGACCCTCTAGCAATGACCGACCAGTTATATTTTATTATTTACCTCGAAGATCGACATCTGTCAATGTGCCTACATTTTCTAAACAGTTCGAAAAAGAACCGTCAAGGCATAAAACGTTGAAAATTGCAAAACCATGTCGTAACAAAATCAAATGTAACAACATTACTGCCATGAAATCAATCCAGCAAAATAATATGTGTGACGAGCGTATCACGCTGCTATATGCAAAATGTTTAGTTTTCAACTGCTGATTGTACAAAAAATGGCAAGTTTGCTAACGTAACAGGTACAAAGAGGATGCCTAAGCTTCTTCACTCGAAGATGAACCACAAGGCACGTGGCCTTTCCAATCACGAAATGCAAGTATGCTGTGAGTCATGTAACAAATGGAAGTGAAGAAGCCGAACACAGCTGAAGCGACGAAACCGCTCATTCCTTGGCTGAACGCTGCTACCACCACAGCCGCTATGAAATAAAAGATGGACCAGAAGCCATTGAAGAAAAATTCGATGATTAACCAGGGAAGTCCTGATAACGAGGTTGCGTGGAGGGAGGATGCGTAGATTATAAGCAAAAGTCTGAAAAGCAAGTAACATCGTTGTTATCACGGTTACCAGCCGCTAGACAAGGTTGCAGATAAATACATTGCGATTTTCTTGTGTTTCTTTTGAGTGTAACCTGCAATAAATTAGAACACTTTCTATGTCTATAAATAAGAGGTATATAGTACTGTAATACCATTCAGAAAAGGATTATATACAAATAAACAAAAAATCGATACAGGAATGCAGGAGTTGTCACAAAATAGTGGATCAGATATCAGCAGACATACGAGTCTTGCTGATCAATGTAAACAAAAGTTAGAATTATTTTTTTTTTGTTTCTATAAAATTATACCGCGGGTTTGGTTAGTATGTGCAAATACAACATCCCACATTCATTATTTTTTCGTTGTAGGTCTGGAAACAACTGCTTTTTGAGCACAGGTTGCCTTTTCGATATTTCTTTACCGGCTTTGGCGTTTTGTTTGAAACCAATTTCGGTAAATATGCTAATTGCTGTATTGCCATGCAGACACATATATACGAACTGTACTCACAGTGTTAAGATCCACGCTGCAATGGTAACCACCAGACCAAACGCACGCCCAGAGGCGCAGTCATCCACGCACCAGCTGCCTTGGGTGGCTGCAAGCACAGCCCAGCATATCAAACCAAAGAGCACTTCTAATATTTTCAAAACTCCACCACCAGATGTGATGTAGTTAAAATTAAAACCTACGGCAGCGCCCCGTGAAACTCCTTGTGGGTGTTGATCCATGCTTTTTGTTTAAGCGTTACGTAAAGGACGGTGTAAAAGACGTATTGTAAAACAAAGTGTATTTAGTTGTTTCAAACGTAAAATTGCTTTATCAGCACAGGATGTAATTACACTAACGGTGCTAAGACTTAGCTGGCTGAAAGTTAATGGATTACTCCAATTCAACCTATTGATGCGCTCTTATATTCTTTCAAGGTATGAATCGTAATGTTTAGGTGATCTGCAAATACGCCTGTACGTACGAAATCATTGCTGCACAACGCTTGGATAAATGATAATATTAAATCTCGAATCTATGAAGAATGTTGCTACGTCACAATAAACCGTTAATATGTTCTATTTTGGCATTTGCATTACCTTGAATATTTACTCGCCGGTACATTAGATGGCATATGACAACATGAGAAAATAATTACAAAAAGTTTGAAACATGACATACATACTGTGTACGCTAAAACTAAATTTCTATCAACGTCCTAAGATGAAAGCAGTTTAAAAAACATTTGAAACTATTTTTACATTTGATGCAATTGTAAAAAAGCTGCCTATAAAAGCGTGTCTAGCTGTTTTTGCTTTTGAGAATAGTCGCAGAGATTAATAAAACATATAAACCCATGTGTCAAGTTTGCTATCCTTTTCTGTCTCATTACAAAACTCACCACAAGACAAATTTAATACATTCTTCAAATGGTTAGAATTTCAGTAGTTAAGGGGTACTTCTGTTGTGGAAACGTTGTTCACACGTATTAAGTTTATTTCTTGTAGAATTGCTTACCTTTCTTCATTAAAAGGTTCATACCAAATTACTACTTGTGTTGACTCCGGGTAATACTTAGGCCGGTTAAGCAAACTTAGCTTTTGTGATAACTGACCCTTGGTGTAAGTTGTCGAACCCATCAGCTAACACTGCACCAAAAAGACTTTTTATTCTGGGTCGTGAGCAATACCTTACAACAGTGTAATGGTCCAATATAAATGATGTCACACTTCAAAAGCGTCAACATTGTTTTGCATGCGCTACCCAACAGCTTAACAGCTTTGAAAAGTACTTGATCACTGTCACAACTGCACAAAGAGTACGCTCGTTCATACCTTCCACTCCCTCCTGAAAGTCTATGACAAAAGATAATGATTTTGAATCGTACGCCTGCAGTTTGTACAGTTGTGCTATTTTTCACTTTTTTGCGTAAACGCGCTGAGGCAAAAACAAAATTGAAAACCGCAACCATAAAAAACTAGATGTTTTGAATGATCAGTGTTCCCCCTCAATTTAACCATAAATCTATCATTTCGGTATTGTAGGTCTTAAATTCAACGATTTTTTACAATCTAAAAAAGAGTCCACGAACGTTTGACCTCTTCCTTTCTGGCGTATGTTTGCAAACTTGGAAAAATGAATGTTGGCATTTGCGAATAGCCCCTAAGATGGTAGTCGTCTCTGTACTTTTTCTTGCTACGTTAACTCCGGGCAAATGTGTCTGTTATCCTCCAGCAGCTTAAAGAGTTATTCTGACACTAAATGTTGTTTTCAGTGGGATTTGTTAGAATTGCAATTGTAAATGGAAATATATTTGTCAGACTTGAGTGAACTGAATAAAAAATCATCTGATCAAAGTTTCAAGGTGTCGACTATTTATGAATCGATCTCAAGCACCAACTAAATTTTGATGTTTTTATTCATATATTAGTTTCTATTGCTGATGTCTTCGAAAAGCTTTCCACTAATTATTGGTTATTCTGTACTTTAACGGTTGTATCAAAGTTGTTCTTCGTATCTATCTCAGACCTACATATCGGATTTAAAGGCACAACCGTTGATATTACTGATTAATTCTTAAGGATTTTGCAGATTATTTTCACATAAAGTGTTTTTATTATGGAATTTTATCATTGTTAGTGGTAGAAATGTAACGGAGATGTTTTGAACGACATGAAAGAGAAATTTTTACAATAGTTACTTCTTGTCAGATCTGATGTTACGAAATGGATTTGTAGGTTGGTCCTGCCACTAATTTCAGTTGTGCGAGCTTGTCTGTTCAGCAACAATGGCGAGCAGATGAAGAGTCCAATTAGCATTGTCCTAATTGTGAGAAAATGATTCAGCGTAGGTTTTTGCATTACTGAAACTAATAACAATAAGACACCGGGTGGACGACTTCGTCTTTCTCACAAGTGCTGCGAAGAAATATTGCGTTTGAATCCAGTAAACAGAGTTCTTACGATTAGGCCTAAAGCTGAATACTTTGTGAGAATTAATACGGTGTCGAAAATCATTCGTTGCTGGCGAAATACATTAGATCTGTTGCTGCCCGAGTATGTTTTGACGGTGTGTCCAAGGTTGTTTGGAAGCATTATAAGATCGTTATTATATGTTGTTCAAAACTCGCTTTCAATCACTGATGCAACAACTTCATTGCAAGCCAGAAAACAGCAAATATAGCAAAAAGTATTTAAAGAGCAAGATGACTGTTTCCTAATTAAATCCTGAGCATTGCTTTTTCGACTATGCTAAACGTAAACATGCACTGAATTGGATACGTTATTAGAATCTGACATCCTTGTCAACCACCAAGCTCTCAATTGTACAGATTAAAATACATATATTAATTTCCAACAGAAAAAGAACATTCAAAAGTCTCTTCTTGGTCCTCCATATTAATTTTCGTGCAAATATGCGCACGAGACGCCACGAAAAAAGATTCCGGAAACAACTGACTAATACTACCGACGACATTGGTCAGAATAGCTGTCAAAATACCTTCACTTGGGCGATTGCAAACGTTTATCGAGCTGCTGTGCATTTGAAATTTATTTTTCTCGTTCCTTCATCAGTCCCTTGTTGCTGCGATCGTCAGCCAAACATTGCACCTTGGTAATCAAAGAGTACCTTTCTGTAAATGGTAGTTCCTTCGGGGCAAGCAGTCCTAAGACTAACAGCCGTCCAAAGACAGTGCATGTCAAGTTTTAGTTTTTTCCCAAAACATTTTAAAGCTTCGTAGTCATTTTGGCTAACGCAGAAGCTTCAAGCACAATCTGAAATATCAAAAACTTTTCTCAAAGCTTCTGAGATCCAGCGTCCGCGCAAGTATTGCGTTACTTGTGACCTCATAAAACAATACAATGGCCTTCACATGCCAGGACGCTGAAACAATCGCCGCGTTGTGTAGCCTGGTCGTTTCAATTCAGGTTGTCACATGACCAAGACAAGATCGTGATGGCGAATACCCAGTGTCTCGAGGAAAATAAGTTTTGGCAAGCACTCCAACCGCGTTTTCAAGCGAGATGTTAATGTTTGGGAATCAACCATACTTGTTTTGAACAACGAGAAGGAAAAGACACAAAGATAGGGGCAACTTACTCGGGCAATGCATCTTGCAAGTAAAAATTATCAGGTGACAAATACAATCTAACCTGTGTGTTCATGAACAAGTATGTTTCATTCAGTTTTTGCTGTGGCGAGTTTTTTTAAACAGTGTTTCGAACATAAGCAAACTGTCTCTTCTACCTTTNGTAGTTACTGTAACACTGTTGGATTTTTGTTTCCTNGCCCACTTTTCAAAACAAGTACACGCNGTTCAGCAGTACAAAATGGCTTCGGGATTGGCTTCGTTACATCCAAAGAAATGCTGGGCATCACGAGCTGCNTGCAGTTATTGAACAGAAATGGTAGCGAATGGATACGTCTTCGCATCATGGTCTTGTTGCAGANTTCTGAGGCTATAGGCCCTGAAAGTTTGATGGCTGTCTTGAAATGACTGATGATTGTCTTGGATGGTTTCGTTGATCTCACTTTGCTATCAGTCTTGAGACTCGTGTAAAGTTACAGATATTGCTGGACTTACCCACTGAAAGATTGACTGTTTTGAATTATTGTTCTCACGAATGGGTCAAAATCTTTACTTTTGCTACAACAAGTGAATCAATGGACTTCATAACGCGATCAACCCAAGGCCAAGTGGCCTCGCGAAATGTTATCACGGATCAGAATTTTCTGCTTTGTTCAATGCACAGAACGAATTTAACAAATAGCAGAACCAGACGATCCGCGACTCCGCAACCTTACAGTGAACAAACTGAAAATGTATAGATGATCAGCAGAGCGTAGTTTCTTCTGTTCTTCAGCTTTGGCGTACCAGATGGGTAAGCTGTATGTTCGCGGCCAAGCTTGGCGTTACAGGCATAATTCTTGCTGTCATACAGCATCCGTTGAGCTTTGAAATAACATCGTGAAGTGCACGGATGGGTTTGGGAATCTGCATTCCTCAGCTTCAAGCACAATTTGATAAAAACCGGCCAAATATGTATTCATTATACACTGCATTGCGAACTTGTGTCACAATATAGTATTGCTAATGGCTTTACCCAGGGAGGAATGTGTTAGTTGTATTTATCAAATGCGGTCGCGAGGAACAAACAAGTGTATTTTGCATTCACTTGCAGAAAGCTCCAATGCAATCAACGTGCAATTTAGGACCGTTTAGCAGTCCATTAGATGTTCCAAACTGAGATAACATTTCATCAGTCGCTGATTATAGAGCTGTTAACAGTTTGCTTACGGGCATCATTTTATACTTTTTTGCTTTATTGCTGCTGAAGGGCAGTTAGTCAAAGACGATGGCACTAACTAGGAGGTTATTAGCGGCAATATGAGGATAGTATCAAAGATGCGCCATTGTTTTGCAACTGAAGTCACTTTTAAAGGAAAATCCGATGTTTGGAAGATTACCTTAGTTTGACCTACACGATTTATGCTCGGAGCCTTTTTACTGTTTCTGGCCTCGAAAATCTGAAATCTATGAAACACCTTGTTAGAACATACGGTATAGCTAGGAGTTTCGTTAGAAAATGTGAATTGCTAATGCTTAAAGCATTGCGAATTATTGCATTGCAAAACGCTGCTGTTTCAAGATAAGGTGTTGAGGCAGCCTTTTTTGTGCATCTTGGTTATGAAGATAAAAGACTGTGATAAAGAGGTGTTAAAGTTTCGGATTTCGCAGCAAACTCTTTTCATTCTATTTTGAATACCACGATGTACAACTTGAACATTTTTACAGAAAACGGACATTGTTTGACTTGAATTTTTCATAATGCAGCGTTACCTGAAAAGACATGCACTCAGGTGCGTAGCGAGATTAGTCGATTGCGCCCCCATGTTCGAACCTAAGATCTTTCGGAAGCAAATGTGCTGTTGAAGAAATTACTTGCGACATTGTTGGGACTTTTCGGCGCCACCCGCATTGATTCGGCGCCGGGGGAATTGTGCCCCCTTGTCCCCCTCGTAACACCCCTGCATGCACTATCAACGATGAAAAGGTACCGATGGACACATTTATCTCACACGCTCTTTGTCATTTTTGGTAAAATGCAAATGTCTATTTTTGTCTTCATTCAGTGCAAGGAATGTTATATACTGCAGGCATTTGGTTTGACGCGTGCTGTTTGTTATGAATCATTTACAAGGATCTACTGTATAGGATCACCAAACGCAATTTAACACGTCTCATTCACAATGTTTTGCCTCACTAAATAATACTAAACTATAACCAAATTCTGGTCATGATCAAGCAACGTTTTTCTACCCTCATTAAGAAAAAGTCTCAGAAGACAACAGATTATGTAGAAGACAACAGATTATATGTGACCAATAGCAATCAGCGTATTCAATCGTTCTTTCGATCTCTGTTTTCCAATGATCTCCGATTTCTCCCAACTGTCTATGCAAACATATTTTGATGATCTGTCCCTTCAAGAAATATTTTCTGCGGACGCCTTGCTGGTAACTACATTGTCTTTCGGTTAAAGCCGGTTTGTTTGAAAACCAATAAAAATGACAGAGTTCTAACAACCTGCTGTTTTCCTTGGTGGAACAAACCAAGTGGAGTCTGGTCAAAGAAGATTGTTGAAATCCGCGTCAGTGTACCAAAAAGAAATCCAGACAATGGAAACAATCATTGTGAAGTCACAGTAGCCAGGTGAAGCGGCTCAACTTTAGTATAATGGGGTGAGCAGTGAAGTTCATTCAGGTTGATTTAATATTGTAGCCTACTGTCCTGGATTTTTTCATCAGGAATGTGAAGCTGAGCTGCGAAGTGCTAAGGTCGGCGAATCTTTTGTTAAAGTGCCTCGATAAACAATGCGCGTTTTTAAATAAGGGAAAGCGAAATACCGAGTAAAAAAATATTTCTGGTTTGCTTCACTCATTGTGTTCAGTTATTCTAGGGAGACAAATGCTTGATTTATCTTTTCTTTTCAGACGCCGACGGACATCAGCGTATTTCAACCAGTGGTTAAAGCCAGGAAAACACGTCTGCTCATAACCTTAATCTTTTAGCATATCACTATCCATCGAAAGGAATCCTTTCAAAGCCAAGAATCAGACCTTATGTTGTTTGCATAGCATATATTTTGCCAAATGTGCAGATATCTTAGTGACATGCTAAATCAGATCTTATTCAAAAAGAATCTGCAGCAACGTTTCCAAAATGTTGTCATGTTTCCATGAGCTTTCCCACAAACTTTATAAAGGTGCGATGTTTTTGAAAGTTGCACATAATATGATAGTTACAGATATATTACTCCACGTTAATAAAATCAAAATGTCATTAAATACGTTATCCTCAAGTCACGTGACGATGACATCAAAAATCAACAAGTCGTTCTTAGAAATTGTCATTTTCTACGGCTTCAAGGCACGCAAGGTAAAAGAAGTTTCTACAATGCGGAAAAACACGCGTATTTAGTTTGTTTGTTTACTTTATCACAATGAAATTCTAAATCCACCTTTTAAATTGACGAAATCTACGCTTGCCGACCGGTGTGCGTGCGCCGCACCTGGTGTGCCTTTAGGCATGTTTTCTCGAAAGATGATAAACATCACGGAAATGTGCAGAGAGAAACGACTCAGCACGAGAACCGAGTTTGTACCGGTCAATGCACTACACGTGAAAGAACCCGAAGCGAGAAATTACACTTCAGAAGCACAACCCTTATCTTAACTAATCAAGAATTTGTAAGCTTTGCTGATTTATGAACCGATGCACTCTCAAATTTTCTTGGCATGAACGACTATATGAAACGAAGAAACGTTGTTACCCATACGTTTGAGGCCTTCTTCGAAGCAGTTCTTTTTAATTCATTAACTCGGCTTGACTTGCAGCATTGCGTTTTTGAGGTGAAGCTCTTCGTTTTGAACAGCGTACGGTCTAAGTATTGTTTGTTGTCGGAAAACCGCTCATATTGCTTTTCTCGATTTGACGTAATTTTTTTTCAAGCAATACTACAATAGTTCTATTGTAGTACTTTTTTTAATCCCTGTGCAGTATTTCAATATCAGAAAGCGGAGACTTGCAGCCAAACCAGTGCGTCATCGCGAACTTTATGTGATTGACAACTTGATCAGAAAGGTAGAATTTATTTCAGCACTTCAACGACATTTTCTCTAATTTTTGGCAGATATATGTCCGAAAATATTCATGTCCAGAAGGAGCAATATTCTAAAACATACCGATTGATTTCTAGCAAACAAATATTGGTTGACATATTTCACCATTCAAAGCGTTTCTCTTGTGTTGTAAGAAAACGTGCATCTGCACTTTAGTTACAACAAAGGGTCAGTTACAACAAGAGTTTCATGAAATTGCTTTGTTTCACAAAAACCCTCACGGTAATTGACACATTCAGGCAATAAACTCATGTATCTACTTGCACATTTTTCAAATCAACCCAATGTAGACCCAAACAAAAGTTTGTGCATCCACAGAAAACAAACGATAAAAAATTCCAACAACGTTTGGCTAAGTCTTGCTAGATTTCTGTAAGTACAACATATCAAGTGTTGGTTCTTAAACAGGCAGACAAGTGCAAGTTCTTTTTCGAAGAAGAAGAGCAATTAACTTTTGTAACATTTGAAGTTAAGATTTTCACTGATTAACAGCTGGGACAGGTTTCTACGTTTTGTTTGATACTGACAGTTACACTCAACGCATTGTCTACAACACGTTTGCTGGTGCAAGCGTATGTTGAATTTCAGCAAGAAAACAGGAATTTCAGCAAAATTCCACATTTTCAGCAAAATTTTCAGCAAGAATTTCAGCAAAATTCCACATTTTTGAACCAAGATACAACAGTGTTTACAAACACGCGGTCAATTCTGCGTTACGGATCTTTCAAAGAAATTAATCATCACCAGTAACATAGGCGTAGCCTGGAGGGCCAAAGTGGCCATGCCCGCCCCAAATTTTTGGAAAATATAGTCATTTTGTGTTTTGAGAGGCGTTTTTTCAAACAAAATAGCGTTATTCGCCTAAAATCATACACTTTGGCCCCATCAAATTTTTGGGCCCCCCCCCAAAATTTTGGCTGGCTTCGCCACTGACCACTAATTTATATCATGAACGTCCTCAGTTTTGAAAGAGCTGATCCAGGATGCAGTTTCTCATCTGCTCTTGGTTGGAATTTGCACCAGATCCCTTCCTTTAGTATTCGCCAAACTTTAGGAATCTTATGATGAACAAGGGAATCTTCCTTTCCACTCCCGAAAAGCAAAAACACAGTGGACAATGTAACATGTGGTTGTCAGGAAAGCAAAGAATGTGGCAGCAATCAAATTGTTGATGCTGTTGGTATTAGCTGCGATGACACAGGACGCTGCGAAGTAAAACAGCGCCCAAACGACGTTGAAAACCATCTCAATTATGGCCCAAGGAATTCCGGGACATGCGGTGGCGTGAAGAGCGAAAGCGTATATTCCAAGCAAAATGCTGCAAACAGAAACATATTTAAAATATTTGATGTCAAAATTCTTTCATTGAAAGGTTGCTAATTAAAGCAGAAAACGATGAAATTTTTAAAATTCAGAGTGATTGCCAATGCGAAGCACCCTGCATTAATATCACTATTAAATTTCTATATTAAGCAAAAAAGGCAAAGGGAAGGCGTTTTTATATAAAACACGTAGCGTTGCAACTTTTGCCTACACTTTGCAAGGCGGCAACTTTTTTTCGAACAACTAACGGCTTAGAAGAAACATATCTGTTGTCATGGAAGGACACTGCATTGTGCCGAAGAAACTAGTCTTTTGAACGATTCATTTTTTGCATAGGATTTTGAAATTCGAAGATGCTTCATCTAAATTTGTTTGTTGTTGTTCCTGAAAAACTCTCTTATCTCGACGTCTCAACATCGTGATTGCTTAAATATCACAAAGTTTTTTTAATGTTGTAAGTATCAACTTCAAGAACGGATTTTATGTATTTTTGAAGAAAACTTGATGAATTGTTTTTGGTATTTTTAGTGGCAAATGTTTACTAATTATCAAATAAGTAGTTGATACTATTCCACTAACTTAATAGAGAAAGCAGTCTTGGAATCGTCTAGACCAGTGATTTTCAACCTGAAGGTCGCGACCCCAGAGGGGTTATGAACTATTTTCCGGGGGTTGCGAGTGGACATTTTGTGTACACCGCTGTATTAAATTTGGTTTGTTCGAGTTTCGGATGGGGGTCATTGCGTTATGGTGAGTTTGTATAAATGGGTCGCGGTACAAAAGAGTTAGAAACCACTGGTCTACACCAATTGTAAATGTTGCCACAGAGAGGCAAACACGGCGAGTTCAGCAAAAACATTTGCAATTTTTGGAGCATTTTGTTTTTGTTTCTGCACGGCCCGGTAACAAACTCCTCATGAGCCTGGCCGCGGCCCGGCGGTTGCCGACCTCGCAGTGGGCATGGAAAAGGAGTGACAGTTGTTCAAAGCTGCTGCTGTGTCATGAATTTCCAGAATATAATAAGAGTAACGAATTGACAAGGTGGGTTATGGCAAAATGTCTTATCCTGGAAAAATTACGTTGCAGAATAAACTATCTAAGCTAAAATGCCGCACGATGCCTTTTTTTCAAAACACAAGTCGGATCTTTATTAACTCACAAAGCGCAAATGCCCGACGTCCGCAGCTCAAGTGTTATTAAGTCTGACTTGGTGAGTATATTCTTTGGAGAAATTCGGTCAGAACGTATATGTTAGCATTAAAAGAATCTTAATGCAGAAATCCATTTCAATCTACTAAAAATCAAAGCATGGTGCAGAAAATGACTGAGTAAAAAATAGCTTACATTCGTTTTCAAAATGCAAGTCTGTCACACGTTTCTAATAAAAACGCGACGAATGTAAAAATCTATTTGAAGTAAATTTAGTTCTGTGCAATGTAAGACCTAAAACCTGATCATTCAGTAAACAGCATTGGCAGCAATGGCGGTTGGGAAGAACGGAAACAGTTTGGAGTTAAAATAGAGATACTTGTGAAGAAAACTATGAAGAACTTTTTGTGGGTCTTGATCAAAAACATTTGACAAAGTTTTATGTCTTGTTAAGCTTATACGATTTCAGATTGGCGTGAGAAAACAAAAATGTATATGTGACAAAACAAACACTTTTCATCTCAGAATTTTTGAAACGATAAGGAGTCTTTGCGACCCACAAGTCTACATTTAATTTTGGACAGAAGCGGAAATATCGTTATTTTTGGCAGTCATGTTGCAAAGTGATTAAAAAGCATCAAGCTCTTCTAAGTAAATTTTCAAGTTTTAAAAACTAAAAACTCTTACAAAGTCGAAATCCATGCTGTAATCGATACGAACAAGACGAACTGGTAGGCCGGATAACCAGAGCAGTTTCTGCCATTGCAGTTTGCGATTGCAGTGGCGACTATCAGAGCCCAACATATCAGACCGAATATGAATTCCGCAATTTTCAGCATGCCTCCTGGGGAGGTGATGTATTTGACGTTACAAGTCAAGGAATAAGACGATGATGCGGCTGCAGCAGCACTTACTGACTCTGGGGCACTTGACATGGTGGTGTCGTAGCTGATAAAGATTTACCGTACAAGTGGCAATACCCAGTATACAATGTGCAGAACAATGAACTAAGCCTGTAATAAATGCTCTTTTGTAATTCAGGAAATGCTTTTGAGAATACCAAAGGTTTTTGTCGACGTGTGATTTTGTAAACATTTACAAAATATCAGCAGAGCAATTAGAGCAAAACAATCAATCTTTGCAAGAAAATGGTTGCTTCTTACAAATATGTGAACTGAAACACTTTTTTACATTTTTCTAAATTTAATCAAGTACAGCGTAATATCAGGCTCAGTCTTCAACCTCGTGTAATTTCTCAGCTTTAAATCAACAAATGCACGGCTGGAGTAAAGTCCTATGTGTTACCTTCGTTACGTTTCAAATGGCACTTAGTAATTACCAGTGTCATAGCAACTACCAACTCCATGTTGTTGTTTTGCACACTTTATAAGTTCGTTGCTTTGGCACCATGCTGAGTCACAAACAATCATCAAATTTTTTATACCTACTGCCAGCTGACAAATGATGTTTTTCCATGTAGGACTTGTCATGGTCGCATGAAACGGAAAAAAGCAGATAAATCAGAAGTATTACTAAAGAGTTTTCAAAACTCTAATGAAATGACGGTTTATGACACATTAAGTGTGTATGTTATGAACACTAATCCTTTTTGGACATTCCCTCCTGGCTCTATTCTTCTTAGATTGTGTGCTGGGGTTGATTTTCTATCAAACTTTAAAAGGCGGGTACTTCAGTTTTTTATATGAGTGACAGTAGTCATGCCTACCATGTAAACGTTTAGGAAATACGCTGGTTGAACATAAATTCTTGTAGAGAATGGAAGAATAAGGCCGAGTAAAGATGTGACCTGCCGAGAAATATTCTTTGTAAGCGAAGTATTATTTTGCAAGTTCATTTTAAACAATTTATTCTAAAATGTGCAGCCTACATTTCGAAATAATGAGCAAAGTGCATAATATAACCTTACAAAACAAATGTAATCGGTTAAAAACCGAATTCCAAACATATCATTTGCTGATGTACAATTTCAAGGAACACCAAAGATTTCCTTCAACTTTCTTACTAAGCTAGCAATCACATTAAACAATGGCAGTTATTCACACACGTATGCTGTTTGTTTTACTGCTTTGACTCCACATTGAGCTGTTTCAAGTAGTTCAATAAAGTTTTTTGCCTCTTAGAAACTGCCCATTTCGCAAAAAATCAGCTAAGGAGAATAAAATCACTGACTTAGTGCGGTGCGTGCAGGGCCTCTGAGAGCAATTTTATCAGGGGGTACGAATACCGATACCGGCCCCCTAGCTTCTGCTGTCCTTGCCAAAACTTTATGGCTTGTTTCTATAGTAATCAGAATATAGATAAAATATAAGATTTATAAATACATTAATTATACTGTATATACTGGCAACTGGCTTACACTAGTAATTTTGAGCTTGATTACAGAAAAACTTAGTGTGTATACTTTCATCCTGATGGAACCCACCGGGTACGACGTACCTCTTGTGCTTCCCTCTCGTAAGCTCTGGGTGAGTGCATGTGCAATATTCCATTTACAGACTAAAATGATACAGTTTCTGGGACCCATCTCTCTACAAGAGGTCTTCCATCAATTCAATGCTGTCGCGTTTAAACAGTCGCATAAGCTTTGCACAGGGAATGTGCTTCGTGCTTTCTTAACAACAAGATCCTGTAATGCTAGAGTTCTCGAAATTCTAGAAGAGAGCTTTGGAAGAAAATTTTTTGTTTCGAGAATCTTATTTTTGCTGGTAGAATGGCAGGACAGATAGTTTAACTCATATTTTCAAATCCTCTCGTTTTTAGTACACATTTTATGTTTGCAGTAGGTTGAGGATACATTAAGACATAGTATATGTTGTTTTTTGGGGGACTGATGATAATGTGATGTTTTAGATTAATTTACAGTTTAATAGCATCATAAAAAATGTGAAGAACCTCAGGCATGAGCATGAAAGTGAGGAAAACTGTTACCGCCAGTATCAGTTTCATGATAATAATGAGAGTATATTGGAAATTGTATAGTATCTTTCATATACTTCACACTAGCACTGGGCCAACAAATTAGGTTTAAAGTCTAACCTTGATTGCAGCAACTACAACGGAATGCTTCGTAGAAAACAATATCCTATTAACAACTGAGTTTCACCGAATGTACAATATTTTTATGAGTGTATTATTTAAATAAAATAATTGCAATGAATTCAGGAATAGGAGAATAAAAGTAGAGTTCAAAGTTACAAAAGAAATTCACTTGTTGATTCCTATCCTGACATATGTCACCATAGGTGTAGGAGCAAGCACACTTTTGGGGGTGCAAAGGATTTTTGCCTGAATTTTCCCAAACTTGCCCAAAAAGTTGTATGCAATTTTGCCGAAGGTTTTTTTGGTGTGACCTCCAAAAAAACCTTTGGTGTGACCTCGAATGTCCCTCCTAAGACCAGCGTGAGTCAGGCTCAACCGCCTTCTTACTGGTGTCGGGAAGTTATAAACATGTACAAACGAGTTTGATTCTGGCTTCCTAGGCGGCCTGCGAGTGTGGTGTTGCGAGAAAAACTGGAAATAATCATGAAGTGTAAGTATATGGCATATAGTCTGACGGTTTAAGATAACGAAACACAAAATTGGTTGCTCAGTGGATGCTCCGAAGTCTGATTGGTTTGTTAAAAGTTTGGCCCAGACGCCGTTGACGTCGATTTTCGCTGCCGTTGAAGCTCAAAATTTTCTTTTGTACCAAATAAGCTATGTACAGTTTGGAAAAAAAAGAATAAAATATTTAGAACTTGTTTTCTCAGTGCTCAAAGCTAATTATGAACGGAAATAGGAGCAGCATTTTCGGAGAAATTCGGACCTAACTTTCTCTCTCACTTAGGCTGTCCGGTTGCAAGTATTGCATAAATTCCAATCCTGAAAAATTATTTTGTTCATTACCGCAACTAGTTGTTAGTTAACCTTTGTCCCCCTTTGCTGCTACATTAATAAGCTAAAGCTTGCCCATACAATGCTGTTGTGGTTATGCTTGGCTGGTAAAAAGAAGTTAAATTCACAGCCCATTGCTTTAGCGCTTCCTGTCTAGAAATGTTTAAGCATTTATCACATTTACCAACACTACTGCTCCGATTGCTGGAGGGAACACAAACAACCTTTCCGCAAAGTCTCTGGGATCGGGCGTCCTTTGGGAGTATCAGATTACTTCATTACTTATGACATCAAAACGTGTAATAATGGTCTTCACACGCCGTGACGCTGAAACAATGTCCGATATACAAAGCATGGTGGTTTCATTTCAGATTGTCACATGACGTAACAATGATAAATGCAGATGTCCAGTGTCACGCGTACAAGAAATCTTTTCTTAAACTTCTGTACATGATTGATTCTAAACTTTATTGGTCGGGTTTTGATTTTTTGTAGCCATACCTACTTGTTGTGATGAAAGATAAAAATACTGACTTAAAACAACGGGGAATGACAGAATTTCAAAAAACGCAATAAAAACTAATTTCAGTCAATCCGATGGCGATTCATTCCTCATGTTGATAAACAGTTGATTGTACACCAGTTCTAACACTCTAAAACCGTTTATTCTTACAAAATGTTACATTTCGAGTTACATACAAGTTTACTTAGTTCAAGATCTGCAGGTATACCAAGGGTAATTACCTCCTTTCATATTTTGGGAAAACAATGACCCGGATTTAGATGCTTCTTATACAAATAACATGATTCAAATGAAGTGACATAAGTCAATATATTGAGGTAGACATCGAGCTGAGAAACCGAAAATACCTCAAGCCACTTGGTTTTATTTCAAGGTTGAAATCATTGAAGTTTTAAAGTCAGGTTTGCTTCAGCTGTAGAAAAGTTTATGAAATGTTCATACCTCAATCGAAAAGCATGTTTTTCCACACAGGGCCGGTTCTGTGCCGATTTTACCGATTACGTCCAATCGGGCCTCGCGACAACGAAGGAATCCTAGTCTTAAATATAGTCTGTTGGCTCCACGCGCTACGCCTACTAACCTACACAAATTTACACTTTTATCAAAGCTGCTTGTACCGGCGCGGGGTCCACAATATTTTGCAGTCGTGCGTGAGATCCATTGCCAACAAAAATCAAAGTGAGCTGCGCGGTTTTTACCGCCCTTATAATAATTTGTTCCGTAATCGTAACAATTGTCATTGTCTTTCGGGACAGTGTGACCTATCCCCTCCTTAAAGTAGAGAGGGCTAAGTTTTGGGACTGTTTTCTGTTTCATTTGTAAAAGCGTTTCGTAGTTGGCAACAGATGCGTAACAAGGTGAGATGGCGCCCAGGGGAAGAAGCAAGTTTGACGCCGCCATGTTTGAACCTGAGGCATTTCGGAAGCAAATGTACTGCACTGAAGAAAATACTTCCGACATTGTTGGGACTTTTCTTTTCCTGCAGCAATCGGCGTCTCCACAGTGATTCGACGCCCGGGAATTGTGCCCCTCGTTACGCCCCTGTTTGGCAGGCTAAGTTTAAATAGTTGCTGCAAAATGCGGTTCGATGGTTGTTGCTGTTTCAACAGTTACTGCTACTTATCTTCTGAAAGTTTGAGTTTAGTTCATAATTGCAAATATATGTGGCTTAGTCAGTCTTTTAATAGCGTTATGAATATAATGGTTGATTATCCTATACGATGTAAGAAATGACGCTAAGGTTAGGGCTGTACAACTTGGATTTACGATAATGTACCATTGATTTGGTCAAAAAAGTATATACTGTAAGTGCAACATCAGTTTTAGATTCTAGTGTGTTTTGGGTGCATGAATTGACTGTTTATTGCTGTTTCATTTTTT
>JGI24158J21664_10000247_pt1 | contig 43374 bp, 30 predicted proteins | sample Ectturendosymbi3_FD_21664 | JGI IMG/M metagenome (IMG submission 21664) | reverse complement strand
CCCCCCCCCCTGCAGCCCCTGACGCAGCCACAGCACTTGTCATGTGACACTCTCAGAATTTCGAAACAACATGTCAGACCGTAATCGGCTCACCACTACTGAAGCCATCGTGGTAGAAAATAATTTTCTAAAGGAGTTTAGCCCATAGAACAGTAGTTCTCAAATGGGTGCCACTTGGCTCACTATGGAAAGAATTTTTAATTCCTGGGAGGAAATTTGTTCCAGGGAGGAATTAGGGTGGAAAAGCTGTGGATGGAAAAAAATTAAATTTTTATTATTTGTTTGTTCAATACATAAAAACTGCACAACGAGGTTGGTTTAGATGGGAATGTCTACAAATACGCAAGGACAAGCTGCTTTAACTGCAGTGACTGACGTTATAAAAGAATCCTTTTGGTTCACCGGTAACCGTCTACTGTTTCTTCACAGTAGGAAGTGTCAAAGTTTTGCAATTATCTTTTATGTGATTTTTGTTGGGGAGGAATTGACAGTGTTATGGTTTGCGAAGGGGGAATAAGAAAATAAACTTCGAGAACCACACATATAGACCTAGAAACCTAAATGTTTGTTGATTTTAATCGGGGTTGAAAGAGCCACGTTACACCGTTCTTTGAAATAATCAATTTATGAGAACGTGAAGGTCTACTGGTCTTCCTCTGAACACATCGACGAATGGAGCGCTGGGCTTCGTCAGATTACTGCTACTTCATGATGGAGCGGAAAGGACTCAAAGTTAACAAACCACACAGCACCCAGGGTCGTATCGAGGGGAGGCAAGAGTGCAAAATGTCCCGGGCACCGAATCACTGGAGGGAGCCGAAAAGTCCCAACAATGTCGCAAGTACTTTCTTCACTGCAGTACATTTGCCCCCAGGGGGCGCCAAACTTGTTTCTTGCCCCATCAAAGCTCGGTACGCCCCTGACAAACACCAAACATAAACATTAATCAATGAAGGCTTCCTTTGGACGAACAAGTCACGATGAGTATGTTGTTTGCCGAAACCAGGAGCAACGTAATGACACGTGGTGCTGAATGAAAGAAAATCTGAAGTCACACTGCTCATGTTAAACCGACAGAATTTTTTGCTGAAACAAAAAATTCGTAGATTTTGAAAAATGCTGAAACAACCAGTAGTTCCTCATGTTAATACTTGAAGCATTGTAAATAATGACACATACCCTATTGCAGTGGTGGGAGAAGTTTTCAATCTTGGAGTAAGTATAGACAACAGGTAGCTTGGCCGATAAACACATATGAAGCCAGTTAAACCAAATGTAACCTTGTAACGAAGCTTTAACCAAACAGTCTCAAGTTTTTGACACCAGACATTAGACAATGCAATCGACAGAACATTGAAATAAATTTTATGTTTCCACAGCTAGGAATTAGAAGCTTTACGTTTGTTGTCAAGCCTTCGAGGAATCATCCTGCCACGCTATACCTTATAACTTTGCGATGATATGCAGTGGCGTAGCCAGCCCAAAATTTTTTGGGGAACCAAATCTTTTGATTTTAAGCGAGCAACAATGTTTTCTTTGGGACCCCTCCTCTCAAAGCACAAAATGACAAGATATGTTAGAAATTTGGAGGGGCCAATTGGCCCCGCCTTGCTACACCTATGATGATATATATCTGACTGCATATATCCACATTTCTGCAACAAGACACCACAAAGGCGGCGTAGCGAAATCTAAACCTTTCTGCTTTTTTCTGTGCGGAATTTTGTTCAATGCAGCAGTACGGTGAAGTTACTATATTCTCCACAAAGGTGACACCAGCTTGTCTATCGAGCACATTTTTAATAGAAAATCGATTTCATGTAGCACCACGCATCCTCAGTCATAGGTGGCGGAACCGGGGGGACCGCATGGGCCTAGGCCTCCCCACTTTTATATCTGGGGGGGACTGTCCCCCAACTTTTCAATTTCGAATTTGGTGCAAATAAGTTTAAGTAACACTATTAGTATTGGATCCATTGTTAAATTAAATCGTTTAATGACAAAAATATTGTGGAGATTGAGCAGTATTTTGTCAATATTCTTTGTATTATTTGCGTTTTGGCAGGATTTCGTAATTGTTTGGCAGAACACACCATGCACAGTCTGTCGCCCTGCAATGGGTTGCTTACCGCATTGGTGTTGTTGAACGGAGTTGCCATATGTTGAAATACAACACATTTTTTAAAAAACTGGTGTAATTTTGCAATGCATGGGCGTCGAAAGGATGTTTTCTAACGGGGAAACCAGTGGATTTTTCCAAAAAATGGCGAAACTCGTTTTTTACCACTCGAAACTAAGAAAAGAGCCGTTTTTGCTGAAAATTGCAAAAAAGTTCGTGTCACACCATTAAAAATTGGTGTGATTTCAAGCGTTTTAACACCATTCTATATAGAGAATATTTGGTCAACCTTCTACGCAAAATGAAATATTTGACAGGTTAATTTCATTTGTGTTTTTGTTTTTGCATTGGAAACACTAAATATCTATATTTTATTTCTGCATTGGCAACACAACTGGCATCCTTACAGACAACTTGCTAGTTTCTGCATATGCTTTGTCTTGTCTTTGCATTCCGGTATCTAATGCAGTTGTAGAACGAGTATTCAGTCATGTTAAATCTGTGTTTAAGATGTGGATACATTATGATTTTGAATATGTTTAAGACAGGTATCAACGCTGTGTCATGTTTGCCTGTTTTTTATGCTGTGTTCTTGGTGTTTTTAACAGCCCAGTGGCGACTCTAACACACGGGCTCCTCGGACNTAGCCCGAGTTTTCGATTACGATTTATATCGGAGAACGCGAGTTTCCTTGTATATTTGTGCCACCACCCACGGTCCCACTTCACTACTTTGTTAACTCGGACTCTTTTCTTTGGACCGTTCATATATTTTTGCTCCATGTCTGACCTTTTGCGTTCATGTTACAGGCAGGGACGCCGGAACAGCGATAGGGCAGGGGGGCAGTAAAAGAGTTGAGGGCAATGGAAGCTTGTAAAAATCAAGCAAATCGTCAACCTTTGTATGCTTGTTTTTGCGCAGCAACAACGTTGACCTCAAAAATAATAGCAGAAATTATAGAAAACCATTCTAAATTTCGTGGGTGCGCGAATAGCTGCAATAAATTTGTTTCAAGTCGATCTTTACATATCACAGAATTACCTATGGTTTTGTTATGAAAAGGCACCTCCACCCCCGTTGCCTCCCTTTTACTTTTAGAAGGGCAGGGAGAAATAAGCTCGTCAATTGTACGCTCTCCGGCGTCTCTGAAATTGCCTATGGTGCTGTTATGGAAGGACACCTGTGGCCCAGTTGCCCCCTCTATTCAAAGAGCAGGGGGGATGTGCCCCCGTCATGCACCCCCGTTCCGGCGTCCCTGGTTACACGTGACCTGAATAAAACAATACGATTCGTAGTAGGCGTTCTCTCGACTTCGTTCGCTCGCGCTTTGCTCGGGCTCATCCACTAGAGCCCGAGCTGCCCTATGCAATTAAGTATTTTTTAAAACATAATTCATATCGGACTGAATGCTTTTTGAAGCAATGGATTTGTATAAAACGTTTGATTTGATGTCCAATCGAATGGGAAAGTTCCCATTTCGAGAATAATTTCAAACGAACAATAAATTGTCCAGCAACTCGGGCTAATGTGAATGAACCTAGTAAGCAGAGGTCTTACTGGCATTATCATTGCTCTGTGACGTACGTTACTCACCAATGGAGAAGTCACCATGAGACCTTCTCATTTACTGATACGTAACGAACGTCACAGAGTAACGATAGTGCAAACCAGAGTGAAAGCAAACGGAAATTTCAGTGGCCCAAGCGTCGAACGGTTTCATTCAGTCAGAATAAATCGTATGATGAGCCCGATTAACGTTGTTGACCTGGATTGCCCCTATAACAGCCTATTTCAATTTCAGGTGTTTCACCGATACGTTTTCATAGTGGTTTAATTTTGTCTAAAATAGTGTAATTTAGACCTGTGTTTCTCAAACTTTTTTGTTCCATCGCCCTCTTTTCACTCTCGACACACTGTTGTCGCCCCTCAAGCCTGATAAAGCAAACGCAAGGTAGTATTTTTAAAGAATTTTATTTAGAAATCGATACATACCATGGTCCCCAGTTCGGTGTGATAGATGTGCTTAACGACCTTCACAAAGCTTCGAAATATTTGGGAGACATTTAGTGAGGTACAGTCGTAGACAGGGACAGATTTAGGAAGCGCGGGGCCCTAGGCCATCTTAGTTTTTGGGGCCCCACGTAGGTGTTACCTATTTGGCCGTTTGTCTGAAAAGCGTAAAAGTATGCCCTCTTATATGTAGTGCCCCTTCAAAAATATATTTTTTGTTGTGCCGACTTTGGTTCTACGATTGCCTGAGATCTTCAACAGAGATTAATAAACCCTTTCCTACATTCTTCTAAAGAACAAATAGCAGTGCGATCTTTTCTGGAATTTTTAATTCTTTCGAGTGGTTCAGAAGTTGCTTTTGTTAAATTTCCGTGATATCCAGCGTTTGTTGCAGGTTCATGTTTCGGATGTATGCATTTTCATGCGGGCCGTGTTGCCGCTCTCGAAAATATCGTCCAGTTATACATCTGATCATACAGTAGCCTTACGTAAGCTGCTTTGTTATAGTAACCACATATTTTATAGACCAAACAAGCACAATCCATTCAGTAGACACCGGCCTTATTTATTCCGTTTTGTTGTCATTTTCCAAGCAATACAAAAAATATTGTTTTAATTCTCTCCGTTGTAGGCTGATGGTAAACAGCATGAAGGCAAGTTTTGCACAACAAAGTACTGTCGCAACACCCTCAGCTAACTATACAAAGTAAACCCAAAGTAGGCGAGTTTTTCCATGTAAAAGCCACGAGAAACTGTTGTAGCTGATTTAACTAACATGTGGAGACTCAACAAGCAATCTCTGTTTGCGGGAAATCTAGTTGGCAACAACCAAACGTAGCATCCAATCCTGACGATATTGCTTTTTGTCGGAGTTCTGCAGTGTCTGGCGGTCTTGCGTTGTTGCGAGTTTTTGTCAGTGGAAGATTGTACATTAGGTAAGTAGGCTACTGTTCCTTCTTTTTATTCTTTTCTTGTAACCACAGGGGCAGCCAGAAGGGCAAGAGGGCCTTGGCACCCTCTAAATTTCTAGCATATCTTATCATTTTGTGCTTTGACAGGGAGTGTTCCGAACAAACTACTTTTGCTCGCTAAAAGTCATAGTATTTGGCTCCTCAAAAAGTGTGTCTGGCGTACTGCTTGCAACCACTGTCATACGGAAAACCTGTATCACCCTCGCGCCCAACCTTGTTCCTCAGCCTTTCACAAGGCACTTTCTTTCTTGCTTCGTGTTCAATCTTCCAGTGGCCAAAAGCTCGCAACAAGGCAAGACCGCCAGACACTGCAGAACTCCGATGAAAAGCAGTATTGTCATTCTTATATTGTGTAGCAAACAATATTATCGTGTTGTTACTGTATTGAGAAGAGTCTAGACGTTTGCATTTTCTCTCGTTTCAAAGTAAATTGTGAATGTATACCGCCGTGGAGTTCCGCAAATTTTAACTAAATAACGGGTCGTCATATGAAGGAGTGGCGCGGGGCCCCAGGCCATGGCCATGTTGGCCTATGCGTAAATTCGTCACTGGTCGTAGATTACCTCGCTTAGGAATAAGCAAGTGGTTTCTTTGCGTTGAGGGATTAAGGTCACAGCCGACGTTAACTCAATGATCGTTAACTGAAGTTAACTCAACGATCAATCAGTGATAGTGGTTAAACGTTTTTGCCCCCTTTGTGTTGTTTTTCCCCCTATCGCCCCCATTGTTTTTTGGCCCCTGTCCCTCAAAATCGCCCCTAAGGGGGCGAAAATCAAAATTTTTCAATAGTTTTTTGGAGTACACTTGTGCCCCCCACTTTAAAAAACGTTCCGCCACCCATGTCCTCAGTCCTAAAATCTTATTCAAATAGAATTGTAAGTGAACTGGTTAAATTGCTTTTCTTCTCAAAGAGCTGCAGAAGCTAGGTAAAGTAATTTCAACACGACTGCTAGAGACTATCATCAGACAAGGTAAACGCACAAAGCTAGCAATTAACACGATATATGTTATTTTATAGCAGTGGCCTGCAGTGACCTGAATGTGTTTTTTCTCTTGGATTTCGGTGAAAGTATTTTGGGAAGATTATGAAATTTTCTGCGAAGTTCTTTCAATAAAGAAACTTCATAATCTGCTTGTATTTGCATAAAACGTTTATTTCATTTTCATCAACTTGGTAGGCTTGCTTTATAACAAAACGAAATGTGTGAATTGAGAAAACAGTATATATGAAACCAACGTTTAGAAATGAATGAAAGCATGTGGCGATCCAGGTAAAGTTAGCAAATATAACGTTTTTTAAAAGAAACACAGAGTTTTCGCAGATTCATTGCAGTAATGCAAGTCATCAAGTACAACTGCTGAGGTAATGAAAACTATAACGAGTTTGCTGTAGACATACATGAGTTTAAGTATCGTTTTGTTGTACTGAAAGGAATTAGACGACGTTATGTTTGTAGAGTAGCCGTAATTACTGAAACAAGCATACGCTACATTTTTCATACTGATGATCGGAAATCATATGTACTTTAATTTGCTCATTAACAACAAATGCTTATGTCACGTTGGAGCAGATTGTGTTAGTAATAACATGTTTCGAACTTGACGTAGTAACACAGGTTAGCGTCATTTATTGTACTCAGACACAATATAACTTTGACATCCAACATCACACTGGTTGAAAACGATTAAAAACGTATGGGCATCATTTGCACGAAACCGCGATAAATTAAGGAACAGGTTTTAGGTTCGCAGGTCTCCAATTTCCTGTGAACCGGAGTGAGTTTGACTCGCAGGATTTTTATAACGCTGCTGGTGATTGAACGCACGCAGAAACTTCGGCAATAAATAAAGAAATAATGGAATAAACTGTGAAAGGAACTTTGCAAACTGCGATTTCAAGAATAACTGAAGGACGTTGCGTCATCACAAAGTGCACGCGATCAAAACACTTCGACGAGGCGAAGACAAATGGAGATAATGCAAAGGGCAGCTCATTTAGAGCTTTGTTGCAAAATAAAGTGAGGCCTTCGAGAACACAGCCTGCCATATACTGAACCATATGGAACGCCAGTGCACCATTCAAAATACACGCGCTATACTGCCGCCTGTTGTTTCACAATTGGACAATCTTAACATCAACTTAAACACACAGTTAACGTTAAAGAAATTTATTTCGGAGTTCTTTTGATGCGTCTGGGTCAGGTCAGAGCAAGCCAGTACCTATAAGTTAATTGAATTTTCTCCGATTGCCCCTTTGCATTGCAGAAATCAACGCTTGGTTTGAAAGAGCTTTGTTTGTTGCCCGCTTTAGGCACATTCATACTTGGACAAACTAACCTCGAACTTTTGCTGAAGAAAAGCTTACGCTTTAATACTCATTGTCTAACGAGAGGTGGCTTGTGTTAGTTGAGCGAAAGAGTTGCTTGGGGATCAAACATAGCATTGCGGCGACTGCCATTTCAATAATTCATCAGTTTTGCATCTGGTAGACAAGACGTGGACGCTTTTCGAAGGTGGCCATAGTGCGCTGGTTTCGTTCCCTGAGGGTAAAAGCGTGTGTCTCGGCTGAGTCTTGAAAAGAGAAGACAAACGTCTGGTGGACATGTGAAGTTTGGATTCTGTTGAGAGTATGCTTCACGCGTAAAGTCCTTAACAAGTTTTTTAATCAGCACAATGGAAGAAAATTGAAAGGCGCTAAGCCGTTTCAGGACGCACCTCTTTTGTCTGTTAAGTCTCAAAAGCTTCTTTTGACTGAAATCGAACAAAACCAACTTTGTATTAAACGACATCTATCGTGAGTCAGCTGTTGTCCAGAGGCCTGGTATTCGACCTTTTTGAGAAACTTTATCCCCACATATCAGGAAGCTGAATGTTTAAGTATGCGTTTATGTTGGAGCGACCGGGCAGTCAGTATAAAAACAGTCCCTGTGATACGCAGTAGGATGGTTAACTGAAAATGCCTGCAGACGATTCATGACACTCGACATTCGGACACTGAGTGTCGTTTGTTGATGCTGAAGGTGAAAGAACACGCCAGGTATTTATAGCCTTTCACGGCAGAAAGCACAACACTGAAAAAACAATTTTCGCATCAAAAACGACCATTTCGAAACAAAATCAAGTGCGCGAAATTCGTAGGCGTTGAATCGTTTCTTGTAAATCTTTCAAAAACGCTCTGTGAGTGTGCGTTACAAGAACACTTGTCCTTAAGCCCGTCAAAAAATGAAAAGAAACACGCAAGAATAAACTTTACAAACCGCAGGTGCTTGCCGACGCTAACAGGTAAGGTCCATCTAAGTGCAAATGTGGGTGGGGCAGCAACAAGCGACCGCTGTCATGTCATTTGACATGTGTGGGAAGCTTTAGTGGTCCTCTTGCTTTGTCGCCCGATAACCCTCTCAGCATTTACTTTCACTGAAACGAAATTCCTTGCCTGCAGCTTGCTCATCTGGTGGGCGTCGAGGTGCCTTTTTCGATAAACCCGTGTGTAGTAACACTTTTCTGTAATAAAATGTGTAAAATGAGTGACGTGCTAGAAAAAAATTTTTGCAAAAACTGGAGTGTCTAACAATATCAAAAAAGTTGGTACAGGGTGACAACTCCTTTGTTTGCTGCAAATGTATAATGAAACAGGTATATTTTCATTTCCCGCTTAATTCTTTGCAAAGACAGAGCCGCTCAGATATGATGTGAAGGTCATAAATTGAACTAGCCGTTGATTTGGATGTTATTAAATATCACTTATCGCGTACAGACGCAAAGCATCGGTTGCACTTGCAATTTTGATATCACCAAGCCGAAACTACATGTAAAATAACATGGAGGAAAAAATTTAGTTAGAAAAATATACAGAACCAGGAAATTATCAAGTAGCGAATGGGTTGATCAACAGAAGTTCCATTTTACAGAAGGAAACAAACGGATGATTGCTCTTTTGCGGTAGAACATTTTCCCACATTCATGTAAACCAGTTTTTACTTTTTATCGGTTGCGTGTTTCGACAAAATTAAGTTTCGTTGAAATTCGGCACGCTTCGTTGAAATCCGTCATGTTTCGTTGAAATTCGTAAGGTTTCGCTGAAATTCGGCAAATCGGTCGGTTATATTGACTTCGGTTGCAAAACAAGTTATTTTTGAGACACCAGCGAAGCCGCACCGTACGTACCGTGATACCCGGTGAATTCTGGGTAGTTTTCTTAGCCAGACGTTCGCAAAGCCAAAAACCACAATTCTGTTGGAAATAACTTGGGCCACAATCACGTAGCCCTTTAAAGGTCACTTGTTTTTAAACCACTACAATTCACGTCGTTAATTGACCTTTTATTGCTCTGCGAGCGATCGCACGTCACTGCCGTTACAACAAAACATTTTCGGCGTAGATGCATCGTTTCAACCTTTTCGCTAGCGGTAGAAAGCTGAAAGGTTGTTGAATGTTCGAAAAGTTCACACCAACTTTTTGACTGCGCCAAAAATATTTTTTGCCAAACGTTATTTTTAGGTTAAAAAATAAAATATTGGAAAAAAGCTTGAATTTGACTTAAGCATTCGAAAGGTTACTACAGTAGACTGCATGGTTTTGTTAGAATACGCATTTTTGCACTGCAACAATCAGTCGGTACAATCAGCCGGTTTGTGAACGTCGCTTAAAACAAATTATCAGAATTGTGTCATTTTTTCAGGTTACCCCATTGAGAGGTTCTGATCATTTCTATTTCATTTTGAAACCAGATTTATTTTGAGACCGAAAATTTTAAACTTATCTACTATGTCATGAACTACAGCAACAAAAAGGGTAGAACCTGGAAATCTTCTCGGTCAGAATGATTCTGAGTCACTAACAGTATGGAGTTTGCCAAGGAGACGTCTGAAATACTCTGGCTTGAGTTTATTTCCACACATGCCGCAATCTACAGCAGTTGGAAATTTTTTTTTGTTTTTGTTAGATTCATATTTTTTATACAGAAGGGGAAAGAAACTTTTGGTTTGTTCCTATGTTTAGATATGTTAGTTTTTATGCTTGCGCTTGTGCAGCTGTTGCTATTGGATTACAAAGATCGACCACTGCGCAAGTTAGAGTTGGCCAAAATCTTGGTCGCTTGGAAGATTATATCTGATAAGAGCATTAACAAATAGCTGATGCAGTAACACAGGATTACAGCTGTTGACTCCGGAAAAGCAATAGCAAGGTTGAGAGGGGGGAAAAAGGAACTGACAACCAGCATGAATCACCGATAGGCTGCCAAAGCAGGAAGTGGAGAGAAGTCAATCTCGAATGCTTCGCTTCAAACTTTGCGGCATTCAGAAATAAGATTGAATTCGGTGATTTCCGAATCACGTGGTGGTTTCCGAATCACGTGATCATGACGTGAGTTGCACGGCCGGTTCGCTACTCTGCATTGAGAGTGTAGGCAACAAACAAACGTTTTTAGCACGCAGATAACGGACAGCGTGACTCCCTGCTTATGCGATGTCTGCACTTGCACATAATCCCATAAGATCACATAATTCCTTGACTGCAGGTACTGTAGTTTCGATCACTCCATATTGACCCAAGAGAAATATGCAAACCTTTGAAAATGCAAGCAGGAAGAAGAATCGTTTGGGGAGCGGCACAAAAAACGTGAATCCAAATGCTTATAATCCAACATTTAGGTTACATTTTGCCATAGTTTTGCTCGTACGGGCATAATTGCGAACTGGAAATGAAATTAGGGCAATAGAGTACCTTTGGTTGAGTCTACCTGATGCAGCCACAATGCTACGTCGCCTTGAGCCACCTTAAAGAGAGAGTCGAAAAAACTACCCTCCGCGTAACAGCAGTTGATATTCCCCATTCGACTAGGTTCACTCTCTCTTAATATTAATTATTCTTTTTTCTTTTCTGTGCTTTTCGTTAGTTATTAATTATTTAACATGTTTTGTTTATATTAATAGAAACACGTCTTAGTAGTCTTGAATCAACACTCAAGCGTGTGGATCGTAAAGGGAGAACATTATTGTTTTTTATTATTGTGACAAGCGGTAATCCAAGTTCTGCCAGGTAGCATCGCAGTAATATTACCTCCATCAACACCAAACGACAGTAAGCAATATCTTTCGCACGTATTTCGTAGCAACTTGTTCAATAGCAAGCAGTGTACAAAAACAAAAAAACGTGCGATCCGGTATAGTTAATATTTCAAATGGGGTGCCCCAGGGGTCCGGTCTGGGACCGCTTTTATTTATTATTTACAATTCTGGTATATCTTTTATCTATCATGTGTTGGTTTACCTAAAATCCTCTACATTTTTAACTGTACTATACGCTGATGTAACTTATCTTCTTCTATCTGAGAAAAATCTTGGCCATTTGCAGCATCCAGTGAATATGGAACTAATTACAGTAGACCAATGTCTGCGTTTAAAAAAAGTATCTTTAAATTTATACGGATCAACATTTATGCTCACATAATCTTTGAAAAATAATAGCATGATCTGAAACTTGTTCATTCGAAATAAAGTTAGTGATAGCTACTTTCAACGAAAGACGTGTACAAAATATTCAGGGTTTTTGATGGACAGCTCGGTAGTTTGGCCGTATTTTGTGACGCAGGGTCAAAATATGTAATAATTTATTGGGATTTGTTACAATTTTATTCATAAAAGTAATGCAAGCATACAGACCCGTAGCCATATTTTAGGGCTTGGGGGGCGAAAGACCGTTTAGCGTGATAAGATTTTTGTTTTAATGATATGTTTAAATAAATTTTTTCTGGGCACAACAAAAGTTGGGGTCACAACAAAAATTTGGTAGGAACTGCCCCTGAATGCCCCCGTAGCTACGGGCCTGCAAGTATACAAACCAAGCTGTGCAGCGTTGACTTCCGACTGCCTGAACTGGTGCGATTAGCAGCGAGCGCCTAATAACGTGAACATATTGCATTTGATGAATGATCTGTGACGTAAAACTTTCCGGAAAGCCTAGGTACATTGCAGGTTTGGAACATATGCCCTCTTCTCATAATGTTCGCTTCGAATTAGGATTTCCCTGAAGTTGTATTGCCTTCGAATTGCCGTACTTTGCATTCTGGCATCGATTTCATTTTCGACTGTGAAGTGATCGAAACGGAAAGTTCTGACCGGCGGCAACATTTCACGAGGCCGCTTAGCTCAGCGCTATTTGCGTTATGAAGTGCATAGACTTGTTTGTTGCAGTAAAGGTACAGTTTTACGATTCATAAATAAGATCAATAAAGCACGATGCAAGAAATCTTTCTTATTCGTCAAGATGACAATATCAAAGAATGTAAATAGAAAGCTCCTTTGGAATGAAGCCGACGATAAAACAGAAAAACAATCGAACTTTGAAAGAAAGTCTTTTTCTCATTTATATGTTCAGACCCACGTCCCAGGGGTCTGTAACATTTGCTTCACGTGCAATCTATAAAATCAAAACTGATTAAGGCATCTTATGTGTTTTATAAAATTCGTAATCTGGTATGCATTGACGTATTAAAAATGTTATTTTGTAATCTAACGTATTAAAAATGTTATATTTTAGCCACTGTCATTTGAAATATTTTACTGTTTCATGGAGCACAGCCGTAATTCCGTTTTGCAACCAACGGAGGTATTGCACAAAAACATGCTATATACGAACTATTAGATATGATATTTTAGATGTCGTATTACGCCGCTGTATGAATCTCTCAATTTTCTGAAACTTCACGGTATTGGTAGATTTGAATTAGTTAAACTGATGCATAAATTTTTCCATGAATTGTTGCCAACGTCCTTTAAAGATTGTCATAATAAAAAAACATGCAACTAATCAAAACTCTTTTATCCAACAAGTTTCAACAAACACTGGCAAAAAGGCAGTTTCTCATCGAGGGGATACTTTTTGGGCAAACGTAGAAAACGCTTCAAAGATAAATCTCCTAATCTCTTCAGCAAACAATGCTGAGCATTCTTGTTATTGCAATATTTATAAATGGTCGAAGAGTTTACTACATGGTATATCCTGATTAATGTTTAGATAATACATATTCACTTTATCTGTCTTTAATTGTCGTTTACGATTTGTTGGCATGCATGCTTTTCTGTTTGCTTGTGTTAGCATGGCGCTTGACACTGTATAATGGCAACTGAATTACTGATGTGGTCCTTATCCCAGGTCCTGTTCACTGTTATATGTGTCTTTGCTTTTACTCTCATATCGCATAACTGTTACTGAAACATTTCATTATGCTAAGACACTTTGACTCGATAATCGCAAGGTTTTCGGTGCCCTAGCCGCAGGTTTACTTCTTTATAACCATTAGTTATATCGGTACAATGTGGTCAGATCTGGTGAAGTCATTGTCTTTGGCTGTCTTTATGTGTTTTTCGCAATGCACTGGTCGTCAATATCTCTGCCCTGCAGCCAAATACAACACAATACGATATGCTACTTTTCAAGAAGACGGCCAGTTTAAAAATGTAAAAAACAACTAAAGTTAAATTAATTATATCTTGCTACCGAGCTTTTCATCAGATACCATCGAATAAATGGGTTGATAATATAGCATGACGAGAATACAATCGTTTCTGTCCCTCTTTCATATTCACACACCACCTCACTTTGCACATCAAGAAAAGAAAACGAAAAAGAACAAACACCCAAACTCCCACTAAAGCAAACAAAACCTGTACTGTGTCGTCACAATGCGCGATACCGTCTGTAATCACGTCCAACCCGTTCACCAAGTTCGCACGGAGCAATAAAGATCACTAGCAGGGACTATTCTTCCATCACTACTTCGTCCTTCTGCGATTACTTGGATACAGACCTGAACGAGCTTTATGTTTGCGGGAAACCCCGCACGCGCTTCCTCGCGGCGATGTCGTACGTCGGGGATTCACAACTCTCACTGCAAATTACCTCTTATGTCATGACCTTTGGCGCCTTGATAAGAAACAGTTGGTATGCTTTTGATAAACGATGCGCATTTTCATCCAACTTTTTTTCCACTCACTTCAATCGTTCAATGTCTTTCATAAATCTCCATCTCTATTTCGAGCATAGGTATCAAGTTCAGACTTAAACGCTTAAATGTAACGTTTTTGTATGATGATGAAGGAATTCAGTAGTTTCGGTTGCCTTGTTTCAGTATTTGTTCCTCTTCAGAACCAACTACGTGTCCCAACTGACACCTACCCTGTGATGCGTGATGCGTAAGCATTTTGAGTCCCTTGTGTTCTTTCAAGTAATGTGTGTAATACAGACTTTCCTTCTGAGCCAAATACGTAAAAAGATTAAATGAAATATGCCCGAAAGCGAGCAAAAATAAACCGCACGAGTAGAGACAGCTTTTTGGACAAAGCTTTTGCGCAATTTATTTTAGCGAGGCTATGCGACAAAACTGCACAAAACACCCGCTGCCACTTTGGCCAAGACTTCAAATAGTTTGCCATTGTTGGCACAAGCACAGGCAACTTGTTGTGAGAAGTGGCAATTTACATTGAAAACATCCTGGTACCGAAAAGTGTTTTCCAGTGTTCGAGGTTTCTTTTGTTGATTTACTTCAAGCATCGGTACCAAGTTCAGAAACGCTTTGAGTCGATTGTACTGAAGGTGCGCAGTGAGATTCTTATCTTCTGCTCGAACGGCTTGCAAACCTAACGTACTTTCTGGCTGGAGGCATGAAAAAAACCTTTAACGTTTGTTTATTTTATCTTCGAGACGCCCAGCAACCCACAAGGATAAACACAGTGTTTTATTATTTGGACTTTTGAGTGGATTGTGTTGGTTGTGACGTAACACCGCGAATGCCACCCGGTGAAAGGAAAGCAGCTGAACTTGTCATCGGAAATTTGAAGAACTACTGCCAGAGTTTCGAGGACTGACACTGTTTCTTCTTGATTATGATGTGCAGCTGTGACCACGAAATGAACTTTTATTGATGCACTGCAAATTGTATTGCGCCGCACATGTGACAATGAAATGTAAACTAAGAAAAGGAACTCGCTAAAGTTGCTGGTGGTTACCTTCGATACGCTGGCATGGTCATTATCAATCACAATAAATCTATGATCTCAGTTTTGTCACTTCAGTTCGTTATTGCTTAAACGGAAAGGTTTTAATTGCAATGTAGAAAAGTATAGAACTTCTCGATAAAAGTCAATCTAATTCACTGTGAATTTAACAAACTTAGACATTTAGACAATTTAAAATATATGGAAATTTAAATCTCATCATTCTAGTTCAAGTAATGTGGACATGGAGACGACACAGTGCGCTGCTGGGAGAACTTCCATGTCATAACGTTATTGTTAAAGTGTTACGTGTTAACAAACTTCTGTGGTCAACTTTGAGTGCATTCTTCATTTATTACAGTGTTTGTTTGAGAGCGGGTGCATGCCACAACACATTCGTACTCTACCTGACCTTGACCAGGGTTGAACTCAGTGTCCTACTCTGGAAGTGGTATTGTAACAAGTGTTACGGGTTAGCGAAAATAGTGTTAAGGAAGTGCTTGTAATTTTGTGGTTCTAACACCAACCGTTATGAAAAGTTCTGTGTCTGGTTTTATCAATCTGCGTTGTGCAGACAGTGTGTGCTTGTACTGCATGGACTTCGTGTCTGTTTCAAAACATTAAAATGAAAAAAAATAAAAAATAATAATTAAATTTTTTATAGCAATTCCTCTCGGGAGGGTCTCGGCGATAGCAGCCCAGGAGGCTTGAAGCATACCATTGTGGCAGACAGGCTTTTCGACGGTTTCAAGTCATTTCTAAGTTATTTTAAAAACTAATCACTCATAATCTGGGTAAAAATGCTAAAATATTGGTGAGCCTGCAGTGCATCCACATATGGAAGGTAAGGCTACTGTTACAAAATCGGCCAATGCAACACGGTTTTGAAATCCCTTTACTCAGTGCTGCTAATCAACACGTAGCACACAGCAGTCATTTGAGCATTGCGGAGGAAATGGTAATGTCAAACGAAGCGGCAATATGTAGTAAGGGTTCTTTCTTTGGCGTTTTTAGCTAATTTGTTTCGCATTTTTTGCTTTTGAAGCAGCAAACCAACAACGTTTTCAGTTATAAAATGTACTCACCTTCTCAAGTCACGTCACCACATGTCCTGCTCTCGAACCGGATACAGTTGACATGCCCTTCTCTGCACCGAAAGCGGGGTTGTCGTAAATACCAACAATATCCTCTCTGCTGTTGTTGTTCGCGTGGGCTGACGAGATGGGCGTGTGCAAGAAATCGCTTGAAGAAGCAGTGCTGTCTTTCCTGGTCATGGGCCTGTCATCGTACCCGGGCAAGGGGTCGTCTCTGTCGTACCCTAGGTTCGCAAACCCAGGGATTTTTCCCTGTTGCCTGGCCTCCGCAACTGATTGGACGGTGGCGCCTTTGTCCTCATCGTCCCTATCAGTATCCCAGAAGTTGGACCTTTCCATTGAGGGGATAGTGAACATGTGCCACAGAAAAAGAAACAAAATGCCAAAGAACACTGCAATCCCGCCCACGTAGCCAAGCAGGTCCGCGTAACGAAAAGTACCAGCGATACCAACAACCATCAAAGGTATCCCGACCACCGCTAACATCAAGCCAATAGCGTAGAAAGGAATGCATGTGTACAAGTCGTTCTTCTCATGCTTGCAACAGGCCATTGTATGAAAGATGCAAAAACAGAGCTATCAAAATAAACACCCTGCTGCCTATGGACAACGAGACGTACCCTTTGCGTGTTGTCCTGTACCTGCCATAATAAAAAATTGTTTTTAGAAAAAATGCATTGAAATATTCTGCAGATTGTGAATGTATGAATATCATAGGCACATCGGGGTTTAGTGACATAATGATTGTTGTGCGAGCTTGAACTCTTCAATAAACCTAATCAATAAGAACGACTATGCTCGGTTGGGCTTTCCAAATGATGCAACGCAAAAATTCTAGAGGATGTGACCCTACGTTGCGTCATGGCATCATCGACTTCATAAACCTCAACTCGCCGGCAGACTTGCCGAATGACTAAAAAATTCTGCGCACGTGCTTATGAAGGCCATGAGCTCCGAGATTACCATTTTGATAAGTTGTTCCTTTTTCTGGTATTCCCGCAAGCTTCCGACGTTGCTGAGAGAAAAGCGGTATTTTCGGCGTTGCGGGGATGGATTCTGACCTACCATTTTCGAATACCATGATGAAAGCTTTTCCTGAACGATTATGCTGCAATCAGCATCACGTATGAAATCAAATGATTCAAGCAGTCATTTGTCGCTAAAGATTAAGAGCGAAATATTTTATTTTATGCCATAAACATGTTTCACGATTCTTTGCCGCAATTTCTAAAAATTACGTCACCCATATGTCAAAGCATCCCATTGTTACGCACGATACCCGCTTTTCTGTGAAGTTTTCTCAGGAATTTGTCTTTTGCAAATTGCAACTTAATCGACTTTTGCAAATTGCAACTTAATCGACCACCTGCAACTTCACGTTTTTCCGTTTCAGTTCAGTAAGCATTACACTCTCTTTGAGAGTCAGTGATTTGTGGCACCCATCTCCGCTTGCTTGTGCCCGCTGCCGGGGACCCCGCAGCTACTTTCGTAGTAAATATTACATCCGTGCCGAATCTATGGCTGCACTGCGCGTGAACTGTTCCCATGCACTCACCCACTAACGGTGAGCACGAGGCAGGACAGGGCGCAAATGTTATTTTTCAAGTCGTATGACACGATCAGGAATGGAACTCCTGCTAGTTTTAGTGGCTCGTGCTAAACCCAACATAGCACTTAGCCTGTCGTTTGAGCTTAAAACTTGATTTAAAAAATTGTTCGAAACTACCTTTAACTTGAAATAAAGCGATGTTTTGAATTCTGAAAAATTGTTTTGAATTTTGGGTTAAGTTTTGTTAATATTTGTCAGCTTGATCTTCGCAAATGACCCATTGCTTGTAAGAGCAGCTAATGCTAAAGTCACATGAAACTGTAATTCTCGGGACATTTTAGCGTAGTTTGTGTTCGAATTGTTAGCACCAAGCTTGAGAGGAAATTCTAAACAGCAGGTTTTCTACCAATCACACTGGGTCGATAAGATTTTAGATTAAGTGCTACCTTTAAAATAAAAATGCAGTGCAGAGGATGCATCACAAAATGTATTTAGGTTTTCATTGAGCTGATCGGGGGTCTCTCTTTGGTTTTGCATTATTTATGTCTCTGCACTTTCTTTTGCAGCAGCATATTAACAGCAGTACATTCAGCACTACTTCCTGAACACCTTACTGCCTTTACTAAGACAACTGTTTGCAACATTCAGTGTATGAACGGAACTCACAGAAGATTGCACAAAGCATTAAAAAAATGACAGGAAAACCCTGCAGCTCAAGAGTGAACTGCCGTTAATTCCTGCAAGTTAAGTAAGGACCAAAGAGGTAACCCTCAAGGTTTAACGAAAACCGATGCGGTTTGTCAGTGCCCAGTAAAAGAGCTAACGATGCTGAAAAAACAACAACAGTAAGGTCATTAATTTGTTAAGCGACACCCATACCAGATATGAGCTGACTAGTGTTTGGAAAAGATTATGAAGTAAAAGCACAAAGAAATGTCCAGCAAAATTTCTTGTCTGTCTTGCAACTTCAAGTATAAGAGAGCTGAAGCAAGAGGCAACCAGTACTGGCTATTGGGAACTATTGCACTTTCCACTTCAATTCGTTAACGTTAACAAAGTAGCTAACCTCACAGTTTGACTTAAGAAAGGCGAGTCCCTAGCACGTCTCTGCTGATGTAATGATTCAAAGTCAAGCTAGAAAGGAATGCTTGCTTATAACAAATTCACCCTGGCATATGTAAGCGTCTCTGCAGTTCGATGAACAACGCACTGGGGTTAGCTTACGTCATTTCACTAGTGAGACCAAAAACGGAAGTGCTCAAAACCGGGAGTGACGACTCATGAGGTGAAAACACAAAACGCCACATCGTATAGTTTAACTGGATATCACCGAGCGTGTATTTAACAGTTGTAACAGATCAAACTGTAGGACCAGGACCAGATTAACGTTGTAGCCTAAATGACTCCGGTAAGAATAGCGCTACTATTTTTTTCCGAAAACCCATGGAAGAAAGCCGTGATTCAAAACAGAATGTTATAACTTCCGCGTATGCCATGTAAAGTTACAGTATTGCACATAGTAAATCGTTCACACTTTCAAGAATTGAAGATATCAAAATACGCGGATGATGCCAAAGGCAGACTGATTTTTCTTCATGTTGTTTTATTCTCAAGTTTTTTCAAGCGTATATCACGAATTAGTATTTTTCCAACAATCAAGGATGAAATCGAATACTTTTTCAAAATTGTAGTAGATTGGATATCACAAAATGTTTTCCATTTCACTGAATTTTTTCCATTTTACGGAATCTTTTAAACTTACCGTGATGAAAGTTTACTGCTAATTCCTAAGATTTAAAATTGTTGCAAGAGAAAATGTGGAAAAGCCCTCTCCTTGTTTCTACCTCATTTCCATGTGAAACAATCCTTGTATATGCTAACCGCACAAATGCTCCACATAGAAAATAACTGCAAATTTCTCCTGCAGAAATAATTGAAATGCACTCACAAGTTATATCCAAGCCCCCAACATCATAGCGTTCTACAATGAAATAGTTTAAACAAGACGCAACAATGCCCCTTTATTTTTTTGCACTTGACAACACAGCATCGTAGATTTTCCTGCGCCCTGCTTTACGGGTGGTAAATGCCTTGTATGCAAACAGAAACAACTTTTATCAATGCGGGCATGCAATTAAAACACGAGTAAAAAATTGCAACAATTTGCTTAGCATTTAAGATTTAGCCCCGAATTAATAAAGTTTACCAGATTTCTGAAGTTTTACAATCTTTCAATATCAAATTTTTGGTAAACTCTTTCTGAATCTCGTCTTCAGTTTAAACATCTTCCTTTAACAACGCGTTTATCAAATTATCATCCTAATTGCTTGGTTCGAATCAATTAAGTTTAACCACAATTTTGTGACCACTCATGCAAAAGTACTGAAACAAATCCAGAAAAGAGTTAAATGTAAAATTCTCCCCTCACGCTTAAAAATACTGATTTACTACTTTTGTGTGAGAAACAACGTTTTTTATCATTCCAACGTATTTTTTATATAACTGCATGGAAGAGGTGGGTGAGGTGCTTATCAACTGCCAACACTTCGTAAGTTGAGGTAAGTTTCAAAGTTGTCTACTCGTAGCATCAAACGTATTCCGAAAGTGCACATATTTGATGGGACCGAAGAAGCTAAAGCTTTTGCCTTTTTTCTTCTGCAAAATTTGCCAACATGATTTTTCTTTTGATAACAAGCTTGTGATATCGGGCCACTTATTTTTGACGTCCCGGTAAGAGTTGAGCTCGGGCAAACGAGTCCTCTGTCTCTCTCACGACGACACTGTGCTAAACATGAAGAGATTTACAGATGAAGCAGAGTTCGATGTTGTGTGTTAAGTGATGTTGCGTTAGGCGGGTCCGCATGTGCCAGCGGATTTCGGGAAACTGCGCTTTTCATACACGCTGTGTAAATGAGGTTTATCAAGAATAAAGCATGAGGAAAAGCTTGCTATGATACAGCGAATAATGGTACGAGGTGTTAGCGGAGTAGTTTGTCAAGAAAGACGTACCTCTGGAAAAAGCGGGAAGTTTAATGATACACAGCTTGATAATTGAGGTATGTTTACTTCAGACTCATTTGCTCCGTATTTAAGCCTGCGTTTTCCGCTAATGACATTTTCTGCTGACAAAATGATGCAAACCGTGCCGTCAAAAAGTAACCCTACTTCCTGATCTTTTTGCCGCTACAACCTGTACTTCAGAAACATTCAGAAGTGTAATTACCTTGCCTTCTGTGCCAGTACATCAAGAATTGACCTTAACAAGTACTTTTGAAGAACTGATAATTTAAACCTGAATGCAAAAAGCGACTTCGTTGCTGATTTCTTTTTTTTAGCAGAAACTGCACACCAGTTTCTAAATTTAAAGTACAAACAATCCCTATCTGCCCATGCTGCATGCAGACGGGTACAATGCTTGAATCAGTCTTCAGTAGGAAAACCCCAGCTGCTTTAAAAGAGTTCAGCTGAAGTTAGAGCTGGTAACAGTGGCAGACACATTTGTAGCTGGAGGGCACGAACGGATAACGCACACACGCTTGAATCTATGTCTTACCGACCACGCGCTCGCTTACAATTATCATTTGCCTGCGTAAACAATCACAGGCCTCAGCAGAGCCTTATTACGACAATTTAATTCATAGTGGAGGGTACGTCACAGGCATAGCGCGCTTGCCGGTGCTGCGACGTGATTTTGACGCAGGCACATGTGAAATTGCACGGCAGTCATCGCGTGCTAAAAATAAGTCTGAAACCTGCGCTGTCATATTACGTATAAGCTGCTGTGATCGAATGCAGCAGCCCCGATTGGCGCTCGGATTGAATATGGGAGGAAGTGAAAGAATCGAGTGAATTACCTGCCTTGCTGTCTTATTCGTATCAACTACAGTCCTCGTTTATCAGAGAAAGACTAATTACATTGATGCAAAATTTTCTTTGATGGATATTCGCGCTGCACCTACGTAAACACGTTTCGTCGAAGCTAGCATTCTTCAGCGCAGGTTTTCTTTTGTGGTAAAATCAGCAAAGCCCACTGTGCAATGAAATAAGCATGTAACGTACGTGCTGCAAGCGTTGCATGGGGCAAATGTATAAGTGCTGTCTGGAGCTTTGTAAGGGTACGGTTGGTTTGATGCCATGAGATCTCTGACTTGACCTCGTAAAATAAAGGCAAAGAAAACTACTGGCGTGCTGCTGCATAGTATTTCCGAACATTGCACATCCATCACATTTACAAGCATCGGTGAAACTGAAAAAATATCAGGAAAAAATGTATTGAAATGCCATCTCCTCAAACGCCATGATTTGGTAAACATTTGCTGATTGTGGTTGCCGTGCGCTGTAAAGCATCTTATTTTTGGTTTGCTGTGAGAGGACTCATCACATTGCGTGCAAGCTGCGGCACCTTCATGTCTGAATCATTGCTGCTAAATGGTCTTCCCCGTTTTTAACAGGTTTGACCTGTTTTATCGAACAGCTTGTTTTCGGCCAAAAACCGCTTAATTGTAAATGATAAGCTTTTTCATAACAGTGAAAGCATGCAAAAACAAGTTATTTTGACATTTCTACCCTTTTTCTACAGGGCTGACTGGGCGATGACTTTTTTGGTTGATCTTCTTGACGATGAGTTGGATGCAAGCAACTAGATGATTGTACACCAAAGAAGGACATGAATCGGGTTTTCCGAGAAAGATCCGCCTCAAAGAAATTAAACAAAAACATGAGAAACGTCAACAAAATCTTCACACTAAACTTATTAAGAAAAAATTTTGTGATATCTAAAGGGTTAAAAGGTTTGCACGGACGGTAAACCAATCTTTCATCTATTGCTTGGAAAAGTTTACTTTGAATTTCTCACTAGTTTCTTCTACTATTTAACCACGTTGTTCGAATGCGTAGCTGATGTTAACGCTTTAATTTTTGAAAAGGCATGAACCTGCTTTGAGCCTCCTTATCTCGAAGGTTTGGTTGGATCAGAAGAACCTCTTTAGTAGACTGGATGTCGCTATACAGATTGAGTTTTAGTGTGGTTTGTACAGCCCTTGTACACGTCTTTGGCAGGACGCAGCGAAAAGAAAAACACACGCATTTTTCGATAACTCGAGAATCTAAAAACGTCAGAAAACATGCCAGATTTTCAAATTTAACGGGCAAGCAACCAATGGGTTGAAGAGCTTGCTACAGTACAGCCAAATGAAACCAGAGCAGTGGGAAGGTCACTAATGCCTGATTTGATCAATTGTGGAGGCAATCGTTCTTACGATTGCTAGCACGTTTGGCCAAATCAGCGGCTATAGACCCGTGCGCAGTTAGAAAAACATTTTCAAAGTTCCGGAGATTCACGATATTTGATGAGCAAAATTCTGGAAGAACTTAGTTTGATGATCTTCGAAATCGTCATTTCTGGGTGCTAATACATCTCAATTTAAATATAGACCAGTGGTTCTTACCTTTTCTCCACCACGCCACCCTTATGTAATTGTCCTTTGTTTCAAGTCTCCCTGACTTTAAAGAAATTGTAAAAGTTGTGAAAACTTGTAAAAATAAGTTGAAAAAAATTATTGATGAAAAGCGTGTAAGGTCTCACGGTCCGCTGGAAATTCCTTGACCACCCCACGAGGGGGCTGCCCCCTCGGTTAAGAACCACTGATATTGACCTTGCATTGCAAAATCTTGTTTACATCTTTCAGCATACATTTTTGAACACTTTGATTTTAAATGAATTGTTTTGTTCGCAATAACTATCGTTGATCAGGCCATTGCTTTACAGATCACGTGATAGCCTATAACTGTTTTGCATCCGGTGCCAGCAGGAATTGCTGTTAAGGGATAAGGTCCGTCGGCGTCGGCCAGAAACAATCTTCAAAGTTAACCTTTTTTATTTGATCCTAGCTGTTAACTTAGTATACCTGCGCACTGCCAAGTCTGATTTGTTCACAGTTTTGGAAAATAACAATTCTGTCAAAGCGAAAGACTCGCTGTCACTCCTAACAAAACATCTTTCAGTGTGGTGTTGCACATTTGCTCAGCTTGTACTTGTCTCTGTTGGGCATACTACTGTCACGCTAAATTTTGACAACCGTAACGGCCTTGAAAAAGCCAGTGAACGGGCCAAGCGAAGCGTTAAAGGTTGATAGGTCATGCATCGCCCACCAAATTGCACAGTGTCAGGTTGTTATGCAGTTGATCATTGCCATCTTTTGAAGCTTTGTTGTGGAGTAGAGTGCTTGGTGTTGTCGGGTGCTGCATCGCTGCTATTTTAAGACTGAAACGTGTAAAGATTATCATGTGATTTTGGTTCCAAAGCCATCTTTGGAAAGAGGATATTCCCTCAGTTTTATAAACGCACGTAACTCTAATATGAGCTTTGGCATTGTTTATTTGCGAAATTTTCAAAAGACTATTTTTGAGCAACGAGCTGTTTGAAGGCATACTTCCTGCAATACACCGTTAAGCCGCTTGTGTTTGTGGTGCCTGCACCTCAAGGTGCAGCAGAGTTTCGAAGGATTATGAACTTCCGCAATCGAGCACCGTGTTTTAAGTAAGTTGTGTAGATTCAGACAGACTGACAACAAACAACGAATGTATTAGGCATATTAAGCCTGTGCGATGAAATTAGTGCTTATCCCTGCAGTTTGAAAATTAATGTAAAACATTTAAATCAGAAAACCACCATTATGATTACCATTTTCTAGTTTATGCTATTTTTATTTTTACTTATGTAAACCTCTAGTTTATACTATTTTTACTTGCCAAATATATAAAAACTTGTTTTGAAAGGTGTTAAATTTTTAAGACAAAAAACACTAAGATAGTACGAAAGCACAGACTTGTTGCAGAGCGGGTGTTACAGGGCTGAGAACAATTTTGTTAAAAGCTTCTGGGCCGAAGAGCAGTGAATTTTCTGGAAAAGTAACCTTCAATCGTGAAGGCAGTCATCGTCTAACACAATCATTCTGCAAAGATGTAATACACAATCATTCTGCAAAGATGTAGTAGTTAAGCAAATTTATTTCTGGCATAACTTGTGAGATCCTCCCTTGAAAAAGAAGTGCTAGAGTACTTAAAATATCTGTCATGCAAGATTCCCTTTTTGATGAACCAAAAAAGTCTGGGATTGTTGCCTTGATGCTCCTCAAGACTGTCAGCGATGCTTCACACTGCGAAAATCTGTACATATTGTTTAAAAAAGACCTGCACACTACCAGCAGTCACTCTGCCACCCTGTCAGTGTTGCTATGCTCATAGCTGACTGGACGGACCGACCTTGCCATGGATCTTTGTGTCGAAACACAACCAACCCGAAGGCCGTTATTCTCTCGACATTTGACTGTAGTGTTTCCACGCAAGTAACAATAGCGCACGTCGTGGTTCACCTGAGCCCGGGTTTATCAAGCGCAAACACGTTCACAATGGCAAAGCCAGGGCGGATACGGAAGAGTGAAGGTCGGTGGTTATATTAGTTGTACAGTGTTTACCCTATTGGGCGTTCCGCTTGGATGGATAAAAAGACAGATGAAGAACGCAGGTCGTTGCACTGAGGGTAAACAACAATTTTTGTGGTTTGCTTTCAAACCAAGTCACGACCAGCATCATAAAAATATTTCTTTTTAAGTAATTTGCTTTATGCGTCTGATAATTTTTCCGTATCATTTTAATATGTATCCACGATGTGCTTTTCGAATGCAAAAGGAATGAGAGATCTACTGAATGAAAATAGCGCGCAGGATCGCAGTTACACTTTCAGCAGTAAACGAACCTTTTCTCAATCAGACATTCTTTCGTCGACCCAGCGAAACACTGTCGTGCTGAGTCACAGTTTAAACGACGGAAATGAACCAATGCATTGATTCATTTTCATACCCGCTTTTCTTCTGGGGATGGCCGCGGGGCAGCAGCCCTAGGAAGACTCGAAATACCTCACACTGGTTAAGCAGAAAATTCTGCTGAAAATTCTGCTGAAATTTCTGCTGGCTCAGAAAATTCTGCTGGCTCCATGCCAAGACCGACCAAGAAAGATCGCAGATGCAGTCACTCCGCCTGGTTCTTGGACGACCTCTGGGCCCCTTTCCCGTGGCTTTAGCCAGCAGGACTTGCTTCGCCAATCGTTCCTGGGACATTCTGGAAACAGGATCGAACCATCGCAACCGAGATCCCGGTTTTTGGATGAGAAGTGGTTCGACATTCAGGACTTCACGAATTTCACAGCTGCGCACTTTGTCGCGAAGTTTCATAGTGTGAACTCTTCGCAAAAATCCCATCTCTGCCGCTTGTACCTGAGATAGCATTCATTCAGTCATGACTCAAGGTTCATGATCACAGATTCGAACTCATCAATTATATTCATCGGAAGAAGCGGTCAGGAATTTTTTCTTTGCCTTATTTCATAGATTTGTATTTCGTATCATTAAAAAACTATGTTTCGAAACAGCTAAAGGACATAAAAAGTTTCTTCTGGAAACGTCTTCATAGTGTTACTTGAGCGACAGTCATTTATTAGCAGAAATTGCGGTCGGCTGGAAGAAAGGTAACTCAGCCGGGAAAAAGCTCACGTGCGCCCCGTAGTGGAAACGTTGGAATGAAATCAACTCAGTTAAGAATTCTCAAACGGAGGCTCTCAAGGTGCCACTCACGTTAGGGGTGATTTTTAAAATGGGGCCGTCTTGTAGGAATCGCTCGGCCAGCGAAATAACTTCCCCAAAACACGCTCTTACCGGTGTTAAAAGTTGGTTTTCCTTTGGGAAAAGCTATAACGCATTTCATGTGATTTCTAAACAACTTGTCTTATCATCGTCATTTTGCAAACATTTCGTTTCAAAATGCTTTTCACAGAAATTGAACACAGAAACTGTTTCGTGGCAGATATACGTGACGTCAGAGATGAAACCGTTCAGTTTACTGTTTGTTAAAAAGTGGCATTTTTCAAATTTTTACCATTTAAATACCTTCTAATATCTCATTTTGGGTAGATTATGTTGGATAACAGACGTTTATAAATTGGCAATCAAAATAAACTCAGAAAGAATAAAATGCGACGGTAAAACGACGTCCACAGTTCCGTTGTTTAAATTTTGGACAACGAGATGCCGTTTTTCATGAACATGAGGCGGTCAAAGAGAGCCTAAGTCGCCAAGTAAAATATATTTTCTCTCCACATACACAAAGCAACTTGATCTTGGCGGGCCGCAAGGAAGCTTTTGGCCGGACGCACAGCAGTTTACCCACCGCTGATCAATAGCCTGAAAAAATAAGCCATTGAAACAAGCTATTTTTGCCATTTCTCCAATCTGACCATAGGACACACTGGTTATGAAGTACGCGCATGAAATTAGACCTACTTGCTAATTCTACTTTCTTTACGAGATTATCATTGAGCAAGCTTAAAATCGAAAGGAATATTTTGCCTGGCCGGCATTCAAGTCAGTTTAGTTTTTCACACGTGCTACCCCGTCACTTGTTGCTTCATTTCCTAGAACTTTGTGAAGCACAACAGGCTCACGTAAGCACTTATTCTAGCTGATAGCACATGTAGACGCCAGAAAGTGACTTATCTTAAAAAAAATTGCCTTTTGCATTGCGTCCTGCGACGTTCTTTTATTGAAATACGACCAAAAACATCTTGGACAAATTTTCCGCTGCAGAATTTGTCACAAGAAAAATACTTTTTCGATACTTGAAGATGCAAATATAAAAAGTTGTGAAAGAACTGAACATAGTTGACAAACACAGTGGCCCATCTGTGTTCTATAAAAGGGCTGACCAAACGAAAGCTGTTGAAAAACTAATAGCCGTTTGAGCGTACCTATTCTTCAACGGCATATTGTGATCAGTTCAGGTCTACTTAAATCGACTGGTCAAAGCAAGAAGTGTTAAATTGTTCTAGTATTGACAAGGGTTTTTTTTGTCTTCACATATGCGGTGCTCCCCTTTCCCTCCGCTTCTAATTCTGGGACTGTTTGAAATGTTATGGCAGCAAAACATTTGATTTGCTCCCAAAATGTGGCGACCTTTGCAGGACTCCACGGAAAATTGCCTGTATTAAGTTTTGGTTGTTCTTCGTAGATCGGAACTTTCATGTCTACAGTACGGCAGTAACTTTATTGGAAATGCACGCCCAAAGATCTAATCGCATTGACAATTTTTGTTGATGTACGTATGCTGCTAATAGCAATTGCACAACACAATGATATCAGTTGTATTTACAGTTTATGTGGTGCCTACAACAGAACTTTTTAAAAATCACGAACGCGTTTAATAAGGCTTGGCCTGCAAGTAACCTAGAAGAGGTTTGCGGGCGTGGGTTGTACGCAACACAGGAAGCCTTCAATAACTACACGCGGTGTAAGGATTCGTCGATATTTCCGTCCCTGCTGTATATTCACGTTACTGTTAAACGGACGATCCACCACCTCGTAACCATTTTCGTCGCAAGCAATGTGCATACGCGGGTTGTTAGACTATGCCGCACATAAGAAGAATTTTCATCTCTTAACCTACCTAAGAACCTAAAATGAGCTGCCATCATTTCAACCACTTCGAAGTTATGTTCTCAATCAGCACAACCTTTACATTACCGATGTTGCAATTACATGACGGTTTACACCAATGTCAGTTCCAATGCATGGATACCTTGTGTGCACTGAACGGGGGCTTCACGTCAAGATTGGTGATTGCTGGGAGTTATGCGTTTGTTCGCTTTGCCACGATATATGGTACGAAATGGTGACAACGCAGGGAAAACTCTTTTTGGAAAGCGTTGTTGAACACTTGCATTGTTTAGAAATTTTATAAGGCGAGCACCAGCGGAAAATAACAAAGCTGGGGGTGCTACACTGAAAATTTCCTCGGCCCTTTTGACAATCTCTCGCTTGACGCTGTAGTACAAAACAACCTTTGTGGAAAAAATTGATTCAAGCGCAATGAAAAAGTCTTTATTCTCGCTCATTTTGCAAAAATTTCAGGGCATAGGTTGCGTTTTCTTGCGTATCAGGCAAACACTTGAACAAAAACTGCAAAGGTTTGGCTAAAACTGGTGTGGGCCGTGCTTCGCTGCAAAGCTAAAGCTTGCATGGAGCATACTTGCATCCGACTTCCACATGAACACAATCTTCTTCAAACGTTTTTAGTCACTAAGGTTTTATTCCAGGTGTCTTTATGATAGCCCGCAAAAGGTTGACGAGGCACGTTCTGCTGTCTTCACTTACAGAAAAACGCCCCGAGGACCGGTAAACAACCAGGTGGTGTGATTGCATCTCTGACCAAGCAAGGTCGGTCTGAATCCTGCTGAGTACTCAATCGCTTGCAGAACATAAAACTTGCCGACAATGCAATAAGCTTGCCATTACTTGCATTTAGCACGTGGGTGGGGGTGCTAAAAGCGCATTTTCTTCAGATCGCAGGCTTAACCCTGTGCGCTGCAGATCAAAAGTAAAGTGCAAATTTGTCGAAATACGTTATTTCCGCGGCTGGTATAAGTTCAGAATGTTTAGCTTTTATCAGATGCCAACTTTAATGAACGTTATTATTTGACGATATTACACGATGTCAGGCTTCAGCACACGCAGAGTGATGTTAAATACGAACATTAAGCGGGTTGAAAGTAAACTACAATGATCGCTCTATGACCATGGGACGCCGAAAATCAAGGGCGTGACGGCGGCAGTGCTACCCTAAATTCCCACAGAAGAATCGGGGAGTAAGTAACATTTTTATTAATTAAGCTACAACGCATTTTACGCTCCATTGATATTGATTTCGAACGAGTTTATTCACAGCATGCAACGCAACTCCAAAAACAAAATGGTTCATTTCTTCAATCTCAAAGCTGTACAGAAGATCTGCACGCGAAAATCCTGATCAGTACAGAACAGGCCCATAGCCAGATTTTAAGATTTGGGGTTGCGAAAAATATTTTAGGGGGCAAAATTTTTGTTTTCATTGTATGTTTGAAACAAATTATTCTGGGCACAACAAAGTTTGGGGGGGCAGAAAAAATTTGCCGCACTTCCTCAATAACCCCTTTGGCTACGGGCCTGGTATAGAATATATGATTTCCTTCTTTTGATACTGCGCTAAACAGTTAACAGTAATAAACTTGAAAGTGTTACCTGAAAATGCAACCACGTATAAAAACATAAACAATTACGTTAACACACAAAATAACCTGCAAAACATTGGCCATTTTGTCTTGACTGATGTTGACAATATTTCACCCAATCCCTCCCTTCTGCTGTGTTCAGTGGATAACAGCTCTGCAGCATACTTGATCAGAAAGTCAGCAGCACATTAGCACAGGCAACTCTTTTTCATTTCAATATGCTACACTGCAAGGAAGCATCCAGGAGTGACTACAATGATCGTTCAATCAGTTTGAAAGTGAGGGGTGATGTTCGCCTTTCCGACATTTAATCCCCGGCTTATTGTTGGCGGGGCACCTTGAAGACAAGCACAGTTTAATTTATTTGTCAGCTTGCTTTGATTGAAGCCAACGTGAAATCAACAACTGAAGTTACAACCAGACAGTGACGGTGAAATATTTGGTCTGACAGCACGAGGATACTTTGTGCAAACACAGTGGCGAAGGTTAGTTTGTAAGCAGCGTCAGGTTTTCATTTTAAAGTTTTGTTAATTCGTTTGTGATATAGTCTACCGGATATTCTTTTTGGCTTTCCTTAAGCTCGGGGCCAAATTTGAGTATATCTGCTTTGTGGAACGGAAGTTATGAATTGTTAAAAGAATCCGCCGATTCCACACTAGCGCTTTATTTGTTTCTCATCGGCTTGCTCTTTCAAAATAGCTTGAGTTTCAGCGTGCTTTTGTGCAACCGTTTATGTAAAAGCGCTTAATTATGTTAAATTTGATGTCATGCTGTTTCTTCATAATTTGTATCTAAGAAACAGTAGGAAAAACTGTGTTTTTTGACCACTTAATATTGACCAACGGTTTAAAATATATTATTGTGTTTTCGGAACAGTTTGGATTAAAATAGTTAATTATTGAAATATTTAAATAGTAAATAGTCACGTGATATTCAACAAAGGTTGAAAACCCGTTCTTGATTCAAACTACAAGACTAAAACCTTCAACGTTTTTTTCGTTAAAAGTCGATATTTCTTTAATCATCCCGTTGGCGTTTGTATATATTTCAAATGTAGTTTTGAATGACAGCCATATATTCAGCAGCTTTAGCTCATTTGATCAAGCTGCAATAAACTGCTTTAAGCACGCTTGATTGTTTGTTTAGCCGAAATAAAATTCAAGCTATTTTGGCGTGATGTTGCTTTAAAAAGAGGTAACAGTAGTCAGCAAAGAACAACGCAAATGTATGTATTGCCCAAAAGAGCGTCCCGTGCATGTTTCTGTGCAAATTGTCTGATGTTGGGCGAAAATGAAAACACGTCACAGTTATACTGATTGATTGGTCGAGAAAATGTACAACTTTATCACAAAATTTTACTACAGTAGAGCATTTCTTCGTTGTTCATAGAAGAACATTTGCAATTTTTTCATCGAAAAAACAGTCATAGTTCCAATACTTTAGCAATATAGTTCAGTTCAGTTTCGTTGCACTGCTGTAGCTTCTTGATCTCTTCGGATTGTCACGAGTGGTCTGCCGCTCCCATCTCCGCTTGCTTGCGCCGTGGTTCACGCGGTTGTTTTCGCAGTGAATGCTGCACTGGTGGCGAGTCTGTGGCAGCACCGAGCGTGAATCGTTCCCTTGCACCCACCCACCAACGCCGAGCACGAGGCTAGATAGGCTGCAAGTACCGTCATTAAAGTCTTCGGTATGACCCGACCGGGAATCGAACCCAGGCTGAGGCGCGTGCTCAACCAACTTAGCCAGTATCAATTCAAGGACTAAAGCATTGCTCATGCATAAAAGTTTTCAGAATCGTTTTCCTTACTGAAAATAAACGCATTTGAAAGATATGTTTTAATGATAGAAAGTCTGGGGAAAATTTGAGTTGTTCTTTGCCATAGTATTACTGATTCCTTTAACACTGAAATTTACATGAAATGAAACTGTTTTGACTGAAACCGAGATCAAATATCTTTCGATCTTTTCAAATGTGCGGAACGCAATTTCACATTGTGTTCTAATTGCAGCAAAGTTTACAGTTACAAATTAAATATACAACTGGTAACACATGTTTACACTGCGGATGTTGATGCAAATACTGTAACAGTACAGCAAAACGTGGGTCTCATTGCAGCGAAGTGCGCGGTACAATGCATTGTATGTTAGTGTGGCTGCAACGCAAACGCTTTTTCACATGAAAACACCAAGCAAAAATCCTGTACAATTAGAGTTTTTTGTAATTGAACACTCTATTTCTTCTTGTACAAGGAAAGCGATGGTTGAAACGCATCCTGTTACAGACAGGGATGACTGCTTGCAGATGTTAGAAACCTACAAGTAACAGTGTTTTTGTAACTGAAAACAAGTAATCTTCGGTGGAAACGCTACCCAAATGTACTGAAACGCAATTCACAGATAAAAATGCTTTTCCGAAACGTAAAGAACATACATTGTTGGGTTGGTAGCCTTTGACCTTTCAAGGTTAAAGGTTCCCAAAACATCAAGCTTGTTACAAGCCAAAAGATCGCACCAAAGTTCGTTTATTCAAAACACAACAACAAACCACCGGAACGAAAGTAGATGTTTAAGGTAATAAGCATTCTGTGAAGAATTGCTTTCGAGAGAAGAAAACGACACACATTTATGGCTGGCCGTTGTCAAATTTTTATTTTGAACCACCCGATAATATTTGCAGAGACATAACTGGTCAGGAAAGCTTTCACCAAAAAACGAAAACACTGCACGAGCATAATTCAAACGAAAGTGCATCTGATCCCGAAAATAGAAAACCACTCAGCCATGGGAATGATACCGCTGAGCCTATTCGAACAGAACGGCGTCAAAAGCATCTAAACTTTCATGTTCCTCACAATGCCATTCCGTAGGCGAGAAAAAAATATAATCCATGTTTGCATTGTCGGTGAATGCGAGGGCAGGTTCAGTCGATCGCTGATCACCCAAAGGAGCACAGGACAGAGGTACTGTTCCAACAAAATGCAATAAAATCTCGTCAATGCTTGGCTGCATCAGAGCGGGTTGTTAATTACAACAAATGGGTGCAAACTTATACAAGGAAATCGGTTTTCTATAAAGTTTGACAAATCAATTCATCGTTTTCCGGAATTTTTGATATTTTAAAAGTCCGACCTTTTAAGCTGATGTTGAAATGTAACGAGATTAAATCGAGGGTCTGTGCTGCTGATTTTTAACCTGCAGATGGCTGCGATTATGATTCGTCGTAGTTTTTGGAAAGTGGGTCGGGCCGAGTTGGAAAGCGTGTCAGGTATTTTTGTTAATCGTAATATTTCCAATCCATCTTCTTACACTTCGCATGCGAGAAAGTGAACCTACAAATGGCATTAAGTGAAACCTCCCCACAAACAAACGCATTGTCAGCGATGAACACGCAACAAACGCATCACCAACTATGCTCACGCCACAAATGTGTCACAAAAGAACGCTTCCGTACGCTTGTAAAATACCCACCAAATGCAAACTTGTATGATGCAACACATTATGTCAGGGGATAATTTATAACAATTGCTGACCATATTTCGGAAGCTCTTTTTATTTTGGTCTAACTGTAGTGACGCGCAACTCGCCGTCGCACCTAGTTGTTGGCTTTAATTCACTTAAATTCAAATGCGAAACGTAAAAAGGCAGGCAGCATGAACACAACGGCAGCGATCAAGAGAACGGTGCGCATCTGTTGGCGAGGAAGTGGAAATGACGACGCTCAGAACAACCAGCCACAGTTACTTTTGCAATCAGGAAAGCAGGCGAAATTGCTCGAGGGTCCAATCACAATTTGCGAACGAAACAAGGTAAGGTTTCACCACACAAACGCGTTGTTGTATGTCATGACCTGGAACTTTCAGCTTATAGCAGTTTTGCACAGCAAAGAGACTCACCTCGAAGAACTCAGGATTAACACCCTTTTTAGAGTGAATCGCACCCAACTCGACGAGTAGTTTTTCCCTCTCCTCGGGCTGGTCCAGGTAGTCGACGTACTTTGATATATTTATGGCGATTCTGAAGAAAAACCGAAAAAATGCAAATGAAGGCAAATATTTGAAAACACATATACAGTTTCTGGCATGGTTGCTCTACAAGATTTTGTTATACTTGGTTGAAATTAGTGCGTTATGTAAAAAGGCCATGCAAATACAACAATGGTACGTTGTTTAAGTATTTTTGATTTGTTCCTGGCAATTTTGATTTGACTGGCAGTGATTTCAACGAAACAACGTAATGTTTTTTTCTCTTTCATTATATTTTTTGTGTATTGAAGCCGCTGAACACAACATAAAAACATTGTTGGTGAACAGCGCTGATTTCATCCCTGTGGTTTGCGCAACGATTACGTAACTCGGTCATGCAACTTTCTTTGCTCTTCATCATCCACTGATCGGTAGTGCGGTTGTCCCTGATAGGAGTAGTGGGTTCTAGCTTTGCTGAAGCAGATGTTTAACAGTAACACACATAAAAAAATGTTGAGCTTAAGAAAGAAACATAAAAAATGTTGAGCTCAACAATATTTGTAATGAGATCGAGTTTGATTTGACAAAAGAGATCGTTGAGTTCATTACAGTTTGTGAAAATCAACGTTTTAAAATTGAACGTGGGTTTAATTCACGTAATGCCATTGCCCAGGTACAAGTAAATGAGATCGTTATTTAGCATTGCTTATGGGGCAATAATGAGCAAATGTCTGCTTTTAACACAAAACATTGTTTCGTTGCGTTTCAAAATGATTTAAATTTTTAATAGCCTTTGTTGAGTGGTCTTTAGAATTTTCCACAAGATTTCTAATGAACATATTGAATTGAAATAAATTTGTGAAGTGGAAGCATATATTGCAGCAAACAATTTGATCATCGGGCACTAGAAACGTTTGGTGGGAGCCAATGATTGCCATACAGCCATTACATGAAGCAGCTGCACAAAAGGTACTACAAAGTGAAAAAATGAAAAGCAAGCAATGCTTCGCAAAAACACAGAATTAAAAAAAATTTAACCAAAGCAAAAGATAAATGATACACGTATCTGTGTATGAAGAAATCGGCTGATTCGAAGCAAAAAGAAAAGTTGAACATGAGTTGTGCACAAAGCCAGAAACGCGAACAGCTTTATTTACAAAGGTGCTCTCCATGCTTAGCAGCAAATTTTCTTGACCAACTATGCTTCAAAGCAAACTACAAAAACTGTTTCTTCAAACATTACACAACAATTTTTCCTTTTTCGGATTTTTCACGAGGCAAACACTAGAAGGCATAGATGCATTTAGCAAATGTCTCGTTCATGCTGCGCCACGGTATTTTTTTACTCTTGTCACCAGAAAAATTCAAATTTATTTCTAACAAGTTTGGTTTGGATCCTACAACTCTGTCACTCGATTATCTTGACACTATTTCTTGTTGATATGTTTGACGATGTCGTACTTGAAAAACAATTTGAAATAACTTGGATGGCTGTCAAGTAATACACACCGCTTGCAAGTTTTAATGGTCAGTGTAGTGTTGATGGTTGTCTGTCCCGTAATGAAATGTTTCAAAATATGCAGTGGTCCTAGAAGAAAAGTTTTGATGCTCATCTCAGCGAGGTGCAGGATGTTCAAGAGGTGCTCCCACCTACCACTACCGAATTGCTGACCCACAAATCTTTTCGATTTTTTCTTTTCGAGTTTTTGTTGGTCCATGGAAACATTTTTTGCTTATAAAATATTGTATTCATGTTTGTGCAACCACCTCGAGGCGTTGTAAATTGGGTTTCAGCACGATTATGAGAGGTTTTGGTAACGTTTTTCATTTTTATGCAAACTTTTCTCATATTTTTTAACCTTGCAATTTTCATACTTTTTTCGTTTATGAAATGATTTTTCATGCTTTTGTAAGTTCACGGCAACCGATATTTCTCGGGACGTCACAAACTTCTTTGAGTCCAGCAGGGCATGCCTTGTAAGGGTGGCGTTGCAGCTAATCCGATTTTGCCTTTTAAGTTTGCCTCGTCGGTCGTCATGCCTCACACTTGCAATATGTCTTTTTCTTTTCTGAAAGGACTAAAAAGCCCTTTGTCATGAAACTGCAATTCTGTATACAGTGGGGTACCTTGGGTTTCCCACGACCAGGGACAAAGTCAGTTTGAGCGCCCCCACCCAGCCAGTTAGTGGCAGCTAAAACGCGAAGGGTGTTGGGAGCAAAGGGGCGTTGAAAGCTGACTCGGTACCCGCATATAGCTGTTTCGAGACCGTCTGAAAAGTTCATATGACTGTGACGTCACAGCATTGACGTCAGGACCCTTGAATCTTGGAAATCATTAACTATCGCAGAGTTACGAATCTAATCCCTAGGTTTTCAAACTGGGGTCGCGTCCCCTTGGGGGGGGGGCGTGAAAGGTTTGCAAGGGGGTGCGATCATGACAGCGACATATTGTTGAAAAGCAGGATAGTGGCAAACTAATTACTGCGATGTTTATTGTGAGTGATTTTGAGGTTAGATGAGGCGTAAGTATCAAAAACTAATGTCAAAGGCGGCGCGCATTAGTGACAGAATCTCATGGGCACAAAAATCTTCTGATAACGCAGCATAAAATTAGCCAGAGTTTCACTTTTTTTCTAAAGCACGGGTTTGTCAGAGCGTTTTGAAGATCCCGAATGCAGCGTACCCGCTTGTTTCCCTCTCTCGTCAGATCTGGTCACAATCATCACTGGTGCGAGTCGTAAAGGGGATTCTGGAGCATGCACACCCAGAGTTTTCAGTTTTAGAATGTCATGAAAGACTGACTGACGGCGGACTCACAAATACGTAAAAGATAAGAAAAGATGAGAGCAGACAGAAGAATGCATATGAAAAACTGAATGCAAATGATTTTGTACAAATCTACTTGACAAGTACAAAATTGCAAAATCCTAGAACACTTCTTTGGATATAAGACACTGAAATGTTAAGAGAAAATAAAAGTAATAAGGCATGATATTGCTTTATTTGTGATTATCTACCTTTAAAGACAAAGTTTTCTTGTCTTTGCTGCTGAAAATGTATCGATTATTTCGTCAAAAAACTGATTACAATTTAAATGTATCGCTTGTATTAACCTAGCAAATATCTAAGGCCAGTGACACTCCGTAAAAAGTTATAGGTTAGCATACTCTTTCAAGAAAGGTGCTCTGAGAAAGAAACACTGAAGTTTGCCAAGGTTTCAGATTTTTATTTTACAGCGTTTTTTAAGAGCTTCTGTTGGCTTTGAAATGAATCACTCAATAAACTGCCACTGGCGACGAAACATACTGCATGAGTTTTTAGCAGTTATCAGACAAACAGTGACAGAAGCAGGTTTGCGACAGAAACAGTGCGGGGCGGAAGCGGGTTAGAAGTCTGCGGGTGTGGGGCGGGAGTGGGTAAGCTTTCTCAAGTCCCTGCGGGGCGGGGCGGTGTTATGGATCAGCATGACATAACATGACTGATGAAGAAAGAAGTGAAAACAGCAGTGAGTCAACCATAACGTATCAAACAGTGAGATTTGCAAAATTAATGCAAGAAGACGACATGGAAGAGGTTGATTGATAACTAACATTTTATGTAAAAAAGTGATGGATGATTGGTGTGTATAGGGACATAAATGTGTTTGTTGTATTACAGTATCGTTTAGGGATTGTTTGTAATAATATGAATAATCTATGTGATTTATATTTGAGGTATCTGGGAAAACGCAATCTATATGGGGAAGTGATTGGATTTCGGAAACAAGAAAAGCATTCAGAAAATTTTAAAGCAATGATAGATTGGCTAAAAGACTTGATTAAAAAATGTGACAATACAGATCAAAGCCATGTAACTGCTGATATGATTATTAAAAAAGATAAGACAAATGTGAAAGTCACAGTAGAAGTATCTAAAGGTGACTGCCATATTTCCAGTTGGGAATGGCAAAACAAGAGTGATTCCTAAAGACATATTTCTATTTACAGACAAAAATTAAGATAACTATGGAATTAATAACAATGCTGGCAGAAAAACATCTTGAAAAACAGAGCGTAAGTAAAATACTGCAAATGTGTGGTTTTGAAAAGCTTGAAGCATACACGAAACCTTTTATGGAAATGCAAAATGAAGATGCCATACAAGCAGTGTTAAAATGGATTGCCTGTAACAGCGCTAATGGACAAAGTTATGAGATACGAATGCGAGTGGCGAAAATGGAAACGACATATGGTTTAAAACCGGCCAATCGCTCAGGATCGATATATGTCACGCGTATGTGAGAAGTTGCAAAAGCCAAAGAAAACGAATTACACTGCTGGCTTCCTGACGTCAGTTATAGGACGCTAAGCGTTGATGAAATACAGCGAAGTATAAACGAGCTGAGGCAATTGGCAAAATAAATCAAGCAGTGCAATATGCTATGGCGATCTGGCAAAAACCTGAATAAAGTAAAACAATTTTCAAAACCACGAAAAACTTTCCGAAAAGTGAGATTGCGTTGTCATAGTTATTGTAATCGTCATGCTGAGTGCAATTATGTTGTGACTATATGCGCATTGTATATTGTTTCAGAAACCTTTAAACAAAAAAGTAAACAATTGAAAAGTATTGTATTCAAAGAAAATGGATTTAATAAGCGAATTACAAGATCATCAAAGCGGTTTAAATTCTGCGGGTGCGGGGTGGAAGCGGACAAAAAATTTCAACCCGCGCAGGACTCTAGCATGCATTGTGAACGCTAGATTCCGGTCCCATTGTGACGAAACTATAGAATGAGACTAAAGTTTGAAAGTTCACAACCATAGGTGTAGGAGCAAGTAATTTTCTTGGGGTGCAAAGGAGTTCTTCCAATTTTCCCAAACTTGCCCAAAAAATTTTTGTGCAACTTTTACCGAAGGTTTTTGTGGTGTGACCTCCAAAAATGGTCTTCACTCGTTTTTCTGCAACCCTTCGGCACCATTTTTCAAAGTCAAACAACGTTGGTCGCCATTTTTGACCAGATTTTCAGGGATTTTGCCTAGATGTTTTGGGATTTTGTTCGGATTTTCAGGGATTTTGCCCAAATTTTCAGAGATTTTGCCCGGATTTTCAACAAATCAAAACTTTTGGGGGTGCGCTTGCACCCACGGCACCCCCACCTCTTACACCACTGTTCACAAGCCTGGTATTCTGAAAGCATTGTGACGCAGCAGTGACCCGAACCACATGTGGGCGCTGATTGCTGGAGAGAGTAGCGTCACTGAGGTTCATAACTGCTCACTTTGCGAACCTTGATGATCTAATGCAATATTTCGCAAATGGGTAGCAGCCGCTGGCATTCGACAATTTGTAAATCGTAATTGCTAGCATCCACTGATATTTGACATTTCGCAGTTATTGCGCAAAATTCCGACATCAATTTGGCGCCTTCAAAATTCTGCTCCTGGGGCAGATGTCCCCCTTTGACCCCCAAGTTATGCCACTCTCTGTATGCCTGTAGAAAAAGCCAGTCAAAAGTTTAGCTTATCGCTTTTGCTTCATTTTGTCTTCACACGTGCGCTTTACTCTGCTCTCAGTTCTTATTATTTCAAGTTGCGACATCATTTCCTTGATCAAACTGGGACATGTTCGCAGATTGCGCGCTGGTTGAAAAGCGAAATATCTTCACAGATGATATTCTGCATTTCGTAGCTGGCACTGATAACTCATTCTGTTTTCTTTTCCCTGAGTAAATAACTCTGAAGTGAGTCAGAAGCAGGCCCGTAACTAGGGGGGACTTCGCCCCCCCAATGGAAAAATGTATTGGACATAGTTTAAAACTACTGGGCATATTTTTAAAAATTTGGGCCCCTCTCAGAAAACTCTTCGCCCACCTGGCGTCCCAAGCTGGTTACGGGCCTGGACAGAAGTGTCCAATTTGACAAAAACAAACATAAATTACTCGTTACGATGGCTATGTATGACATTAAATTGAGAAGCTCTTTACAAACTCTAGAGAATAGGAAACTTCAGTCTTCGGGGTTTTAATAAAGTTTAAACTCAAACCAAGGTAACGAACAAGAAGACACGCGTTACTGGTACTACCCCAGCAAATAAAAATGACACAAACTAAAATGGCAACCACCAGCATACAGCACGAAAGCAAGGAAAGCAAAACTGCATGATCAGCACGGACTATCCACCTTAACCGAAAAATTCAAGAATTTTTTCAACAACCCCTTCCGTGTAGGTTATAACTTTTGCTTCTACCAATATCGATTTAGGTGATTTTAAAAGTTATCGCAACGAAGTCGATCAGCTGGATGCCGTTCTTGCTGCGATGGACGTAGAAGATGGTTTTGAATGTGTTCTCATATCAACGGTTGTGATGTCATCGACATCAAATGTTTTTGTTATGGCTGTCAACAGGAGCGTCGCTTGTTTCACGTTTAGTCATAGACTGTCTCTCTGGTTCAGGTGACCGTGAAGTGTGATCAGACAATCTTTCTTGATTTTCTTCGCCGACCACAATATGTATGGATTCAGAACATTCCCCTTAGGTACCAAATGTTTAGTGGCAACAGTTGATTGGCTTCCATCTGGAAATGAAATCCAGGCGTAACCGGGATTAACTTCTATCAACTCCACTTCCTCAACTGCAGGATCCAAAGTTCGGCTGTTAAGCATTCGAGGAATCAGCCTGCATGCACTGGTTTCATAACTTTGTGATGATTCTGACTGCACATATCCACATTTCAGCAATAAGTCTCCACACGAATAGCATAGCTGAATCTCTCGCAAAGTGCTTTATTGGGAAATCGATTTCGCGTCACTGACACGACCTGAGTCCAGTAAATTGCAAGCAAAAGCTAACAGGTGAAATGATGAAAAAGACTAAAGTGAAAGTTAGGGAAAGTACTGTTGCGATCGGAAATCATGAGGGACATGTGCGCAAAGCTTCGCACCGTGGCAGCAAGCAAAACAGAAGTCACACAACGAGATCACTCTATTATTGATTGTTCGCGCCACATACATATATTTTTGTTCTTCGCGCACATCCCGTTCGTGGTGAATCCCACAATCAACGCAACACCACCGGAGAGGTTGCAACAGTACGCAGACTACAGCAGCAAACACAAGCTATGCCCATAAATCTGCTGTCACCAAAACGAAAATCCAACGCTTGGTATTAGAAACCCAAAACGTACAAGTAATGTTCGAAACACATCAACGTACAAATAATTAATCATCAGTCTAATTTAATTAGTCGCTTTTTTTCTTATTCGGGAAGTTGATCAACAAGGCTACTGCTGTTCTTTCACATCTCGGAACTAAAATATTTTAAACATCTGCCGACCGTCTGCCCAGCAGTTCCATGCGTATCGATTCCTGCATCGACAAATTTATCGAAGTCGTAGTGTAACGATTCTGGGTCGCTTACCTTGAAACGCACAGAAACACTCCTTCCCTAAAATTTGCCCCTGTCGAGTTTTAATGAAAGCCACCAAAAGGTTAAACGCCTCTGTCGCACTGACCTATTTTCAGTTGCAGAACGCTAAGTAATTGAGAGCTAAAATGGTGGAAGCGTTGGAAAGTGCACACTTTACTGTGCAATCTTCGCAGATGAATTTGTAAAGTTTCATATTTATCCTACAACATTTTCCCTGAAATCATTCAACAACTATCTTTTTTTTAATCTGCTCTTCTTCACGTGAAATGTTTGTAGAATTTGCTTTGTGTTGTAAATGAGATACCAACCATCGGATGTAACTTTTCACATTTCCTTGTATTCGAAATGGAAAACCACTCATTCTCCCTACCCACCAAATATTTGGTCCGCTGCGTTATGCTCTTTCTGTTGAAAGCAAATTGCACTTTCACAAAATCAGGCATCTCATGTACATCATATTTGTTTTCTGCTACTTGCCAACGTTTTGCTATTGAGGAAAAACCAAATGCTTTGCCGAAAGCCAAATGCTTTTTCTTGTGTGAAACTCGCGTCACTGGTCGTACCACCTATACTTTTCTGATTTCACAAGAATTTTTTCCAGCGTGTTTATCTTCAACATCAGTGACAACTGCTGGGAAGTTTAGTTCGCACAATCGGTGAAGGTTGCCAAATCAGTAGTCTTAGCCTCCTGAGGGTTTAAATTTCCGAGCATGCTACAGGGCGTCCGCTAAAGCTTTTACAGCCTCCCGTTTTAAAAACAAACATTCTGTGGAAACCGCAGCAAAGTGTTCTCTTTCAAATGACATGTGACGCACTTCGCGTTAAATTTGTGATCGTGAGTTTGTTTGCACATAATTTAAACCAACAAAACTAACTGCTATGATTCGTTCTTTTGACTTTACACGCAAAGTTAACGTTGAGGAAAATTGCATTTGATCTACTGTACATTGTAACTTGGCACAACCTTACCACACATCAAGTGATTGATTTTCCTTTATCACCGCCATCGCGATGAAATTCTGTCACCTCCAAGTGTTAAGCTACAGTTTAAACGTTTTAGAAATTTTTTACCTACTGTTTTGCTATGTCTCTAGTGACCCATGTAAAGTTTTTCCCTAATGGGTTGGAGATCAAACAAGGGAATGTATTCAAATTGGCAAATGTGACATGTTTTCAAGGAAGTCTTGAAAATTACCTTTGAAGGCATAGCAAACGGAAGTTGAGATACAGAAGAAAACGCTTGAATTAGAAAACACAGCATGTCAAATCAGTGATGAAATGAAAAATTGTTTATTTGGGGAACTTTAATTTAAACACAGCACTCTGGCAATTTTGTGTTCAGTGCCGCATGTTGTTCCTGCAACAGTTATTAGTCCTGCGGTCCTGTGCTCATAGGCGAATGTAGGATCTTGGTCTTTTCCGTAATTTTGCCGGTCCTGTCTCACTGGCTTTCTACTGCACCACCTGATACCCACATGTTTGCAAGGTAAGTTTTGTTTCGCCGGAGAGGTTTGTTGCTGTTGACACTTTGACAGCAGTGGCGCCAAAACAAACACCTCCTCCTGAATGTACCGTTTGCGTGTGAGTTTGCTTTTTTCTACGAGCTGCCGTCGCACCCTTGACCATATTTCCAAACAAGAGAAAAGAGCTGGTGATGAAATGGCACTTCTGATTAGATGTAGGCTTTTGCGTTATAACCCAGTTTTGAAATGTTGAAAAACAAGCTCAAGTTTATTTTCAATTCAATGTAAATGATTCTGTTCTGAATTGCAACAGCTGAATAACGTTAATTTTTAATCACAATAAGGCAGGTTGTAAAATTTACCTGGAAAACTTAAAAACAGTAAATTGCGCAAACATTTAGAGCAGTGGTTCTCAAACTGTGGTACGCGCACCAGTAGTGGTACGCGAAGGCCTTCAAAGTGGCACACGAATAGACCCACTTTCTGTTTTTCTTCACAAAAAATATATTCACAGCTATACCTGTCGGGTTTTGTTAACAAATTCCTGAATTTTTGTGTGGCCTACTTCCCTTCTTGGTTTCTAAAAATGGCCATAATACTTTCTCACAGCTATTTTCTTCATGTTGCATTTGTGTCAATTATGGTTTTCCAAACCTTTGATCGAATGATATTTGGCACATTGACTTTTCCCGGAACAAGGTGGTNTNGT
>JGI24158J21664_10000246_pt1 | contig 43375 bp, 16 predicted proteins | sample Ectturendosymbi3_FD_21664 | JGI IMG/M metagenome (IMG submission 21664) | reverse complement strand
TCATCACTTTTGACCCCCCCCTGCAACATTTTGGGAAAAATCCCTGAGTGGCCTCCCCTGGAAAAAATCTTTCCGACGCTCGTGCTTATGCCCACTGAAGTTGACGAGAACTTTCATCAAAATGTCACGTGACAGCAGCGCTGTTCCGAGTGTTTGTTGCGTAACAAGCGATCGATTGCTTAGAATAGTTCGGTTCGCAGCCAGTACAATGGCAGGCGCACATTTGAAACAACAGATAGCCAACAGCCGCAGCCATGCTTTAAAAATCTTTACAAGCACGATTTGCGGGATTTGAAAAAACGCAAGTAGCTCAATCCCACAAGTTTTGAGACCACTCCTAATTTATTGACATCCTACCGATGATTGTTTAAGGCAAAAAGATCTGAAAATAAAATAATTTCTGGACAGTCAAACCGAATAAAAGTTGATAAATGATGTAAAGGGCGTTTCACACAAACCAACAGATAATGGACGTTAATCATGCATGCTCGGTTGTTTGCAATTGCCGCATTGGTTAAGTCCATGGGCTCCCGAATGGTGCGTCGTTTTGAAACTGAAAGGGCTTCGCAAATTTACATCCACTCACCCGCTGACAAGCGGCACCAAAATCGTAGCAAAATAATATTTTGTGTTATAGTTTCCAAGAAAATGAGGCTGGGAGAGCGAGCTGGCCGAAAGTCGAATATAGGTTCACCCCGTGATCTACGTGCAGTGTATGTAACGCGCAAAATAAAATAATAATCCACGACCATGTATTTTTTACGCAGTGCACCTTTGGAATTTATGCAAAAAAAGGTTGTTCTCTTAGTTTGAGATTAGGATTAGTGCGTAGAGAATTCATACAAGTTGGGAAGCACTGGTTGGGTCTTTCAGCAATTTAAGCGGTTGCAGCGTTTTTCGATCACATGCTCTCCTATCGATTTTGAAACCATAACAGCGACGTTGTTTACGGCGTCGCAGCCGTGACGTCCGGGCCCGCGTGTAAAGCAAGTCCTGAACATTCGCGAGTATACACGAACCAGAACACTCTAGAACAGCGCGCAGACACTGGACAATCTCGCCAAGACCCGCACCGCCTAATCCGGATTCCCCAAAAATAACCTTTGAAGTCGTTTCACAGCCGGACGGCCACGTAAACATCGACGTCGCAACGCGATTGGTTCGCCGCAATCACGTGACCCGCCACCTCCCTGGCAGGCTGCCCGGTCTGAGACGATGCAGAACTGGTCGAGGCCCTCGGAGCTCACGGCAAGAAGCGCGATAGGCGAGTTGTTGTAATATTATGCCAAGTTTTTTTTTTATTAGAAACAAGCACTGCGAGCACAGTCATCAACGAGCGGGGAGCAGAGGCTGGCGAAGTAAGGTTAAGCGTATCTGCGCTACGCAAAAATCTCAACGCGCTGAGCCGGCAAGGGCTTCTTCCCGCACGCGCCGACACCCCCCGATTCGCCAGGATCTTTTTGACACAAATATTTGTTTTCGTGCAAAGTTCTCTTTTTAGGAGCTGCCTTGCAAAATTTTAACAAGGCCACGGAAACGAAGTAGCTTCACATTCCTGAAACGACTGACTGACTGCGCACTTGTAACCGAAAGTAACTTGACAGGCATTAACCTACTCTGAGCCGGCGGTTGAATAACATCACTGCTCTGAGCCGGCGGTTGAATAACATCACTGCTCTGAGCCGGCGGTTGAATAACACCACTGCTCTGAGCCGGCGGTTGAATAACACCACTGCTCTGAGCCGGCGGTTGAATAACACCACTAAGTGCACGCAGCAGTTGAAACAGTTGACATCGTTTCCTCAGCTCATAATTACTACTAAACAGCTTCGATTCTTCCTGCCCGCAAAAAAGTCTTCTGTGCAGGGAAGCCCCCAAGGATCGGTGCTTTCCAGGGCTACTTTCAGTATAAAACGGCTGTGGCTTAAAAACAGTTCGGTCTGAGTCAACCATTCAGGTCACAAATCGGGGAGATTTTCTGACTTTGCGTTTTCAAAGCTTGCGCTGGCTTTATTGTTGTAAAGCTTCGAGGGGAGTATATAAATGAGGCATGTGCCGAAACAACAGACAACAGGCCTGCAACACGAAAGTTAATATAAAGAAAATCTGGCCAACAACTGCAACAACTACAAGCTGTCGTTGCGCTTTCTAAGGTGGTAACACTAAGGTTTCTTTTGTTTCACTTTTTCGTTTTGATTTTCACTCCAGACAAATTGAAAAAGAAACCTTTTTCAGGCTCGTTTTTTTTTACTTGCGAACGCTGACTTGACGTTGACAGCTGGGCTCATTTTTTCTGTCATTTTTCGGCCACAGACCGAATTTATTTTAAATGACCGAAAAAATTAAGGAAAATCGGACATGATGTCCGAAAACACAGATTAGTGAATAATGTTACGGCGAGTTTTAATACTGCTATTAAGGGACAAACGACCGAAATGTCTCTCTCAGCCAGAAAAAAACAAGTGCGCAGTAAGGTCGCCATGATCGTTCCTCCCTGCAGGCAAATACGTCATACGAGCGAAGAAAACCAACGCAAAGCCAAGCCTGTGAAGAAAAGACGACGGCAAACTCGAACGTTTGTTGACTAACCTTTCGGTGGAAAGTAGGACTTGCACTCGGCCTTGTGCGGCCAATCGACGACCAGCGAACCGAAACGCTGGAAGCTTGCTTTGATTTCGTCTGCAAGAAAAAATAGCAGGGATACGTTTTGTGAGAATCGGGCTCCTGTTGCGTAAATGCACAGGTTGCGGGTTCGATTCCCTGTTGCAGTACGGTCTGATATTAGAAACGTTGCAACTAACAAGTACATCATGCTTTATATGGACAAAACGGACAAGCGTCGATTAGAATCATAACATATTTGTTCTGCCCTCGTAATGACATTCACATACGTGAGTTGTTGGCAGCACGTGCTTTTGGACGAACACGGCGGTTGCAGCAGGTTTCAATTGAATGTAAAACACAGACCGCCAATCAAGGTTCTCTGTACCATGCTGCTAATCAGGGTTGCGGAGTCGGAGTCGCAAGGAGTCGGAGATTTTTGGGTGGAGTCGGATTCAGATTCCCAACAACACTGAGTCGGTGTCGGAGTTGGATTTTTTTGTCCGACTCCGGATGTCCAATTGGATGATTTTTAACATCACACTCCTAAGTTAGGAATTCCTGTTGAAATGGTTCAATTTCTTTTGAAACTTTTGTTGAAACAGAGATTTCTTGCTGTGCACCACGATTTCCATTGATTTTAACAGCAAGGCTTTATTCCCTTTTATGTCAAGGAGTCGGTAATTTGGAAAGGTCGGAGTCACATATTTTGCCTCCGACTCCACAACCCTGCTGCTAATCGCTGTGTATGGTTTTGAAAACGAAGCGCAGTGCAGAAAAACCCTAACTGTGCGATTACACATCCTTGAAAAGACTACGAGGCCTCATCGGGGCGAGGGGTATTGAAAAAGTGCTAAGAATGAAGGAAGCGTCTTTAATCCGGTTAAAAAAGCGACATTTTTTTCTTCGCGACAATTCGATCGCTTTGCAGTGACACCGAAATAACCCGTTAAGATTGAGGATAAAGATTTCCCCCCCCTACGANACCGCCACGACGCTTCACTCCCTACCTTCGTCGATGTCGGGGGGCAAGCCTCCCACAAACACTTTTCGCGAGTAGCGATCGCGCTGGTATTCGCCGAGCAGGGAGGAGAGCTGCCCGTTCAGGTTGGCGGCGATAGGGTTGAAAGTGCTTTCCTCGAACAAGATGTCGTTGCTCAGGTCCATCCATTTGCCTGCGCGCGAAACAAAGAATCGCGTGAACGATGTGGCGTGCATCGCGTCGGCGAGAAAGCGATTCAGGACGCGTTAAACAACTACAGGCGAAAAAAGATGCGGGCAAATGATGTCTGCGCGCGGGTCGCAGCCGAGCAGCAAGAAAGAAAAGTTACCCGAACATGATACGGTCAAAAAAAGGAGTACTTTGAAACGCCCGGCAGCCTCGCGCAGAAGACGCGGCACCAAACCAACTGGTTCACAGCTTGGCCGTGAGACACGTGACGGGCGCAACAAGTCAAGTGTGATGGCATCTGCGATAAACCACTTTTTGCCGTAGATTACACGCTCTTCGAAAATCGCTTACGGCTGTTGCCGGACCGCACGACGACGAGCGCGGCTCGATTACGGCGAGCACAAGCTGTGGCGTGATACGCGAGAGACTGAGGGTTTGGGCAAAAACATAAGCAAACACGAAATCGTGGCCGGCAGCGCGAGTTTCACAGATTTCGAAGATTTCTGTTGTTGTTGACTGTACACGACAGTTGTGTTGGAACTGAACGGACGGAGCCTTCCAAAACCACGAAACCAGCAAATCGCGTCCATGTTTGTTGAGAACGCACAAGCTACAGGCGTAGAGTCGTAAATCGCATTAAGAAGCTGACCTAAGGCAATGTTCGGTACTACAGCGGGTAGCGTGGTTGAAATGCCTGATGCCGTGGGCAAAGGTGACTTAAGCGTTTGAATGCTGCTGGAATGCGCGGCGCGAACTCAGATGCTTCCTCTCTAGGATATTCGACAGATTGCCGGGTCATGAGCAGGAGTCTAACAGCGTGAAACATGTTGCACTAAGTCTGAATTATGCACCGTCGGGCGACATATTTCTCTTTTTTGGAATCACACAGGAATTGTGCTTCAGGAACGACGCGCAGTATGTTTCACTTTCGGTTTCATAAAAGCAATTTAACCGCGTTGGGCGATTTCCCGCTAGCTAGCATCGAAGCGTCTGAAACGGCGTTTCCAATGCTTTACGACTCGACGCGAAGAGAAACGCGCTAGAGAAAGAACAGTGTAAACATAAGCTTATACGCGGATTTACCCATGACCTGCGAAGAGCGCTTCTTATCGGCCATGGAAAAGGCGCAGCCTTCGCCAGCAGCATTTTCTCAGCTACTACGCCATTCGATCCGCAAAACAAAACCAGAAGATTTTTTCACCAGGGAAAGTCTTTTTCGCAACTGCACACGCCCAGCTACATGTTTGAAGCACGAAGATGTTTGGAGGCCGCTTCAAACCACGAGCTACAATGGCAACCACATGCAGTTTTTTAATGTTTGACGGTTGATGACCGCTAAGATATTTTGAGAGACCGGATCCATTTTATCTGCATACCGAGATGGCCGTAAAACAAGGACTTGGTGTATTTAGATGGTAGTAGCAAAGCATGTTTCTACGGCATTTTGAGAGACCGTGCTCTGTCTCCGTAGGCGATCTCTCATAACACCTTAAAACAGAGGCCTCAAACTCAATTTTACGCCGAGGGCCAAATGAGAACTTCTAAAGGAACCCGGGGGACCGCATTATGACGCTGACGCAACAACGGGCTGCACCTCAACCTTACTAGAAACAGCATTAACATTTTATTTCCTGCGTAAGGTATCGTGAGTTATAGGCACATCATTTCTAGCCGTCTCTACAATCGTTAAAAAAGAATTTGTTCATTCGCTGGCTGAGCACTTTTAAGCACCGGTGAATCAACCAAATAACATAAATATCAATTATGTGAAATTTCCCAAAAACATCGCGGGCCGCACAAAACGCCCTGGCGGGCCACATGCGAGTCGCGTGTTTGAGACCCCTGCCTTAAAAGAAACACTGGCCACATCTGTCACGCGCACCTTAAACAACACCTGTTGTTACGGAATAAACGATATTTCTTTGTCACGAAATAAACGGTATTGTTGAGGATTCATACGGGCTTGGTATTGTAAGACCGTCGTGCTCAAGAGTTTCAAACGATTGTGCATAACAGAAGGAGATTACAGGCGCAATGGTAGCCACATACGGAAAAAACGCGATCGCATGTCATAATCGGAAGACTGCCATGTCAGCTGTATTGATCGCCAGGTGGTCGATCCTGCCACGATGTCAACAATAATCGTTTTAATTGCTGTTGCAGCCAATCACTCGGTGGTGCTTGCTCATTTCCTTTGTCTATTCGCGCACACAATAACAGTTACGTGGCAGAACTGCACAAAAGGAGGCACCATGACCATCAGCGCAGGCCTCTGCACTGTGCTGTCAACCGACAAACAGCGTAGCATGAGACAACAGCCGGCTGGGCTGCAGCCAAGCTGCAGAAATAAACCCTTCAACGGCCTGCTTTCGGCAGGCATAGGTCACCTTGAACAACGCGAGCTACACTGCGAAACCAGTTTCGCAATGGTCGTTAAGCTCGAAACTGTTTGCGCAAGCAGCACCCCGCTGTACTCACTGATCTGACAACATATGCGGTAATCGCCGATGCGTGCAGTCACATGCTCGCAACGATGCCTAATTACGACTGAAAACTGAGCGCGGAAGAGACTTCTGCGGCCAACTAAACACACTAATGCGGCAGCGAATGGCAAGCACCTCAGCTCGTTACATCGACAAAAAGTTTTGCTGCTCGGGGTGGTGTTTACGAGCGACGGAAAGCAGATAACGCAGACTGGTGAAGCAAACGCAAACGTAGTACTGCGTGAGCTTTATCGTTTCGTGGTCACAAAACGGGAGTTCTCAAACGCCGCTGAGCTGTGAGTTATTGAATCGGTCTCTGTTCCGATCCTCATCTATAGTCATGAGTCAGAGGTAATGACCGCAAGAGTGCAATTTCAGGTTCAAGCGACAAAGATGGGAAGAGTTCACGCCGCGACACTTGGCGACAACGTGTGCAGAGCTATGAAACTCGTAAAACCCTGAATGTTGAGCCACTTTTCCGAATGGAGAAATCCAATTCCAAGGTAGTTCGGCCATGTGATCAAAATGCCCCAGAAAAGATCGGCGAGGCAAGAGCCCTGCTGGCTACACCCACGTGAAAGCGGCCCAGAGGTCGTCCAAGGGCCAGGTGATGTGAATACATCACTGACCTTGCTTGGTCCCTTCTTGGCGTGCAGCCAGCAAGTGTAAAGGGTGCTGAAAAACGTGATGTATTTCGAATCCTCCTGGGGCTGCTGCCCCCGCAACCCGTGCCAGAGAAAAAGCGGGTGTGAAAAGCGAAGCGAGGTTTTGCTGCTTTCTTTTTTGCACGGCATTTGTTTGTTAGTCGTCTGGGAAGTCATGTTTTGATCTGGGACAGCGCTCATATCATCTGCAAAGGAGCATGAGCTCTGATTTTACGAACGGCAAGCTGCCGCACACTAAGACAGGTCCAGTGAAACCTCCAACCGCGTCGGCAACGAACGCATGGTTTCAAGCTTTGTGGCCATTCTGGCCAGGGTGGGGGTTATTGAGTACGCGCTGAGATTTGACTGACCATTGTATCAAGTTCCACCGGTAAGAAAAAACAAACAACGCACCTCCACAAAGCCTCTCCAGAGCATGAACCCACAAACGTCGACCCAAAGTGGCCGCCGAATACCTAACCACGCGTCGGCAATGCTCGAAGTGATGTCACCCCGGGTGTGGCACCAGGGGTAATCTCGGGCGTGCGAACAGGCAACGCGACAACGCAACATCAGGCAGCGCAGACGTGACGTCGTCATCGCTGCATGCGGCATGCCACGTCATTGCAAGCCAGACTCAGCTGACAACAGGAAGAACATTCTTCCTACGAACGAACAGGAGGCTCGAACGCGCAGCTGCAGCAGTAGCAGCATGCGACTGAAACGTGACGTGTGCGCGCATTTCGTCTCAGCCCAAGTGCCGCGCGTTGCGCTGCAGCGAAGGCATTTCGTGCCAGCGTTGTTTACAACCGCAGGATTTTTATTTCGCTGACCGACCGTGCCTTGCAGACCGATCGATTTCGCGAACGCGTAACGACAGGTTCTGGCTGTGGCCAGGATCAATCAACCACGAGTGCCCTTGACGCAGCACAGCGCCGAGTCAAGTTCGCTGCGTTGTCGCAGCAGCAAAAGGAATACATTGAACGTTGAGGTTTTGAGGTATCGTTGGGGCGTCTTTCATTAGCTTGAAAATAAATAAAGAGTTATGGGAAAAACCTGGCCTTTAGGGTGAAACAGCAGGTAGCTCGTCATAGGTGCTGTAATTGTGTGACCTCGACAACGTCTTTTAATATTTGATCCCTGAAACACGACATCGCGTCGCAAGGTCTGAACCCGCTGCCTTGCAGCTCAAACAACTGTTTTATTTGCCACTCTGGCGTCAAACGTCGAAATATTTCGCAGACGCACTCACGTCCAGGCATATACACGGTTTGCCAAGAGCCTCAAATTCCTTTTTGCGAAATCAATTAGTACAACCGGAGGACAACATCACGAGACATGTAAGGTTGTTGGCAGCAAGGGCCGAGTACACATTTTAAGTCAATCAGTGTCGAAATCAACTCCATGGCGACCGATATTGGAAGCAATACCACTATTTCGATCACAACAAGCAGGTTCGCACGTCATGTGATCACTATCACTGCAAAAGCCAATAATCGTCAAACAGCACCAGCAGCCATTGCCGGTTTTTCTTTTCGCCTCAGTCCAAGGTTCTGCAAACGGAGCAGGGTCGAATGCCTTTTGATTTGCTGTGTCACTTCGCGTGTTTTTCTAATCTGAAGCTGGATACGTGGCGTTGAAACGGCAGAGATCGCAGAGTAATTTGGTCAAATTTAGTTGTACGCCAATTCGGAAAATAGCGTTAAAAACATGTTGGTGGGCTCTTTACGATGCAGTGACAACGAATATATGCACTAAAGCCATCGTTGGTGAGTATTTACGAAGTTAAGTGCAATCAAAATTTCACCTCATGTGAGGAACCGTCACCTGCCATGGACATTGCACAGCCACATTACGTTCTGCGGGACACAGTCAGCCATGCACTGAAGGCGTGCTTGGCAGTAGCAGCAGCAATATCCGAACGCGAAATATTGCTGGCGACACGACGACGAATCTCAGGTGCTTTACGTCGCATGACGTCATTAAGGTGCAAACGCGCAGCACAGCTCTCGGGCAGAACCATTGCTGCTGCTGCTGTTGGCAGCATGCGGTCAGTGCGCGCGTATGGAGCGCTGTGGTTGTTCAGGACGCCTATGCCAGGGGGCAGAGGAAACGCAACCGCTCTCGCGGAGTCCGTCGTAGTCTGACGGAGAAGCTGGTCGTCGTTTCTTTGTTTTTCTGATAACGTTCGTATGGTTAAAGCAGCTTGAAACGCAGATTTTTCAAGAACCCAAACACCTGCGGAGACCATTAACTGTTGCGATTCAAGAGCTACGCCCTGTTACTGATGCAAACGATGCTTTTGCCTTAAGCCAGCTGTGACTGTTACGCACCATGACTTAACAAAACTTGAAGTTGAACGTCGGGCTTAAGTCGTAATCGTTAAATCGCATGTGGGTTTCAATGTAAAATACAGCAGTTCAGCTCTCTTCCCGCTTACTGACACCAAAAACATTTTTTATTTAACTTTCTGAAGAAAAATTATTGGTCAAGCAAAGATAATACATCCGAAAATGTAAGGCGAAGCAAGCAGCTCTTTCATCGGCACTTTCGAGTTGGCGGTTCACACTCATGCTGGGCCGTGGACCGGTCCGAAAACTTTACTAATGGCTTATATTTGCGAAATGCGGGACGAGTTCGAAGCGACAATTGTTCGTCAAGTAGGACTTCGCCGAGAAATTCCCGGGCATCGAACCAGAAGTCTTGATAACCGTTTAAGGCTGACTTGAAAGTAGCCACCAAAAGGCAAGAATGTCCCGCGCAAGAAATAGAAACGCTATTAAGTATCGAAACACTTTAAACATGTAATTACACGCGCAAGTCTCACACGAAAGTGTGCGTGCCAACGCCTACGGCGAAGGTGCTCTGGAATCGAATCAAGTGCCAAAAGAATGCCTTGCCATGCCGAGAAACTCTCAAAACACAATGTGACGGCGGAGTGGTCTGTTGGAAGGTGGACAATCTGAAAAGCGAGGGCGAGGGGCCGGATGTGAATTGCCCGGTATAGCCTAGTTTGCTTGGAAGAATAGCGCGAATGAAAATAGATGCAGTCGATTCGCTGTAGCTGCAAAGCACACGGACTGGGACAAATACTCGCCTCTGCCGACCATGGCGCTTCAGGCCAGGGTAGGGTGAAGGTGGCAGCATGACGAAGCAGAAGACAGCATGGTTGGAGTCGTTTTCATGTACATATGGTGTGCGAAAAGCGACAAGGTGTTTGATTGGTCGGAATGTGTCATGCATGAATGCACTGCTGTACGGTCAGCAGCAACATTCTCGGTTGCGTAATCATCGAGCGGGTGACGCAACGAAGATAAATATTGTATGCAAAAATGTGCGCATATGACCGAAACCTGGTTGTTCCGATCTTTCGGTAGACACTCGCACATGAAAGCGAGACAGCAGCAGGTCAATCGTGCAAAAGATCAAGAGAAAACCCACAATGAGCTTATCTCGAATAGGCATACGATGAAATTTGAATACTGGCTCTGCTTCCCCGAACAACAAGCAAGCAGCTGCGACTGCCACGTGGCATCTTGTCACACGACTTGGCTTCTTCCTAACTGCAACGCACCTAAACGCGAACAGCTGACCTGTGTTCAACAACACTTCGAGTTCGATGCAATAAAAGTTGCAGCTTGCTGTGAACTCGTCACTTATAAGTTGACTTAATTGTTTACACCGCCGAGCAGAAGAGTCACGCGACTCTTCTGTTGAGACATCAGCTGGACCTGAATGCACAGGCACAATAGGGTCGGCGCCGATAACAATACGTAAGCTTGGAACTGGAAAACAACATCCCACAAAACCGCCAGGAGTTATTAGGAGGTAATCACGTCACCGCATTTTCTTGACCAACCTCTGCCTGGAGTACTAAAACCTCCGGTTTTCCCATTCACTAAAAATTCGCGAAACTGGTGTATCTTCGGAAGAATTTTCGTTTATTGCACGCTTTGTTAAATTTCGGTCAGTTGCCACGGAAACACGTGTCTTAAATAGAATTTCTGCTAATTGTAACCTTGCTAGCCGCGCTTTTTCTTACTGTTTCTGGCGGTTTGCAGTAAATTGAGGTATCACCCCTGGGAGACATCTTCAAAATTCCACATCAAATTTGCAACTCCGAGGGGTCCGCTTCAATGTCTCGTTGATGAAAACAATATGAGCAGAAAACCTGCCTCTTCGCTCAATCGGACCGACCACCGATCTGACGGCCATCGATTTTTGGATCGGCAAAAGGTCATTGCGTTTGTTCGTCCCAATGTGACGCAACAACGGGCTGCAAAGCTGTATTCAATACACGGCGCGTCTATTACAAGGTGACAGGACAAACAGCTTAGCCCGCTCAATCAACAACGCCAACTTCCGTCCGAAGCAACCAAGACAGCGCACAGTACGTAATTAATTATTGACAGCAAAAATAACTCGCCGCTAGGATAAGCTGTTGTTCGTGGGTCTGCACTCTAGAGGACGAGACGCGTCTACCTTCCAGCTTTCATCGCCCGTTAGAACAAAACTCAATGATCTTCACTCAGGATAACGTTGCTTAGTGTGGACCATGAATCGCCAAAATAACGCATTGAAAATCCCAGACTTTTTTATTTCGGTGACGGAGCGAATTATTTTTTAATGACCGAAAAAAATTAAGTCAATTCGGTCATAATGTTCGAAAAGGTAGGCTAGTGAATACTGCTGCGGTAAGTTTCAACACTATCACGGAACTAATGACCGAAAGGTCTCAGCGAAAAAAAACCAGCAGTCCCAGATCGGCCCCACGTTTCGCTCGATTTTTTTTACAGCTAACGAACCGGAGCCGGCGTCGTTCTATTCCCGTTCCACACGAGATTTCCTGCGAAACTCCACGTTTTCGCCAACGCCCGCCTTCAGGTGCAAAAGCATCCGCGCCCACAAGAGCAGATTACCCGCGAAAAACACATGTTCATTCTGGTTAGGACGCTAACCGAGAACTCATATACAAAAGGTGAAAATTAATTTAGGGAACTTTGAAAAACCTCGTACAGCAAACAAACAAGGCTAAATCGCCTTGGGCTTGCAAATTTCTTACATAAACTTTCACGTAGCGTTCGGCGTTACCAACAGTGCTTGTCTGCATAAACTGCGAATGAACGAAACAGCATAGGTTTTGCTGTGGGATGACTTGATAGTTTATCGCTCACAACGTCATATGGCATTTTTCAGCACAAGCCTGCGCAACGAAGAGTTAAATCACGCTGCAAGAGAAGATTTTCTTATAAGGGTACGCCCGAAGCGTTACCTAAATAAACGTGATCGCGACAGTGCAGGGGAGCATTGCTTGGTAGAGGCAGGAAAATAGTTTTTGTAGTCTAAAATAAGGCGCTTATTTACCAAATGACCATAGTGTTCGAGACGTGACGCGAGACCCCAACCCAAGCATTTTCTTACCATACGCCGCAGTTGTTTGCCGCATTGCAGGCCAAACGTTTCATGGTACTACACACAGCTAGCATATGTTTGGCACACAGACAATGTGCGGATCGTTTCAAAAAGTAATTATTGTCAGCGACTTTTCTTTAATTGTATCTGAACGCCCTGCTGTCGAGTGGGTTGTAATGGGCCGTGCTGTTGGCTGACGCTAAAACAACGCGATGCGAACGCTTTAACAACCTGCAAACGCACGTTTCCCGTTCTTGCTTTATTTCAAAAATCTACCCATGTCAATGCGAGTCGTGCTCAGGTGCACGTTTCAACCAGGGCTGTTGAGCCGGAAGTCAAATTTCAGGCTCCGGATCCACAGCCCCGGTTCTAATTCTCAAATATCAACAAAAAACACTTGCGCAGGCAACAACCAACCTAAAGCGCATAGCCAGCAAACGCACATCAGAAGAAAGAGCTGCACTTGGCAAGTAATGCCACGCTGCCCGTCGTCGTTGGCGTGCAGGCGCCGCCTGAAGAAGGAGTTTCCTCAGCAATTAAAAGAAACTAAGACCTAGTGTTGTCGGAAGGAACGTTGGAGAACAAAACGGACGACGGATTAACGACACGGACGGATCGAAACGAAGGTACACGTGACTGGGTTCGTTAAGGATTTAAAGACGAGGCGTAATTAGCACTTTGCCCAATATACGCGTGGCAACAGATCGCGTTGAACTCTCGCGACCCGACAAGGACCAGCGAACTCGGTCGAGTTCACGCGCGGCGGACGACTCGCAATATAATTCGAGTGCGAACGGAAGAGCTCTTTCGCGCACAATCGTTCATCCGGCTAATCCGCAAAACGTGAAAAGGACTTCCGCCACTTCGTAACCACGAGCGAAGACACGTTTATCCTGATCGACGCTTGGAGATCTGACCAGGCGTGGGTAGCAAGAGAAGAGCACAGTTGCTACTTCTTGACCTGGCCTGAAAGTGCGGACGATTCGGGCACACAGCGTGGTGCGAATTCGTGATCAAATAAGACGTCATCTGCATCGTTAGAACGGTTCATCAGTCAACACAACACGAAATCTCGGCAGGCAGTGTTGCTGGACCAAGGACTGCTGCACGCGAAGAAGAAGTTGACCGAACGGGACTGCGAGTTTTTTGAAGTCGAGCTAACAACGTCGCAGGACACATAGGCATATAGGCGTATAGGACACATAGGCACATAGGCATATAGGCGTACCCAGGGGCCATGTCCCCAAATTTTTAGAATAGAAGTCATTTTGTGCCTTGAGAGGTGGTATGCCAAACAAGGTACCCTTGCTCGCCTGAAATCAAACATTTTGGCACCCCCAAAATTTTGGGATCCCTCCAAAATTTTGGGCTGGCTACGCCACTGGCGGGACAATATGCCTTGCACTGGAAGCGACCAGCCCTTGCGACTGGACAGNTTTTCTTAATTTTCCATCAGCCAACCAGACACAAGCGGCAGAGCAGAGTCACAAGCTGGAGAGATGCCTCCATTCTATGCCGCCTGAATGGTCTTGGAAAAAGCGCCCTAAAAGTGAAAATCGGCCACCTATTGCAATTGAGACGGTGATATATCGAGGTCACGTGACAGCCTCGCCAACACTGCTCAGGCAAGCGTGACTCAGCATTTCACAAACAGCGATGACTCATCCCGACGTGGCAGGTTCGCNAAACTTCACGGTTGTTTGCAAAACGTGGTGCAACACTGGATTGCGCGCGAACCCAGAAAAGGCAGCCAGGAACATTGCTTATTAATAGCAGTTGTTATCCGCGATGTTTCGTAATTCCAGCTATAAGTTACCAAACTCTGAAATTTACACACTTATGCCTTCATGTGCACCTTCACAAGCACGCTTCCCTTTCTAATAGTGGAAATCACCCAGTTAAACATTTCATCCCAGAGAGTGGAAATAGTTAACGACGCATAAACTGATCGAACTTCTAATATGCACCATATTTCCTTAAAGTACGAACTGAAGCTTACGCTGATTCCCTAAGCAGTATGGTTTAGTTGATGGTGGGTTGTTGGGCATGGTGAGATCAGTCGACTGGTTGTTCTCTAGCATATTTAGACCAGGCGTTTGCGATGGCTTGGTGGAATGCCGCCGAATATAAAAAAAACAACACGTTCGTCTTTAAGCACGAAGCTTTGACTGGTTTACAAGGGCTCGCTTGGTCATTGCGCTGATGGAGTATCTGCCAACCCTGGGTATGTATCGGCAGGATGAGAAACGTGCCTGCGGAATATGGAACAATAGGCCCTTAGCACCTGTTTGTTCAACTGTGTTTGCTTCGCTAGCGAATGACCCTACAGGCGGCGCGCTGAAGCACATGTTTACTGGCCTGATCGGTTCAGGCGAGGCTTCAGCAAGCCATCAATCACGTAAACGAACTGTCATTTCAGGGGGACTGTTGCGCAAGACAGCTGAAACGCTTCGTCACGCTTCATCGAGCAGCTTGTTTACGGACACACTCACACGACCTCGAGCAAACATAAACAAGGACACCGGGTCACGTGCATGTGACGCACGAAGCAGTCGTCCTCGAAGGTCTTTCACACAGATCCGTTAGCAAGCATTTAACAAAATCTTGAGTCGAAACGCAGCGTGAGTAGATTGCTGCCGATTTATAGCGTATTGTTGCAAGGGTCCTTGAACCGGTTTGTGAACGAGCACGACTGTAAACTGACCCACGGCATCCGATATCGATCAAGATGAAGAGCCAGCGACCTTCAGGCACTTAGATCAGTTCGATTCATAAAATAGCATGCGCTGTAAAGGACAGGTCGACAACGTTGCCTCTCAAGTTGTACCACCAGACCGTTTGCGCAGTTAATTCTTATTCTTTCGCACTTGCAACAATCCAAATTTAATATCGTTTATGTATCGCACAGCCCCTTTAACGCTTGAAACGCTTCACTGGTTGTGCTACATGGTTGCGCAATTGCATGCGCACTACAACAAACATATGCTCAGTGTAAAATTTTCTGAGAGAACGCTGCAGGTCGATTTTCAGAATTTAAGTTTTTTTGAAGAGGAGCTGGTTGAGCGGTTGCAAGTGGATTTCTCTTCCTTTTTCTCAACAGGAAGTGACGCACATCACTCCTGGCAGTCTGAAATTAAGAAGTCTTGACTGCACAGCAATTGGGACGGAATGGTTTTCTCAATCCTGCTGTCGAAGACCTTATCCGAGCTTAGATGAACAAAGCCTTGCACACAAGGGACGCATACATTTTTAATACGGCTTCCCATTTCAGCGAAGCCAACCGACGATCGATGAGCGGACGTCTTGCGTTGGAATAAATGGAGAGGGTTCGGAAATGCGCACCAGACAAACACCACAACCAATAGGCGCGGCGTGTCTGTGTCGTAACGCAAGCGAGACGTTACACGGAGGAGTAACCTTTGACGGTCGCCCGCAGTCGCGACCGCGGACCTGAGCACTTTTCCTGCGCGAATGCATTGCTTATTGTTTCATTTGTGCGACCGTCTCGGTAACAGCACCGCGAGCAGTTACGAAACTGCTCATTGAGCCCCGAGCAGCACGACCACATAAAGTATCGGTGTCGTTGAGCAGTGAAACTGGTTAACTTCTCTCTAGCAACTGCCGAGCCGGGCGTTGTATTGAATTATAGAGGCCTAGATGCGGGGTTTGTGGCTTGAACAATTTGTGAAACATAACCTACATTTACTCTAAAGTCTGTTAACGTGGCTAACAGAAACGACACGAAACACTTAGAAATGAAGTATGATTAAATCCNCAACACGACCATTCATGTGCCACCCACTGGGGTGCCGTGTTATCGGGGCACCATTGTACTNAAGGCACAACGAGCAGGTGTGGTAAGGATTTCTGTTCTCTACTTAGCAATTTGGCTCTGTTGGGTTTTGTTCTCCGGGCAAAACCATCGAAACGAATGGACAGCACGCGGAGTGTGAAGTAAAGGATCGGCCGCTTCAAACGAAGCATTCCTGGTTGGGAACTTCAAGAACTTGTAAGTGCCTTTATTTCAAGGTACAGCGTGCTGTAGCAATGACCACTGGACAGACATAGCAAGGTCTTCGAAGTGTGCAAGCTTTTAAAGGATGAACGAAAACGCGGGCTCGTTCGCTGAAAACCGTTCGTGTGCACGAAAGAACCACGCCTTTGCCCCACGCAATATGCTCGTCTTCGTCGACGCGTCACGACGCAAGCACTGCGCAACACCACATCGTCCTGATCGCGCCAGCGCACAAGACGCGCGCACAGCAGTTTTCACGCGCGAGCGATACACGACCGAGCGCGTTTTTCGTCATTGTGACGATGCGAGATTATTTCGCTGAATCTGCGACTTTTGTCGGTGCCCAGCCAGGTTTTCAGCCGCCCTGCCTTTCAAAAAGTTTCTGCGCAGTCAGCGCGGAACACAGGTGGGAGACGTGGTCGGGAAATTTTGACTGCGAGACACCCGTCTGCGTTTCTTGCTCTAAGGCGGGGGTCTCCTAACTACGGCCCGCGAAGCCATTTCATCCGGCAGCAAGCAATTTTTGTCAATAATGAAAAAATTTTATATTCACGATACATTCGTTGATTTGATGGAATGTAACATATTCCGATTCGGTTTCGGAATTTCCGAAACCATCACATTACGCAAGATTTCCGGCCCTCGGCCTGTTACGTAGTAGTTTGTGGCCCTCAAACAAACAAGTTTGGAGACCCCATCTTGTTAACAAAGCGTACGCTGGCGAAACTCACAGTTCGCGTGAACTTCGGCGGCTCGTGTTTTTTTCGAACTGATGAAGTTTCGAAGACAAAATTTCGTCTAAAACAGCCGCACTCGCTCACGGGAGCATGAAACCCGAGGACGGCGCGCCCGCACGAACACACGGACCGTCAGCGTATCTGCGTCACAACAATCGAATCAGCGATTAAGTACTTGAGTTCCGTACGGCGTCGAAAGCGCAAGCTGAGCGCCTGTCCACAATTCGACATCACTTGCAGGGAAAATACATCTGGTGTTATTTGAGAACACTGCTCACACTGCGCATTTTCTTAAGGACTCGTGAGCAGCTCGCAAAGCGGATGCGACGTCAGCAAGTCTCATTCNCACGTCTCGCTGTTNTTGCGCGTGCAGCAAGCTAACTTGCTCGAAAATCAGGAAACAATGTAACCTCCGCAGCGCTTTCGTTATCAAGATCGTTGGACAGAATGGTCAGAATGGTCAAGGTCGCCGTCGAAACAGCGGCCCGAAGATGCAGGTAATTGGGTCGAACGGGCAGCAATTAGACCAATACACGCGACATTTAAACTCGGCACACGCCTGACGGCGGTCAGGTACACGTAAGAAATCGTGTTTGTGACGCGACAATGATAGAATGGTAAAACTAATGATGTCAGTCTAAAACACTTTGAAATTCCACGCTGCTCGTTCGAAAGATATCGATTGTGTTCTTCTTTTGCAGTCGCAATTGCCAAGGCGCAAATTACCACACGTGGCCATGAATGTCGGATCAACCCGGATATACACACAGTGGCCTTCAGCGTCCAGTTACGTGGCGAAAGTGGCCGCAAACATCACGTTGAAACAGCACACGAAAGCGCCAACATGAGATTGCTAACGTTATGTCAAGCAAGTTACATTGAACGTCGACACACCACCACAACCCGTTCACGAGACACGTAAGAGCAAGCGACCGACGGCCTACGTCACGTCAGACAACAAAAGAACAATCAGTGCATTTTCTCGAACTTTCTACGGCAAGCGCTGAAGCGTCTAGCACAGGGGTTCTTAACCTGGGGTAAATTTACCCCTGGGGGTAAATTTCATCTTATAAGGGGTAAATTTGCTGAACCCTAGATTGCAGCCAATGTAAATTTTTTATAAATCATTCTAAACTGTTAGGAGTTTGTTAATTTCGTATTTTCAATAAATGAGCACCATTGAATGTATTGGGGGTAAATCTGGTAATCTTGTTTGATAAAAGGGTAAGATATGTAAAAAAGGTTTAGAAGCACTGTGCTAGCAGCAGCCACTAAGTGAGTCGTCCTCGCGACCAAAGCCTCGACAAAATGAAAACAAGTTCAACCCTGTCAGTTCCCAACAACAAAGTGGTTGTGACGCTGCTTGAGTGGCAACAAAAGCGGATTATCGACAGAATAACTTGCACAGGCGTTGCCTCTCTATCCATCGTGATGGCGATAATCGGTAAGCGCGCGAAACGCAGTGTTGAGCAAACTCGATTGGGGTGCTTTCAGCGATAAGCCCCGCCCGAGATCGCGCGAATTTTTGTCATCGGCGAAATCAACCGTTTCGTAAACATCATGCGCAAAACGTCATCCGGGCTCATGACATCACAATTGTCACGCTGGTGACCCAACATCAGGGAAAAAACACCCATCAACTGCATTCTTACTTTTAACTCACAGTTCACTGGCATTATATTCTTTGATAAATAGAAAGGCAGAAGCTTAAATTTCGTCCGCGATTACCGAAAGATGCTAGGTTTTGTGAATGACGCAAGGCTATTTATTAAAGGCGTTAGCAGCCAAACTAACCTCGAAACGGTGCCAGTCCAATGTGTGTGCCACTGGTATTAATTCACAGCGCAACTGTGGTTCCGCTGCGACGGCGCGCTGATACGCTTTTGTCCAAACGCGTTCTGCTTCGACTTTTCCGTTGAGCGCCATTGTTTGCCCACCACGCGATGTACCCCCCAATGCTGAGCAGCAGCATATTGCTTGGCAACGCTGTATCAAGCCCGTCAGTGTTTTGGAAATACAAAAAGCAAACACCAACGATTTAAATGAAACTGAGATGCTTGTTTCATTCAGGTCACTGGCTTTTGCGTTGTTACATCTTTCACGCCCCTGCAAGACTTAATAATTTATTTTCGCTGCGTCCAGAAAACAAGACTTCTATCCCCCAAAAAATTCCTGTTCATTGTTAATTCAAAAGCCTAACACTAAACCAAAGAAGTCGCAGTCGAATTAAAGATCATTCACGACAACACCGGCGGATTTCCTCAATTTACGATAGCAGGTCAAAAGCGGCCGCTATTTCTTAGAAAGGACCCCGCGTGAGGGATCTGATACTTGAAGACAGTTTGCCATTTGCTGGACCTAAACGCAGTTTGCTTTCCAAACTTTAAGCACGTTCACTGTCGACACCATCACATCTATTCAGTGATGTACGCTAAATTGGAAGTGGCGACAGCTGAGAATTGACACGGTAAGCCACAGACTAATTATGCTGACATATGACGTCGGAACTGGACCTAGAAAGCGTTCAGCAAGCCTGAAGAAAAGATCTGTTCGCAGAAAACAACTCGTTACACGTTTTCGTTGCCCATTAAACGCGCCGAGGCGACTACAAAGCTAATTACAACGTCCCTGACCCCTAATAGGAGCGTTTGGCTGATACAGCGGTGACTGTGAACCTGAATGATAGGCGAGTCTTTCACGACTAGTAAATTCATCGGTTTAGCTGACGGCAGCTTCTCGTTTGTTGATGTTATCAAGGCGACAGGCGGACACAAGGTAAAGAATGTGGCAGTGCTAGTGCGTGGTACACAGAAGGCCTGGTCGGTCGGTGTTATACGTACGGAAAGACCAACGACTGGCCATCTCTGCATGATGACAATGGTTCGCAAAAGATTTTAGGCAAATGGCCTTCCGCAAACACCTGTACCGCGGTTTCCGTGCGATTTGAGGCAAGGCGTGATGCTCAGCAGCATGCCCGAACAACCGCAGTTTCATAACCCGGTCGCTGTAGTTCTGGGTTTGTTGTCGAGATCAAGTACGTGTCCGGTTGTTGGAGGTTGGTGGATCCGTTTTGCTGATTACACACCAGACGGATCCGTTTGCGGCAACGCCTACAAGTGCACTTTCCGGCAACACACCACGGCATCGAACGGTGGCGTCACGGTACGCTGAGCACGCACGTGACCGTTTTCTGAATTCCCCGGTGTGCGCGAAGTCAGAGACCTTGAGTTGACGATGGATTTTTCGCATAACTCGGGCAGCTCTTGCTGCTTCGCGAAGACAGAAGCGTTGCTGCTGCTGCTGTTGCATCGACACGTTTTTCAATTTGCATGCAGGGCAAGGATGTCGGGTGTAACGACCTCCAAAGATTGCTTGGTCTCAGCGTCAGGGAAAGGCGATTTTTAAGTAGTCGGCCTTTCGCATCTTGGACGGAACGAAACTTCGGTCCTGTGCGTGGATGCGAGTTCTCTAGATTCCTGACGTCGCCCAGTAACCGTCATCGAAACGATTTGCACGCTTATAATCCTTTCGAAGCGCCGCTTTGTGAAACTACGGCCAAGTGGTCTGGAGGGAGAGACGTGTTGTGTCGTGTTTGACGCCAAAACGCACATGTACCGTGTGCTAGCAGTGAAACGGGCACGGACGAAAAACCACGAAACCGTCGCTGTCAGGGCGCAGCAGTCCGGAAGTGATACTCGTGAAGGCAATATCGAAAATGGAGCTGGAACTGTGGGGCGAAAAAATCGAACGCTGCTGGTAAACTGCGTCGCAATGCCCCTATGACGTAAGCCGTTATTGGATCGAAGCGTTCGGACACAATCGATCGAAATTAATTTAGCGGAGCGAAAGCAAAACAAGGGCGTGCATCCAGCGCGGCGCTAATGCAGGGTTTCGGCGTTGCGGTCAACAGGAGTGCTTTCGAAAACCACGCAAACAAAAGAAATCAAGTTCTTGTACGTCTGTGACCTCATCGTCGTTGTCGCTGGTCAACATGCCCGGATGTGGTTTCGCCAAAAAGATGGCGACGACAATGAACCGCGATGGCGCGACATCCAAGCGACCTGATTTCTTTTTTCAATCGTTTTTCTGTCATAGACCGAAATTTTTTTGAAACGACCGACAGTATCAAGTCAGTTCGGTCTCAACGACCGAAAACAGACCAGTGAATACTGTTACGGTGCGTTTTAATGCTTGTATGGGGCAAACGACCGAAATGTCACAAAGAAAACAACCAGCAAGCAACAACGTGGTACTGTTGGTTCGGACAATAGACGCTCTTAAGAGATCTTGCGTTTCATGCGTTTGATAACGTTTTGCCGTTCGCGCGCGAAGTTGTGCGAAGAAACGAAACGGCAGCTCCAACGTGCGTTCGCAGGGAGGGGGAAGACGGGTATTCCCCCCCTAGAAATCGGGATATTGCCTGGAGCATTTTTTGCGATGTGGAAAACGTTAAGCGTTTCGTGTGCGTCCATTTGAATCACGTCGTCAGCAACCTGATAAGGATAATCGAAAATGTCGACGTCTCCCCCCACCCCTGGGAACAAATATGCGGTAACCCTGACCGGTGGTCTGCAACCACAGCGTGGAAAATAGCCGCACAAGTCGGCACATCCATGCAAGCAGTGAAAGATGTCAGCACTTGGAGGCGTGATGGGAGGTGGGGAGAACGCTGCAATCCAGAAAGATAGTGGCCAAGAGCAGTAGAATGTCTCGACTGCAGAAGCTTTCTTTGGCAGAGCAAAGCCGTTCCAAAATAGTGGTTATTTCGACACGTTAGACAATACTCGTGGCCGACAGTAAACCCGTTTGCACAGCAATGTTCTTGGGTAGACACGCATGCTTTCCACAACAGTACTAATTGCAAGATATGCTCGACCAATCTAGCACTCGCTTCGACAATGATTTACATCAAAAATATTTGCGAATTACAGCACAGTCATCAGAGTCATGGTTTCGCGACAAATCAGCGATTGCCACGCAGAAAAAAAAGCCATTTTAAGCAATGTTCGGTTGGGCTCCCGCTCAATAAAGCACCGCGTGTTTGTGGTTGCTTTTTTAGTCATCACTGCTAAGCAACCCGGAAACTAGCGTACAGCAGCGAATAACACAGCATCCGGGTAACATGCGCATCGGCCAACTNCGCAGCATCCGCCACANAGGCATGTTTAGCATATGTTCCACAATACAGCGGAATGTGCGTCGTCCGTTGTAAACGTCACAAACTGCCGTATGTTGCGACATAATAGGCCGACGTTTTCGTCTTGACACCACGAAGCCGACACTGTTTGTGTGTTGATAAATTTTAAACGGGCTTACATTGCAATGAGCCGTGGGGCAGATCAAAACAGCGAGGCAGTGTTGTACAGCAGTGCTGGCAGCCGGAATTCGAACACGCAGGACACGTTTATGGACGAAGTTCTCACAGACTAGGCTTGTTTTTCGCCCGGGGAAAAAGCAGCAAACGGCTCTTCTTCGATAGCGCTGCGCGGATTGCCCGGTTCAGAATTTGTTTCACCAGCAGAGTCGCATTCGACGGAAAATGCGCAACTTGCTTGCGACCTTACACCCTTTGACTGGTATAGCAGCGGTAGCTGCGTGTGGCGCGAATGATACCTTTCTATTTTTTTCTGAAACTTTTCCGAGATTGTAGACAAGTTGCTTCCAGCATTTTGCTTTCATTTCAAAGTTTTCTTTCACCACCTATGCGTTCCACCGTTTATTGGTACGTTTTTCCGGCGATCTATAATTGACATCTACAGCACGAGGGCAAGTTGATTAAACCTGCTGCAACGAGCTATTTAAACCAAAAACCTCCATCTCTAAATAGCAGTGACGTCAAGGGGGAACGTCATCTTCCTCCCTTTGAATGCAAGCGAACATAACATCGCGTCCCTGCATCGATTGACCTTTTCATGGGAAAGGGTATTCGCTGCCGCGCACGCAGCGTGGAGCAAACGGTGCGTCCTTTCACAAATTGTGTTACCAAAGGCAAGAACACTGACGAGAAGGAAACGGCCCGGAATGCACTTTTCCAGCGCCGCGACCCAAACAATGGCGACCTTTCCGCCGAATCGTCGCTCCCGTGCGTTATCGACCGGCGAGGTCGCCATTGTCGTCGTCACAATTCCCAAAAGGAATCAGCCGCACGCGACAGTTTAAATCGGCGTTGCGTCATCCGAGCGTAAGAAGGTAAATCATTAAGGGCACACCGGGGGGAGGGAGGTGGGGGGCGTTGTATCGCAGATGGCGAACTGGCGCACGAGGGAATCGGAAAGAATTTCGATGTCTGTCGCGCGCCGCGCGCGAAGCAATGAAAACGCGAACGCGCATGGATCAGAAAATCGCGCCGTGAGTAACAGCTGGGCACGTCGACGTTCCCCCAATAAAGCTGCCGCCGCCTCCGCTGCTGAGACTTGAACGAAAATGAACGCGGGGCATTAATTTTCTGCTGCACGGAAACGCGGCGATGCGTGACGCCGAACGATAGGACGTGGCAACGTGGTTGCGCGTGCTAATCGCCGAAGAAACAATCGCGCCCAGCGAGAACTCGCTTTTGGGCAACGAAAACGAAAGGCATTCGAACGAAAAACATTATACCGTTGGACGAACATGCCACTACGTTTTTACGAAAACCGCTGTGGCCAATGCTACTTCAGTGGGAAGATTGGACAGAACACTTTTCAACAGCAGCAAACACTTTCCCTGGTCTTGGCAACTTTCGTGCGTTATATCGTTGGTTGCGAGTGGAAAAAAATCGGATTAAACTGGATGCCGTCTCATAACGGCACCACGAAGTTCCTTTCAAAAGTCCTGTTTTGGTCACGGACACTAAACAGCCGGCATTCGCGCTGATACCGATACGTCGTTCGCATAACCCTGGGGGTTTGCATAACAGGTCGTTTCACGCGGGCTTTTTATGTTTGCACACGAGAATGTGTGGTCTGGAAGGATTCTGCTGCTGCTAGGCGTTCGAAGTCGAAAACCACCAAAAAGCTCAACTAGGCCCTTTCTCCTCGACGCTATCGGGGGGCGCGGCGAAGGTGGCCGAATGACAGACAGACAAAACAAGGTCACGCGCACGTATAAGCGGTCAGGCAGTTTCTGCCGCGTCAGCGGAGGGAGGGGGGACTCGTTCGAGGGAAAAGCAAGCGTCGTGATCGCGTTTCTCGCTAAGAATGCATCGCGGGGCAACTCCTGACGGCGACAAGACTTTGGAATAATGACACTTTTAAAGTGGACATGTATCGGCGCATTTGAGGGAGGCGCCCTGAGAAAGGGGCTCGTTTTTGAGCGGTTCTTGCTTTGGCGACAGCTGCGACCGAAACAACAATGATGGCAGGCACAACAGAAAACACAACACGGAGCCTGATGCAAGACAATGAATGATGCAGTCGCAGCAAAGGCCACGCTGCGTTAAGCCAGGCTTTAAGGTTTGATAGGGAAAAATACAACTTCAGGGGGTCAAAGTTTTTGTTTTTATTGTATTTTTAGAAAAAATTTTCCTGGGCACAACACAATTTGGGCGGGGCAGAAAAAATATTTAGGGGGCACTGTCCCCGAACACTCTTTTGTAGCTACGGGCCTGGATAAGTTTACAATCGTGGCCTCTTGGCTGCAAGTTGCCGGCGGATGATGTCTCGGAAGGAACGAAAGCAAAATCAGTGCAAAAAGAAAAATCGAGAAAAAAAAGAAAAGGGTTTCGCAATTACTTCAAAAGCAAGCAATTATTATTACAGCAGTGGCAGCAGCAGCAGAGAACATAATCGGGCGCAAGCAAGCGTATAGATCAGACCTTAAACAGAACCAAGCGTTTCCAAACCGTATTTCACAATCATAGTACCTCGTCGTCGTGGCTGTGGTCCAGCTACAATTAAAACAAAAACACGTTACAGCACTTTGTTTCTCGACAATACATTATTTATATTACCAAAAAAGAACAGATAGTGCACCAGATGCTGCGACGTGTAATGCGCATTTCGCTGCTAACAGCGATTGCATTCGAAAGTCAATTAAGTTGTGGACTGACCGAAAATTAGCAAACGCGAAAACCTGTCGGGTTTTATAAATGCACTGAAACTACCAGACGGAAGAAAGTGATATAAGGTCAAAACTGATGGTCCCGCAAGAGGTAAAAAGCTGGGTTTGCGCTCGGAAAACAAGTTTCTGAAAAAGATCAGGGTGGACGGATTTTTCGAAATGGCAGCATATAACAGCAGCGTAGGCGTTAAAGGTCAGCTGCTACGATTACAAATGCCAGGAAAAACGAGCTTATTTGGAGGTGTCAGACACGAGGTGGGAGCTACTAAACATTAAAAACACACGCGACTGTTGTTACTGCTTCCTTCGCTTTAAAAAACAAATTGTAATCGGTGGTGGGCAAACAAAGTTTAGGCGTTGTTCAGAGGCATCCACCACCGCCACCACACGCGCGCGCATCAAGTATTTACCGCCCGATGCTGGTTGATTCAGGGCCAGACGAGACTACGCGGCTGAAAAAGCAAACATCTGTTTCGCGATCACCGTCAGTATCACTCAGGTCACGGCGCGGCAATAACGGGAATAACCAAAAGGAAAGCCTGCCCTGCCTGCTCATCAACCAACGAGCTACAGCGTTGCAGAGACGCTGCTGAAAGCGGCGACCACCGCTTTCTGAAATTCAACCTGAAGCCGAACCACAACAGCGTTATGATCACTTGCCAACGTTGCCTGTCGCTATTTCATCACGGCACCGAGCCTCACGTAACAGCTGCGCTGTAGTGTCAAGGTTGCAGCAAAGGCACAACAACACCATTGAGCGTCAGCAGCCCTTGAACAAACGCCCGCGTGCATCAGCGATTTGTGAAGAAGCCCAAGAGAACCGGTCTTGGCTCTAGGGTGTTTTCGTGCTTTCATGAATTGGATTTCGAAAACGGAACGGAATGCAGGAAAGCAGGTTCTGCGCTATAATTATATTTTAAAATGCTGATCAAATTTGCGTTTAATTAAACGGAAAAACGCCTCGTGTCTGGCTCCCCTGATTCTAATTTTAAAAGGTTTAGTGGCATTTGCGGTGCTTTTGAGGTTACGACATTTGCGGTGCTTTTGAGGTTACGACAATGGTGACCAGCTGCAGGGTGGTCCACGCCTACACTCCTTTCGTCTTGCAAGGTCTTCTGAAAAGCGAGATTTAAGTTCATTGCTGATCGGATGAAAGATTGACCGCAGATCATATTTGCGACAAGCGCGCATGCCACCGAAGCAGGAAAGCAACGCCTGTCCTGGATGCCACAAAGCAAGCGAAGCTGGCGGAGGAAACGGCGCTTCCACGAGCACATCGATATATTCAGGATGTTGGCTTAGTCATTGAGTGCGCGCGGGACGCACGACGAGTGCTTTAAAACGCGCACTTGTACGCGGCCAGCGACGTCCCGGCACACTACAGTCGGTTTTTAAAAAGCAGGATATGCAAACACCCATGCCAGCTGTTTTGACGCGGGCAGCGAATTGTTCAGCGCTCGAGCTCGCCTCAAAAAGCCACTGTGTTAACACAAAACCGTGCTGCCGGCCAGTGCCGAAGTCACGTTGCTTGCCGCTATTGGTGTTTCTATGGTAACAGCGCAGCACTGTCGCATAATTCGGCGAGTTGCAGCGGCAGCGAAGGGTCGGCGCTCAACCGCTTTGGTGGCTGTGGGGGGGTTCGTAGCGCGACTGGTCGCCTTGACACGTAAGGATAAACGAGCCCGCCACGCCGCTGCGCGCGCTTGAGCAAAGCCATTTGCTTTTATCTATTTGGCGGCGGTGGTAGGAATTGCCCAGAATGCGCAATTGTTGAGCTGGAGCGAGGTTCTGTGACCTTTTTCCACATCGCTGTTGCGAGGTCACGGTCGGACGTTTTCTGTTCTGCTGATAATTTGGCCCAAATTTGCAAAACGTCGCCAGTGTCTTTGTCCCGCATGGTGGGAGGGGGCTTATTCAAGTCGACAGTTTCGTATTCGCAGGCGCCGCCTGATACAATGATATAGATATGCTGAGAGCGAACTAACGAATCAAGTTGAATGAGCAGGGGACCCTAAAGGTCCTGCTTTGCCGGGAAGCAAAACAAAAGGAGACAAAAAGTTCGGAGAGACGAAGACAGACCAGGCAAAACGAGATCAGGGAAATTTGTGGAAAAACCGTTAAGGTCGAAATTTGCATTCTTATCGAACCCTTTCAACGCCGCACAATCAAGAAACACGGCTGAAGCCTTTCCTTGGCAAACGCAGTCTCGTGATTGAGTCGTTATGAGCATAAATACCAGTACGTGTCGGGGTTCAATGCACGCGCACCGGATCAGATCATAACTAAAGCGTTAGCGAAAAAACGTCCACAGCGCGTAAAGCGCAGCGAGGGTTAATCAGTAACGGGTGGTGCAGTGCTTCACACGAGCGCGGGCGCGTGACAGCGTTGCTTGTCAGGGCAGGGCACCGCGACCGTAATCTTCTTTTAACGCCGCAACTGCTGCGAACGGCCGAAGAGGAGGAGGGTCGCCGACTGCGAGCAGCGGCGAAAATATCGCCAGACGTCTATTGATAGCCCGCTCGCCCGTTCATGTGATCGCTATACGCGGACAACACGCCATGTGGTGTCAGTCTCACAAAGAGGGAAGACAACCAACTGCGCCTGACAGGTGGAACTGTGAAGTTTCATTGGTACACGACGCGCGCATTTATTTTTGNGTTACGCGCTGCGGAAGAAGCTCCCAGTTCTTTTTTTGGCTAAACAAGCTTAAAGGAGCGGCGGCCCTTTTTTCTCGGTGGGAATCCATAGACCAGTGTTCCTCCCATCTTTTTTACTTACGTGGCCCACACAACTCACGGGTAGAAAGTGCGTAGCTCCTGTCTTTTCAGCATAGGCTACGCTTTTACCCCCTACAACAAGCGCACATTATTCTCACGTAGCGATTTGTTCCTATGTGGCCAACTGGTTGAGAAACGCTGCTGCAGACAGTCCGGCGCGGTAGAAATTAGGCGAAATAAGAAGTCACGCTCACACGCGTCCAAATCTTGTCAAACTATGAAACATTTCTCAACGCAACAAACAAACACGAGAAGTTTGATCCCCGGCATAAGACCTATTTCAAAGAATGAGATTGTTGAGGTTTTTCGTCCCTGAGAGTAGCTGATTAGTGCAGTAGCCGTGTTCGTGGATTGTATGGCAACGACCAGCACAGAGCAAATGTCAACACGAGAAATTCTGGCGGAAGCGAATAATGGACAAGAACCTTAAAGAAGTGACCAACTCTTGAGCAATAGCCCTGACCTAAATGTTTCCAAACCTGGGGCAAAGTGAGCACGAAGGCTTCAAGTAATTCAGATCATCGTTTACTGCGCTTTACTTCGACACCAGATGGCGCAAAAGCGAGCAACGTTGGACGCTGGTCCAAGTTGCTTTGCGACCTCCGGACAAAGCAAACAATCGAACAGTCCACGTCACCGAACACGGTTGCAAGCGACGCACTCGTTGCGAACACGGTTAGTGATCCGTTTATAAACGCGGCTAGCGATCCGTTTACTTGTTACACCAACCTGAACCCCGTTGCAGTGGGTTGTGATTCGCGAATGCTTGATTATTGCCGTTAGCCTGGATTATGTCTGCCAGCTGGGTTTGCAGTCCGGTAAGCGACATCAGGTTGTTCACGCCGTTGTCCTGAAGAGGTAAAAAAAGACGTCTGGTCATTGAAACTGCACAAAGAAGAGCTGAGAGCAAAGAAGAGCTGAGAGCAAAAAGAAGAGCTGAGAGCAAAAAGATGAGCTGAGAGCAGAAAGAGAGAAAGAGCTGAGAGCAAAAACACAAAGAAGAGCTGAGAGCAAAAACCACGCATTGGGATTCATAGTCAACTTGAAACAAACTACATTTCAAACAAGGTGGAGTGAGTAACGCGAATTTGTGTTCAGCTCAAAAGAAGGCAAGATATTTGAGAGCATCAGGCGTAACACGCACACAAATAAACAAAACGCGAAACGATCATTTATTGCACTTCTGAGACACGTTTGATCGCCCAGACGCACAAACCTTTACTTTTTTCGAACTGCTGCTTGCAACGCTTTTTCCAGCTATAGGATGTGCCACGGCATTTCAAGCGGCAAAACAACAAAAGCTGGTTGAAAACTTTCCAGGCCAGTCACTGTTCCCTAACGAAAATGCGCGGCCCGATCGCACCGCGCCGCCCGCTTAATCATTGAACCAAAGCTTCCGCCGTGTACACAATGCATGTTTGACATAAGCGCCTGATTTTACAAAGGCAGTTGTGCACCTGACGAGCATGAGCACAGATAAGACATTTACCGCTTTGTTGTGGACTTTAACTGGACCCTGTGTGCTGGCCTGTTCAAACGACGAACTGTACTTTGGAAGGGTCCGTATCGGGGAACACAGTTCAAGAAGCCGAACGGGCACTGCAGCTAAGTGCAGACAGTGGCGAGCAAAAAAAAAAAACAGCAGATCCATGTCATCACCAGGAAAGACCCTATTGCATGACGCGGAAGCTGGGCTGCCTGGCAGGTCGCGTTGGACCTGATGGGTTGTGCGACGGCGCGTGACTGCAAAGGCAATTATGCGAAGAACGACAAACACGAAGAACCGGCTTCAGAACGCTTGCAATACAGTTCTGCAGGATTGGTGGACGCGTCGCTCGCGCACTGGAGCGCTGAACTGGAGTGCGCGACTGTGTGCATGACGTAAAACCATCGCTGTGAATACCGACGCCGGGCACGTCTATTCTTGCATTTTTGTGCGGAAATAACAACAATAAAAAGAAAACACAAGTTCCGACAAAAATTTCCATCGTTGCTTTCGACCGCAAAGCACAGGCAGCGAAAAAATAGAAGTGCTTCGAGCATCGCGCGGCAACGTCACAAAGCGGTTTTCTCCTCTTAGATCAATCGCTCCGTGACTTCGCTGCACTTCGAGAAAAATTCTGGAAATCCAACGATCCTCGCCCGCGGCGGGGCGAGCGCCAAACGCGAACGCAGATTAGAAACAATCGCGAAACGCCGTAAACGTCACGCGCGCCAATTAATCGGCGGGGACTTTCTTGCTTTTTCACAGTTTTTAAGTGTTTTTTCCGACGCCTGTACGAACACGAAGTTCAGCTGTCAGAAGGCCCAGAATTGGCCATCGGCGCGTGTCGGCCTAATGGCCGAAGCTGAGCATCGCGATCGACGTCTCCAGGCAACGGCGATGCAGTGTTGCGCTGCTGTTCGTCCTGTGAGATTGTGACGCCATAAAGCAGCACGCCGAGACGGGAACAGTCGGTTCAATCAATACGCGATTTTCTTCTTTCTTCAGTAAATGGAATTCGGGGAGATGACGACAGCGTCGTTTAATGGAATTAGATAAATCAATAGCGCGGCAGGTTGAAAACATATGGCCCCCTGGAGAGCACAAGCCAGATCGCTTAACAATTTTAAGGAAAATAATATTTTGTCGACAGCAGTGCACTAGATTGAATGGGAAAGTGAAGCGTGGGCCGGTAAGTGTAGTCTTTTATAGTAACCACGATCGCCTGTGCGAAGATTCCGCAAATCCAGGGTGGTCGATGCCTTGTCACGCGAACACACAGTCACGCGAAGCGTGTTCGCGTGACTATAATTTCGAATGCCAAGCAATTATGATCAGCGTGGTTAAATTTAAAAAAAAATAAAAACACACAGAGCTTATGCGGATCGCCAGGCATCAAAGCGGCAGTAGATGCCACGAGCGCTGGCAACAGCAGTAGCAGCTGTAAAGTCCCTTGCGAAAAGGGAAGCGTTGAACCAGCGGCCGACTTGCGCGTCGTTGTCTGAAGTGACCTTGCTAGAGGGCTCGTCGGCATCGCAGCGGCATCGCAGCGGCATCGCAGCAGCATCGCGCAGCAACAGCGAAACATAAACACTGCCCCTGAGCGCGGGGCCGTCGCCATTTGCACGATGATGACGTGGCCAATGCGTGGTGGCGAACACACAACAACTGGAGCTCGGGCGTCGCTTAAACGAAACAGCGCGTTCGGGTGCTTCGCAGCGAGATGCTGCCGGATCGATCCCACACACGATTTTGCAATTTCCGGGACGCGCGCCGGGAAACGATATTTCGAAGTAGATTGAAAATTTGCGAACGCAGTCGAGCAGAAGACTGATAGTGGACGGAGTGAGGGCGTAGAGACCAGCACGTCCCTGCTTCACTTGCGGCTTCTATTTAAAGTTATTTAAGGTAAAACTCCCGGTGTCTTATCACAGGCGTATCCAGGAGGGGCCCTAGGGGCCATGGCCCCCAAATTTTCAGAACATATAGTCATTTTGAGCTTTGAGAGGCGGTGCCCCAAAGAAAAGTGTTATCCGCCTGAATTAAACATTTTGTTCCCCCCTAAATTTTTTGGCCCCTCCCAGATTTTTGGGCTGGCTACGCTACTGTGTCTCATGTTCCGGAGATCAGAAATCGAGCGAGCGTTCGACGCCTGCGCAGCCATTTGCTGCAAGGGCGCTTGAACTTGCAGGCAGTCGAATGCAAGGCAACGAAACGTAGGCAAGTATTGCTGCACCTCGACGGACCCTAACGTTAAGAGCGCCACACAGCTCAATTGAATAGAGGTTAAAGATACGTGAGTTGTAAGTGAACCGGTTCCGGACGTGACTGTCCATTCGCTGATTGATTTGAAGTGGGCGGACCAAGGAGAGTAAAGGAAAGGCATGGGAGATTCACCGAAGTAGCAGCAGAGCAGATTTAATTATTCATGAGGAAATAAAATTCTTATTGCTCACCTGGCGCTCAGAGGCGCCAGGTGAGAAACTGCGGAGTTACGGGCGAGCGCAAGATTGGGGGTTTGGCCGCATCTTCAACAGACGAAAATACTCAAATAGCGACCAAGCTCTGTTGCGTGCTTCAATCGGCGGGTTATGTCGGCCGGCGCAGGCACTTGGTCCACTGAAGCCTGCTGGCGGTGCAAACACCCGTTTCTTGCAAATGTTCTACAGAAGTTCGTTGAACTTATTGACTTATGCGTCGTCGTTCCAAGCAAGGGTTACTGGATTGACTTCAGTTAGAAAGCAACCGCCTGCTTCGCGAACTTGCTTCTTTTTCAAGGTTTCTAACAACAAACACGAAAGGATGATATTCAGAGAAGAAGATTTGCAAGTAAGTAATACCACCCACATCCTCGTGCTCAGTTAAATACAAAGAGCTGCCTTCGGCCTTATGTCGCTTATTCTGTTTCCTTAAACTGATAACCACGATGTTCCCATTTGACGTCGGACTGGCAAGCCTTTTTTGAACCTTCTTTACAGCGCACTGTCACAGTTATTGCAACAGTTACGACAGAAGTGCAATTCAATTTTTCTGTTGCTTCCAACAATCCCTGAAATCCGCACCTTGCCAGCAGATGCCATGTGCTACTGACGAAACGTCGCATACACTTGTTGTAGCATGCAACGACACATGCATCGTTGCACGGGTGGGTCGCTAACGATGATGAAAATGAGCACAGCATTAGTGGCAGTAACTTGAAATTAGAACTTGATCGGGCGCTCGGTTGGCTGCGGCTGATTTGTAAGTTGGGCCGGACTTTTCGGATCGGGCCGGGTTTCGGGCTTAAGTATGTCAAAACGTTTCGGGCCGACTTCGGGCCTGCATACAAAGTTTTTTCGCAACAAAAGTGTCCTAACTGGACAATTTTGTCGCCAGTTACTGTTGAAGCAATGGAGTTGATTAAATATTCAATGAAAAGTGATTCATTGTGAATTTTTTAGTCATGTTTACTTTGATACGACATCAATGCCGCGCATTTGCGCAAATCTTGATTCACTCGACAAATTTGGCTTTCGGACCTAAAAAATAAATGTCAGGCTCGGGCCCGGTTCGGGCTTCAAAATGAGGCCCGTTTACAACTCTGGGCGATCGTCAGTAACGAAATTAAACCTTGATCGAGCGCGCGTTTTGACTGTGGTTGTCAGACTTACGTTGAGGGTCATGAGACCATTCTGCTGCAGAGCGTCCGAGGTCTTGAAAAACGGGTTGTCTTCGAGCTCGGGAATGGACGAGCCGTTGTAGTAGGAATTGTATTTGGCCGGGGTCGAGATGCTTCGGGACAGACGAGGCGGATGCGGCATCTGCGGCGGCATGGCCTGCTTGCCAAGGTCGGAAGCTCCGGACAAAACTCGATTGTTGCTGCAGAAAAAAAGAGGCACGTCTCGCAATGGCGACATTCTTAAGGTTCTGTGCAGTGTGCATCAGGACATGAAGGGAATGCGGGAAACTCAGAACTAAGTCCTTTGCGAGGCGGAGTCACACAAGCATGGTGGAGATGCGTCATTGCAAAAATCGATAGCTTCTGACATGCTTTGTTCGATTTTATTGCTTTGAAAGAATCATTTTGAATTGCGAAGCTAAACATTTCTGACAGAAATCGAATTTTTAAGTACGAGACTCTTTGCCTCTCAAAAGTTCAACAGAGGGCAAATAGAACTCTTTTCGTTCAAAAACGCACCGCTTATTTGAAAACGCACCAACCGAGGAGCCATTGGGTTTTCTCGAGGCATCTTCCCTGCCTTGAGCAACTGAGCAACGAAACCGGCATGCACAGGATGGAGCTAAAACGTGCAATCAAAATCCGGATCTGTGTCTTTACATATTCAAGTTTCTTTGAAAGCAAACTTCCGTCCAGAAACCAAACTCAGGTCGGAGCAGTGGCAGTGACGTCACCATCACGTGCGCTTTTTTGAAACTCGCGTATTGTATTGTGTCGCAAGAAACAGTTTGGTCGTCACAAGAGGCGGCAACGCATTTATCAAAAGGTTGCCGAGCAGCAACCTTACTTGTTACTAAACAGGGGGCTCAGTTTCGTCAACATGAAAGGTGAAATTGCGGCTACACTTGAGATAGGTCATCCCTACGGCGGAAGCCGACGGTCGCATGTATGCTAAAAAACGGTACAATCAAAGGCATTGCTGTTTTTCTCCCATTCGTTTATATCAGTGTTTCTCAACGTTTTTGTGTACGTGTCCCAGATAACTTTTGGTAAAACTTGCGTGGCTCGCTACCTTGTTAGCATGTAGGCTACGCTTTTGTACGTATACACAGCGAACCTATTCCTAAATGCAATCCAGTGGGAATCTTGCTGCTGAACACAACCAATAAGTTCCTACGCTGCAGTGATCAGATGTAGATACCTGAATTCTAACATATTTGTCCTTAATTCTGTGGCCCGCTCGAAAGCTGCGCTATGCCCACAAGTGGGCTATATGGCCCACAGGTTGAGGGACACTGCTTTATATTTTGTCGTTCGCAGAAACAACCTGCGATGTCAGGCTGTCGTGAGCAGTTGAACGCTAATCAAATTTGAATGAACAAACACATTTTAAGCGAACGAAATGTTATTATTACTGCAAACAATCCTGAGCTGCATCTGGACTCATAGGCGTTGGCAATGTGGCATGTTGAGAGCCTGCGAACTGCGAAAAAACGTGCGTTTGCGAGAGTATTTCGGTCGATCCTTATGTCGTTCGCTTCGGTTTCTGGCTCATGTCGACGCTTTTGGGCTTAAAACCAGACGCAATGCTCTGTCCGCGATAGGACACACACTTGCCATCATTTTCATTTAAAAACGTTACCCTCTTTGCAGTGAATGACAGCTTAAGACACAGGCGATGTTAAAACGAAAGAACTGAAACGACACGTTGCACAACTTTATAAAGCAGGCGCACTGCATACGTTTTACAAGCCCTTAAAATCTAAGTCTTACTTGGACAAAGAGTTCAGCAAAGCAGAAGCGTTTCGATTGGTTGGGGTTGGCCACGTGTTGCCCAGAGCTGTTGAACCATTGCTCCACGAAGAATACGAGGCCGGCTGCTTGGAGCTAGGAAGTAAACCATTCATCTTCATTCCGTTCAGACCATTCACGTTTCCCATTCCCCGGTAACCTTTTAAGTGCATGCAGACAAAGCTTGTTATGCTGACTAGACTACTGCGGTGAACGACTGCGACTCGGTGACGTGTGTGCTGGCTGAGACTCTAGCGAAAGTCACAGTTGCACAGCAGAGAAGCGGCAGCTTGCAGTAAAACTGTCGCGCTAATCAAGCTTTATCGGCCACAACGCTTTACAGTAGCCAGCGAAACATCAAGTCTCGCGCAGTTCAAACCCACGTTAATGGTTGACCGAAATAACAAACGCTGAAACAGCAGGACCCGCGCATGCAAAAAAGTTGGGAAACTTTTCACCACCAACGTTTACCACTGGCAACAGAAGAGAACCGAGGAAGGTGCAATTGTTGAGCATTACACAAGCTCAATCCGATAAGAACACTTACAAGTTAATAAACTACTAACCGGGTTGATGAGATGTCGATCTGCTCAGTCCAGTGGGTGGTGGAACCAGAGATTGACTGCGTCTGAGCAGCTGCTGCTGTATTGCCTGGATTTGATTGGCCGTACTTTGTTGATACTGTCGTTGCAGGGCTGCATTGCCAAGAAGACCAGTCGGCACACCTGACAAGTCATTGACTTGAGAAGGCCAAGGGGTTAACTGCTGTTGCTGTGAAAGTTGCTGCTGCTGCTGTTGTTGTTCTAAGGCCTGCAGCATAATATCGTCCATCGATGTTGACAACGGATACTCTGGCTTGGCAACGGTTGGGGTAGGAGTTGACCATATGGCCGCAAGACTTTGCGACAAAGAAATGCACGGCTCTGTTTCGTCAGCGCTGGACATGCCAAGACCAACGTCAAAACCATTCGACCCAAAGCCCAGCGAATTTCCAGATGAGATGGAGTTGTCACGAGCTTTTAATCCACATGTGTGTGGAAGAGTGTCAAAACTCAGTGAGGATGCAATACCTCTGGTGCTCAGGAAGTCCACTGCACTGTCCGATTTGCTTGAGTCAAGGTCTTGCAAAAGATCGTGCGATATGTTGCCACTTTCCAGTTTAGTGTCAGCTACCACACCACTGTCTGCAGGACTTGGAGGGGACTGTGACAAGCTCCGTTTTTCAGGTGAAGCTTGATCAAATGTGGGTGAAGGATTTTCCACTGGGGAAAATCTTGTTGGGACGGGACTGCTCCCTGACGATGGTTCAAACTGACCGGGGTCATTTGCTGAAGAAAGCTGCTGCTGTTGTTGCTGAAACAACAACTGCTGCAGTTGGGCTTGCTGTTTCAAATGATCAACTGCACTGCCGGCAAACAAATTACTGCTGGAGTGGAAATCGAATGATGTGAATGGTAATGAACTTGTTGGGGTAGACATTCCAAATTCATTGCTAGCTGTAGCCATGTCAGAAATACAGCAACAAAATATAATATTGCAGGCTACTTATTTATGCAGGTCTGTTTAAAATAATTGCTTTTGACTAAAAAATAAAAAAGTTCAGTTCAACGCACTGTCATTTGAAAAAGGCAAAATCAGACTACACATTGGTGTGGTTGAATGAGCTAACTCTCAATGATTTCATGAAACTTAGCAGAAAATGATGTTAAAAGTAAAAAAATCACATACAATGCTTTCATTTTTCTATTTAAACTGCATTGGCTATCATTGAATTCATCCAATTGAGAATCCACATAAAGCCAATGTATCGCTGAAACTTCATCAGTAACAAATTCAACTTTTTCCACAGATAAATACAATGGTATTAATAGTACTTGACATGCATTTAGCATGATTGTGTAGCCATGAGAAACTATTCTATTTTAACTCCCAATGCCTACCTCACATGATTGGTTACCTACATAGTCTCTGCAAAGGAGATGCAGCCAAAGCAATCAGCAAAGTTTTTCAACAGGATATCAATTTCATATATCTATAATCCAGGAGAGCAAAATTTTCTGTGAATTTTAGTAGTGCGCAGAAGTTTTCAGTAGCAGATACATATAAGCTTTTCTGTAATGTTGCACTTAGAATTATCAACTAGGCACTTCTATGTTGCTGCATATCCTGTTCGTGCACTCCAAGTTTTTGGTCAAGTGCAGAACTGCACACCCCTGAACCATACGCATCCTTAGTCCTAAAATTTGCAAGCAAAAGAAGCATGTGGATGCAATGTTGAAGGACTGAAGCACAAGCAGAAATACAGTGTGTGTATATATAGATGCAGTATTAATAAATATATATTTATTTAGAAATATAGACTGTGTTTTCATTTTATTCAGTTCGTGGCTTTCCTCACCCACATACCTAAAAAAATTTGAAAAGGATGCTGGTATGTAACAGCATGAAAATTTTTCAGCTTTCTAGCTATTCTTAGGAAGTTGGCAAAGTTCCCATTAGTTTGAAAACATAAATTTAAGGTATGCATCAAGTATACATTAGGACTTTGAAAGTATTGTTGAGAACCAAAAATTAGCACCTAAAAATTACTTTGAAGTGAATATTAGGACATTCCACAATGACAACGTACACAAACAGAAATGGTAAACACATATGAAAAAAGACAGAAATATGACTTGCAAGCTAAACTTCATCGCTTTGCTGAATGCATTGGATTATACTTTCCATGCCATACATGAAAACTATTATGATTATTTTCAGTGGCAAGCAAGAGCACCCTAAAAAACTATAGCAACCAACATCATGGACAACAGGAACTGCACTCTTGACTATACTTTAGGAATGCTGCACATCTAATCTAATTTAATGCACTTTTGCTTACTTTTCAATCATAATAAAATGTCAGAAGACAATTTCACAACACTCTCAGCATATGTGTAACTAAACAACAATGAACTTTGTTTTTCTAGTTAAAAGGAAAACTTTTGATTACTTTTCTCCAAGTGGTGCTTGATTCGTTTGAGTTTAGGTTTTTTGCAGCTTCCATGCTGGTTGTAAATAAAATGAATCAACTTGTCCTTCTACCTGCATCAATTTTTCAAAAATAAGCTAGCAAATCAAGTACACTCAGGTGAAATGCAGGATTTTGTCACTGAAGCAAAAGATGGCAGGAAATCCCAAGACAATTACCTTTCATTGATGTATATAAGATGCAAAATAACAAAAAATGTGCATTTAAACTGATGACAGTAAACTGAAACAGCACTTCAAAACTTTGGCAAGCAAATCTTTCAAATAATAGGATGCTATCTGACCCGAGCAACTATTATGAATACATGTTTGTTTTCTTCATATGCACAGGTATATTAATAAACAATCGTATGAATTAATGAAGTTTATTTATTTAGTTCGCCATAATTATTGACAGACCAGAACATGTGAGCGATGTCTCTCACCAGCTGTTTTTCTTTTTTTTTTGTTTAGCTCAGACTTTTGTTCCACGTCACAACACACTTATCACAACACATCATGGGGTAGGTGTTAATTAGAAGATGCAGGTAAAACTGAAATGGAACAAACATCGGAATGATCCAACAGCAATTATTGGCAAGCAAAATAAATAATACATGATAATGCAAGTTATAAACATTGGACCATATGGTGAAAAATGTCATTAGTCTGTTTTTACTGATGAAATTATAAAAAGTTTACAACATAGATACACGAGATCAAGTGCTAACTATGGTTCTACTTCAATGAATATGCCACGATTCATAAATGTCTATGTGAATTTTGCTGCACAATGCAAGCAAATCATTTCACAGCAATAAAGCATGAGATTAACTAGCTTAGCACCTAAAAGTTTGCTAAAATTTTGATTGAAGATGTTTGGACATCAGGATTTTGTAAAATAGGCATAAAGGTAAAGCACTTTGCTTTCCTGAAGAGGACACTATCTTATGATAACTGGATCAAAAAACATAAGCATGACTGAAACTTTCTGCCATGCATTGCTCCTTAAAATCACCTAATAAATCTTTAACATAACGCATATAACTAGCACTAGAGGTGATAACCATTCATAATGGATTAGCAGTGTTGTTGCACAACCAACATGCCTGTTCATATGCCTCTATTATAGTGCTGAACTTATGAAAATGCAAATATAGATCAGATGTGATTTATTGCCCATAGCTGAATACAGCAAGTTAATTTTAAAGAAACAAATACCTGCTCAAAAGGTGGTACAAATTGTAATAACATGAAGTTACATGTTTAAAAGTGAATGGACTTTAATTTAAATATTGGAGTTACTTTTTCCTTTTTTTCCTTAAGTATTTTTTGATTTTGTGTACATAGTGGCATTACTTCTTTAGAGACACTGTCAACATTCTTTCAAACAATTTGGCTCCGATACCATTTAATCACACATGAGGTGTCATTTACACTAGCTTTACCATATCTGAAGAGGTAAAATTCCTGACAGTCCCAATGGCTACTTTTGGCAAAAAAAACAAGCACTATACACAGCAAGGCCTAGGCCTAATGCAGGCAAAAACAAGAGCTATACGGCAATAGCTAAGTCTAATTCAGGCAAAATTATTGTAGGCACTGGAAGCAGCCGAAGAAGTAAAAGTTGAAGCTCTCATCTTCGCAGCACATGCACATTGTTTCAAGTAAAACATAATTTACTAACTGTCAAAATTCTAAACAGAGCATTTTTAAAAATTATTTTTAGACACAACTTTTAACACTGAAACTCCAGACACGTCTGGGAAATTCCAGTGATATGGCAACCCTAATTTCCGCACTGGCAAGTCCATTTCACAGTGTTGCGATCGGAAAGCCCAAGCGGCATGTGCGCAAGGCTTCACACTGTGGCAGCATGCAACAATACAGATAACTCTCGTCATCACCATCAAGAAGTACATTCAAATGTTCAACAGGTTCACAAGCATTGTTAGAGATCAGTAACCAAGATCACTCTATCGGGATCACTCTATTACTGCTTGTTTGTGCCACATACATATGAGTGTTATTCTTTGCGCACATCCCATTCTTGGTGAATTGCACATTCAACGCCACGCTAACCAAGAGGTTGCAACAACAGTAAGCATACCACAAAGGCAAAAAATAGGATGGAAAGAAAATCAGACAGAAGTATCAGGGTTGATTGAACTCAGTTTTGAGGGAAACACCAGATTCCTATTATATCTTTATAGTAACACCAGGACCAATCTGTCTTATAATTTAGGTTGTTCAATATGCAATATGTACTAGTTTGCTTATCTCTTTTGTAGCTACTAGAAGTGATGTCCACGGCACCTTTTTCACAGTACACATCACACTTTTTGAATAACGAGAAAAAAACTTATTCCAAAATATTTTATGCTACTTTTTAGAAGTTACCACTTCACTGCAATGCCAAAGATATGTCCTGAAAGGAAATGTTTCCACAGTTACAACTTGGCTAAATATTCTACTAAATACTGCATCATAGTGCATATCAGAGAAAGGTGCTGAATGTTATGTAGTTTTTGTCATCCTATTGCGACTGTAACTCATCACATGTTTCGACAGTTACCAACGAGCTGATATTGTATAGAGTTTACTTAGACATTCTAGTCCTTTAACTGTGTCATTAATCATGATCATACTCAAATTCTTCTTTCAAGATGGATCATTCTTCAACAAAGTAATGATACTTTTAATACAAGGATAAATCATATATTTAATTATTTAAACCAGGGGTTCCCAACCAGTCGATCGCGATCTACCAGTCGATCTGTAAATGCCTGGCAGTTGATCGCGGGTGATTTTATGCATGTATAAGGGTTTGCCGAACTAGAAATGAATAATTATGCATATGTACATGTTTCAAAGCTTTGGCAGATTAGTAGATCTCCATAGAGTGAATAATGTAAAGGTAGATCCTGTGTCAGTGAAGGTTGGGCATCCCTGATTTAAACCATAAATTTAGCTTAAGACCAACAACTAATACAGGGAAGGGCACTCTACAAGACAAATTTACATTTTCTCAGTGTCTCAGCTCCTTGCATTTATGGTTTGTTGTAACAAGTTCAAAATTTACACTAGTAAGCTTAATTTAATTATCAGGTTATGCAGGCTCCAGCATATCTGTGGGCAACTTAACAGAGACCATTTTTTAAGGATGTTCTACTTACCTAGACATACACACCTCACCCAAAGTCTCCTGTCTTTGCATTGAGCCAGGCCTATCAACTTGATAGGTATAGTACTACCATTTTTAGATTATCAAAGAAGTGACATGTAACTTTAAGTATACCAATTTATTCGGACAGTGTGAGCTCCAAAATATTACAACCTAACCATTCTCCTCAAAAACTTCAGTGACAAAAACTAAACTCATTAGGGAGTACCCTTTTACTTGTCAGCAATGCAGGAGGAAACTGACAACAAAACTAGAGTAACAGCCTGAAAGCTGTTATTACGATTTACCTATCCAACTTTTGACTGACAATATAACCTACTTAATCACAGGGACGTTGACTACAAACAACTACTTTGAAACGATAAAACTCAGAACGCTCTTGTGGTTTCACTTTTGCCACCACGTATATACGCAAATTGAAGAACTATTCTGTAATGCACTGCACACCATTACAGGATGGTGAGGGCAGCATAATTACAACAGCCTAAGGCAGGTCTGGTAACCACTAATGACAACTTGTCTTCGCTAATGCAGGCTACAGTGGCGGATATTATTACAGCCTATTGCGAGCAATACCAGGCCAATTTTATCAGTGACTATAACTATGCCCAAGTAGCAACTGCACGGATGGAGCGCTTGCAGCAGGCTTGATATTGGTCTGGGGCAAGGGACAATAATTCCAAAAAGGCCTTACCGCTCGGACAGTCCGCCCTTCACGCACGCAAATCGTTCCATTCAACGCCACGGCCATCACCGTGACTCGACATAACCCAGTCCGCTCACTCGGCGCAACCTCCCAGCTGACTGTCGATCAGTTCTGCTGTTTCTGGTTTGCCGACTGCGCCTCTGTGTACCTTCTTCCTTTTTTCCTTTTTCGGCCCGAGCGCTACGTCATGGGCGGAAGAGCTCTAGAGCGCTCCCAAGCTCTATTTGTATTTTTTTATTTCATTGCGCTTTCAGTCTTTTGTTATGGTTTTCACATAGTGCATTCAGCAATGCACCACTGGAAAGAAACCAAACTACTTCAGTAAAGTCTGATCGATAACATGATTTTCGCTACAGACTGCACGCCAACCCGACTGTTTTTAATCGACGCGAGGGTGAAGAACTGAATAACGTCAGCTGGCGTGGAGCCACTGCTTGTTGAACTGTACGAGCAAGGTAAATTACAGTAAGGCCCCTTAGGGAGACCAGAGACCATGGTACCAACAACTCGGCAATAGGGCGCATTTTATGTGCAATGTTTGTGACAAGAGTAAGTGAATGACATGAGAAAGTAGGCTACTGATACCAAATAGCTTGAATGCTTTGCATCACAATCGTAGGTCTATTTTTGCATTAAGTTGAAGAAGTTGCCTTCGAAAAATCGTTACGACTGGTAGCACTATGTCCTTAAAAGATTCCACCATACGCTATTCGAATTTTGCGAGGCAAGACAATTCGAGACACAGTGATGGTCATTTCTTGGGTTTGCCGTAATGAATATCTTCATTACTGAAGAAGTAGGACCGAAAACTGTTGCAAATTTCTCAGAACCAGTCATGGGTGTCGGAAGGATTTTTTCCAGGGTGGCCAATAGCGTTTATTCCAGGAGTAGCCAAAAATATTTTTCCAGGGGGAAAGTAGTGAAATTTCATTTTACCCACTCGAAAATAAGAAAACAACTTTTTTTGCTAAAAATTTAATAGAAAAATGTCGAATTTTAAAATCCAGGGGGTCAAGGCTCCCTTCCCTCCAACGCCCATGGAACCAGTGATAAGGCTAAACAATGTACAACTTGGCAACTTGGAAATCTTGAACAAACAACCTCAAAACCATACATTTGAATAACTGCGCATGTTCGTACAACTGTTTTGAAGCACGGTAAATTTAGTGTTTATTAAGTCATTCACAAACAATGTCTAAGCAATGCAAATGCTGCTAAAACTGTACGTTCAACAATACTTTTCTCTCTTTTAATTTCTTTACGCACTGGAGAAGAGCAGATTTTTTCCTTCAACAATATGTATTCGCAGAATGTGTTGGTTATTACAGTGGCGTAGCCAGCCCAAAAATTTTGGGGGGACCAAAATGTCTGATCTTAGACGAATAACGCTATTTTGTTTGGAAAACGCCTCTCAAAGCACAAAATGACTATATTTTCTAAAACTTTTGGGGGAGCCATGGCCCCTCTGCCCCGCTCTGGCTACGCCTATGGGTTATCATCAACAAACAACACAAGAATTTTAGGAACGTTTACTAAAAAGTACGATCTAAAGTCCCTGAGTCATAAGAAACATTGCGTTTTTTGCGTTTCGAAAAAACACCTGCTTGATTGTGATCAAAATCCAATGAATACAGAGCATCTGCTGCCCCACGAGACTGCTGTGAGAG
>JGI24158J21664_10000245_pt1 | contig 43445 bp, 27 predicted proteins | sample Ectturendosymbi3_FD_21664 | JGI IMG/M metagenome (IMG submission 21664) | reverse complement strand
CCAACAACTCTGTACTCAGCAGCTGATGCTAACTTGTACAAAGCAACAGCTATTCGTTTTTCCACTGGTATTGGTTCTCTGACACAGCATGCATCTGAAAACTGTAAACATAGACTATTTACTGGATCATAGTAGTGTACATTAAATATGGATGTAAATGGAGATATCCTTTATAGTTTGGCTTTTAGTTTATTGATGTCCACATTTTAAGGAGATTACAAAAACTCCCAGAGGAGCTCAACAAGATTAGGTGTTGAAAGAAAAATGTTGAATATAATCATTTCTTATTTGTCAATATAGTGCTATTGGGCATTTAACAATATAAAGGTTTGGGATGCATTTAAATGTTTGAGATCACTTTCGCAGCAATCCATCTTTGCAAAATATTAAATTGTAGTACACTTTTAATGTGAACCAGTATTGCACAATTAACCTTAAAGTATGTTTTAATTATGACAAATCCAACCTGGTTTTAATTCATCACCCAGCAGCAACAGCAAACGTTGAAATGTTGCTCTTCTCATCCTGAAGTGATACAACCAATCAGAGTCATCAAAGTTTGATGCAATTGTGTCCCATCAGTCACCCAAAATAGTTTTTCATAGAAGGACAAAAAGTATGTCTTGACAAAAGTGACCGCTGCGAAAGCTATATTTCGATGTCACATAAACGTGAGAGGCCGAGTAACAGTACAACTATAACGGTAACACTAATTAACACCTTACCTCTTCAACATCCAAAATATCCTTGTCCTCCTCAAGCGTGGTGTCGCGGCTAACCTAGTAGCTGTCAACAAAAGCCTCTCATTCTCCTGCAATGCAGTAAACATCACTGCACGTCTCTTGCGGATAGACTTCAGTATATGCAACATAGCCTCCTTATGCAGCACGATCCATTTTTCACGGAGTGTGGCCAACTTGAAGAGAACCACGCACAGCAGCAATCGCGAAATTTCTACACTGGTACACATGTCTTTAGATTCCATACAACGTTTTGCACACAAGCCTGCACAGCTGATGTTTCCCGAAGCGTCGTCACACGTGAGTGATTTGTAAACATGTAAACCGAACGGTACGATGACGTCAGAACCGATTGTCTCGTTTCTGCGGACGGCCGCTTGACATGTAAACGTAGCAATTGAAGACGCTGTTCATAGGATGCAAGCACCAAGCAATGCCAAATCCTCAAAAAACAAACGTTTGATCTAGCAGCTTCCAATAGTGACACTCTCGCCTACTCGGGTGTGATTGTCTGCCCTATCCGTTTCCGTATAGTCTATGAAAACGAGTGGTGACAGCACACATCCTTGTCAAAGTCGAGTATTCACGGTTACAGGGTTGCGATTAACTCAGCCGACAAGGACACAAACTTCTGAGCAGAAATGTCCTGCCTTGACGTCCAGTAACAAACGACCGTCAATACCGTCCTCATGCAACACTCATCAAAGCTTTTCACGAGGGTCTCTGTCGAATGCTTCTTCGAGCTCGACAAAACATGTCTATATATCTTTGGAATGCATTCAATATTTCTCAAAAATTTTCTGGGTCGTGAAAAATCCCCAGGGACGTACCTCGGTAGACAAGGAGGGAATATAATGCGAAAACTTCTGACTTCACGCCATGTCCGCATGCACAGAGTGATATTCAACATATCAAATACGCTGAGAAAACGGATGATTAGGACGCAGGGTTTAGTATTAAGGTAAGTGCGTCGGGTTAAGGTTTGAGTTAGGGTTAGAAAAATCAAAAGAAAGAGGTCTAAGTCTAAGTTCAATATTTTTCAGTGGTTATAGTTATTCCCGTACTGTAGCTTGTTGTGGGTATCTGACCTCTAAACAAAAAGTTTTAATTTGCACAGCACACATTAAAAATGTAATCGCCAAACTTTATTCCTTCACTCTGACAAGCAAAATTCTTGACAAACAATAATAGGTCAGAAATTTCGCTTGACACCAGGCGCCGAAAAGTCCCAACAATGTCGCAAGTAGGCTACTTCCTTCAATACAGTAAATTCGTTCCCGAAAGACCTGAGATTCGAACATAGGGGCTCCACACTTGTTCTTTCCCCGGGCGCCATCTAACCCAGGTACGCCCTTGTGTCGCCCTTCTAGTGAATGGGAATGATAATCCAGTTTGGCAATCCTTCAGTTCTTTTCCAGAACACCAAGCCACTTGACACACACGCGTCAGCCAAGGAATTCCTCAATTCAATATGCCTTGAACATTTAAAATCGGATTTCGTCGCAACCTTCAGACTTCCTGGCCTTCAGTGTTACAGATAAGAACACTTCAGTTGCTGTGATGATATTTTCCTCCTTTGAATGTATTCCTGTGTGTCCGATGGTATGATCGTGACTGAGTTCAAAAGGTCTTTGAAAAACTCTTTCCATCTGCCCAGGATGTCTCCTCATTTCTGCGTGAACTCCGTTTTGGACATTGATGGATCTAGCAATATTTGAATTTTTGCCGCGGAGACGTCGGATGGTTTGCCAGAACACTTTGTTGTTTGCCAGTCATTGATATTCAGTATATGCCCGAATTTCTCACACGATTGCATTTTTGGACTTTTTCACAGTGAGCACTTCGGATTTTTACGCCTCAGCGTATCGCGAATTCAAAGATGGTTCGGCTTTGTTCTGAAAACATGCCTTACAGGCTACTTTCTTTGCGCGAACAGCATCTCCACCAAAGGGTGACGTTTGTGTCATTATTTGTCACACGGTATCGTTTCAGGCCACATCAGGGGTGTAACGAGGAGGGGCAAAGGGGCGCAATTCCCCGGGCGCCAAGTCACTATGGGGCGCCAAATCACTACGGGGGGCGCCGAATGGTTGCGGGAGGCGCCGAAAAGTCCCAACAATGTCATAAGTACTTGCCTCCATACAGTAGCCTACATTTGCTTCCGAAACACCTCAGTTTCGAACATGGGGGCGCTAAACTTGCTTCTTGCCCCGGGCGCTATCTAAAGCCGTTACACCCCTGGGCCACATACCCGAGCAGCAGATGCAGCTAAAACTGCCACTCTACCTTTTATTTCGCTGTGCATTCCGGGAGCTCTCGTAAAACGGATGGTACGCTGTCTAGAAAGATTTTCTTACATCTTTGTCACCTGGGCCCCTCTCTGTATTTGCTAGGACCTCCTAGTCCTGCACGTTGGTGTACTGAAACTATGCAACAACCAGTGAGTGACCGTTGGCGTGGAAGGTGCAAAGTGGGGATCGTCACTTGTAAACAGCTGATGGGGGAGACTGCCTCAAGTTTTTCGAACGGCCCTGCATGAAGCCCGAACGTGGTCCTTGTTGGTGCGCGTGACGACCGATGCGCAATGGGTTTGATTAATTTTGCAGCGTGCATTCCCTGGTAATAACTGCTCAAATTATACCGTTGGACAAACCGGTCAGCGCCATTTGCACAGCAGCTTTTGCAATATCAGGGATTAATGAGACATATTTTCATATAACACAATATTTAGCTATAAAGGAAGCTGTATGTAGGAATGATTGGTACAATCTCATGATCTGCAGGAAACAAATCGTCATAACATTGACCAAGCCTAATTAAACTTGACTCTGTACAAACCTACTACACACAGTGGCGACCTCGACACTTTGCAAATGAAAGATTTTGCGGTGAATTTTCTATTTTTGTTTAAAAAGCACAACGAATCATTTCTGTCATAATATTCTGCAGTGAATATTTCCATGAAATCATCCGCATCCTCTAGATGTCGCCCTTCCATCCCTTATATTTCATTCTCTGTATGATATTTTGCTAGCGTACGTCTTTGCGGTTTGGAAACATGCCTAGGGCGTTGTTAAACTACCTGCCTACGCTTCGGTACACGTAGAGGCAGAGTTTGGGTCGTCACTGACGTCAAGTTAGTGAGCGCCAAACAAGGTTGTTTTTGTATTAGTATTGGTCGATGCGCTGAAAGGTGTAAAAGTAACCAATGCATCGCACTTTGCTACTGATAGTGTACTTGCGAACAAAGTATAGATTTGAGTGAGCGAAAAGCCTTAGAACATTTTAAAGACAATATTCTTGACAAACCTGCTTGTTCCATGAGCACACATGAAAAATAACGAAATGGTATTAGGAAGTGCAGTAGATTCAAGAGAAATTTAGGTAACTCAATAGCAGAGGAGCCCTCAGGATCTTACTAGTTTAGCATTGACACCACATCTTTAAACAGTTAACAGACAGGAAGCACATAGCGTATCAATGGCGCACGTGCCATATAGTAAAATAACATGATGATTTTATTATGGTATAGTGTTTGTTATGATATCAGTTGTACACGTGTTACACGCCTTGTCACACTCATATCAGAAAACCATTGAGTAAGTCTTGTGCTCGCCATAAAATAATGGCAGTTTCCCGAAGCTCTGCATGCCACAGTAGTATTTCATGCTTTTTAGAAAATGGTAGAAAAAGCACTGCAAATAGAAAAAAGTGGAATGATAAATAATGTATCATGCCAGACAATTAACTTTCTGCTTGGTGATATTTATATAATGACCAGATATTTACTGAGCAGAATTGCAGATACATGCTTTTTCAAGTTTTCATTTCCAGTGTATGTTACTGCAAGTGTGTGCAGACATATTATTTCGTTTTTCTTCGCACAATTATAGTAACATACATTAGAAATGAACATTAAAAAAGTTGCATCTGTACTGGTGTTCAATAAATATATGTTTGTTATATAAATATCACGCGTATATCTTTGCTTGTGTGCCATCAACGGGTGTGTCCCTTGTTAGCTCCGTGTAGGTGGATGAGCTGTAATTCGTTGAGTGTGGGTGTGAAGACATTAAGCATTAAATGTAAGTGCCAACACACTACGATGCTGAGATTAACAGCAGTCGAAATTTCGAACTAATTAAGAACAATCATCGCTAAAGGAATTGTAGATCTAAAAAAAGTTCTGTTCCCGAGAAAGCGTTATGGTAAGCGCTGGCACAATCTTACAGTTAACCATCTCAGACAATTTCTTTTGCAGCTTATTCATTCACATTTAAGAAGCATATTGGGACTGATAGATGAATTGTCTAATTTCAACCTTTAAAGTGATGCAAAACATTTCTGTGCATTTTCTCTGGACCGAATCGTGTATATGACTATAACTTTGCTTTATTGCTGAATATGGATTAGATTTTTCTCAATAAAATTTTTTCTCGAAAATTTGTTTTCAGGTTTAAAAAACTTGTCTCGTCGAATCAGGGCTATTGCTCATGATCGGCGAAAAGATGAAAAAGATTATACTTTTAACAATCTGCTCGATTCTTCTACTTTTTACTACATTTTCCACTGTAAAGGCCTTGTCAAGTAAGAATATAGTTCAAGTTCAAAGCAAATTCTTATTTTCAAGACCCTGTAAACTTTCTTCTGTATACGGTTTTCAAGAAGGCAAGATTTCAGTTTATGACATACTTCATTTGCACCTGGATCGAACACAGTGTATTCGTTCTACCTGTTGTAAAAATAAAATATAGAAAAAAACGCTATTAAAAATGGAGAAGATTTGAGATTCAAGCCAATCCATCGCGTTTCACGCTGACTACAAATGTATTCCTTTTTCGTCAACCGCATATTAAGCCATTGTTTAGAATGCACCAATTAAGTTTCCAACACAGGTGTTAGCCTTCTGAAATTATTTGTATAAGACATGAATAGTTAGTTTTAAACGCGTATTTTTGCACAATATACTGTAGTTACAACTACGAAAAATTTACATTTATTTCAAGCAAAGTAAGAAGATATCGACAACGTTTAAACATGTATTTCCAAAACAAACTGCAGTATGACACTTAATTTTCATTGCGAAGTCAGCTTATCAACAAGCTCAACTGCAATCTTTGATTTTAGGAGGAAAACCTATAAGCAAATTTACACTTGGACACACTGCGATTTAAAAATGTTCGGTAGCCGGTGAAAAAATGCAACAATTATTCAGTAGGGGGTTGAGAGGTTGCGTCAGTGTTTTGGCATTCCATAAAGATTTTTTGTGTTTATAAATAGACTTTATCCAACTTGAAAGATTATGGCTGTTGTTGGGGCTCCAAAAATATGTATTTACAACTGTGACAACGAGAAAGAGTATAAAGCAAGCCCATAACGGCAAAACATATGAAGAACGATTGTTGAAGCGATTAAAAAAATTTCGTTTTTCTTCAAAAATGTCACGCTTATTAGTTATTTGGATAACTTTATGAAATTACAACAGTATGATGATAAAGACAATAACTGTTTGATCATGCAGGGACGTGCAAAATCGGAGGAAGGTATTATCGACATGGACAAACTACCGTCGATCTCATGGACAACGGCCTTTTGTACAGATGTACTTGCTTCGTTTCCCAAAACGGAAGAAGCAGAAGATACTGCAATGAATCACGTGAGACACTCAACCTCACTTAGCGTCTGCACCGACAGCAGTTAAACAAAACACCCATGGACGTCGGAAGGGGGGTCAGGGGGGACCAAGGCCACCCCCTCTGTTTTGAAATTATTAGCAAAAAAAGGTTGTTCTTTCAATTTCGAGGGTTAAAAACCAAATCCACCGCTTTTGGTCCCCCCCTGGGAAATATTTTGGGAAAATCCCCTACTGGCCCTCCCCTGGAAAAAATCCTTCCGACGCCATAAACACCTGCAAGCTTATAAACGTGTCGCACATTAAGATTTGGTTGTAGATAACAAAGGAGTGTAAAGGACCAAATACTAGTTATATTTAAACTAAGCGGAATTTCTGTTGTATGTGAGTGAGAAAGTTTGACATTTCGTTGGCTTCTTGACTTCATACACTGTTGGAAAGTGAAAACTTTAAGTGAAGGAAGAATAGGAAGGAACAAACGCATTCCTTCATTTTCACACCCGCTTTTCCTCACGTGGGGGTTACGAGGGCAGCCCTCTCTAGAGGTCTCGAAATACGTCACGGTGCTCAGTATCCTCTCACAGTTCTGCTGGTTCCACACCAAGACAGGACCAAGCAAGGTCGGATGCGCAATCACTCCACCTGACCCTTGGCCGACTTATCGGCCGCTTTCCCATGAGTGTAACTGTAGGGTTCTTGGTAATGCGGAACCGACTGTACGTGTCGTCGGTCGATTACGATTGCACAGACATCCCTGCTAGTTGAGGCGTCAACCTAGGTGTTGCAGGAGCACAGGTCAGTCTCTCAACTACGCGACCTGACATCTTGAAGTTGCCAAGCCAAAGCAAGGCGAATTAAAAGGCTCTCACCACTTTGACCGTTAATAAAATCCAGTAGCAATCAAAGTTGATTGCCTCTTTCGATTATCTTTAGACATACAACAAAACCTCCAATACACTTTAATGTGAAGTCAGAACAACGCAACGATAAATGGCTCGGTGCAGATTAACGATTCAGTGCAGACTAACGGTAAACAAGAGCGTTGAACGTTCACATGCGCAACAGGAAATAGCGACCAAGGGCGGTGATGTAGGTTTGCAAACTATCGTGTCAAGTAATATACTGCAGCAGCAGGTGGGTAGTTCACGATCTCCACTTGCGGATAGCGTATGGGGGAGGGCTTTATTTTAAGGCTGTCGAGAATTTTTCGAACGGCCAGTCTGCATGAAGCCCGAACGCGGTCCTTGTTGGCGCTCGTGACCACCGACGCGCGATTGTATGCATCAATTTTGCGCATTTCCTGGCAGTAATTGCCCAAACTATACCATTGAACAAACCGTTCGCGCCATTTCTTCAACAACTTTTGTTGAATCAGGGGGTACCACGGGAAGGCTTTACTGGGTACATATTGGCGTAGGTAAGGTCTTGCATTGAGTCTACTGAAAGCACAAACTCGCAGAAATAAATACGTTGAAAAAAGGTAGGCTATGTTTTGAGGCTATCGCTTTTCTTCTAAACAACAGTATTTTCAAGAAAATACCAAAACTGTGAAGCTGGTCCGATTTGTTCTTTCATATGGTCAATCGTTGATTTTGATAATTCTCGGGCGTTCTGTTCCACACGTAATTGTTAAGCACCGAGATGATAGTTTGTAAAGACTTTCCAATTTAAGCCACATCATCGTGACTACAACTTTGTGTTTTCTTCAGGAGAGGATGCTCAGATGCTGATTGCTGACACATCAAGAATACAAAAAGTTTTGCTTGGAGCACCCAAAGGTTTTTTGAAAGATTACATTCATGTAAGTGAATGTCAAAAAAACGAAAATAGGAACATGTGACAAATTGCAAAATATTCCTTAGTAATGTCTGTGTCTTAAGCTTACCTCACAACATTGAAATAAGAAAAAATTTAACCTTTCCGAGCGGAATAATCTACTTTCCATGCCATAACAAAGTCACTTGTTCTTTGCAGGGTTTACGGGGAATTNCCGTAGCGGTTGANGTGGATTATAAAAGAAACTACGTGTTTTGGACTGATGTTAGCAGTAAAGGCAAAGGCATTTACAGAGCAAGTTTATCCGATATTGGACGAATTACTAAAATTATTTCAAAAGGTCAAGTATTATTAATTTACTTATAACTCTATTACAACTCTCAGTTATTCTGCAAGAAATTAAAACAATTAAAGTAGTACTTTTATCATATCAAATAAAACAGCAGACCTAGAAATCTTTTCAATGCCATCTCTTTTCATAATGTATCAGGCAAGACTTGTGGGCACTTTAAATTATCACAAGTTGGATTTAAATTTTAGCTTGATGATGAACGAACTCGCCTTAATTTCGCGATAGTCCTTACTGGTGAGGGTTATCTTTCTTACGCTGGAGTAACGCAAACCCAAGTTCATGAAGGTTTCAAGACCGCGTTTTATACAAATTTTCAAAAAATCAACCGTTCGTTGATATCACTGACCAGTTTGCTTTTCTTTTGTGTTTCGTCACAATTTTCTGCACGACGAAGCATGGGATCTTCAGCGAGATTACCCAAAAAACGCACAAATGTAGATCAAATACATAGTTTAACAATGTGCATTGTTCTTGTAGAGAAAACCGAGACTTAGAAAAAATTCTCTGTCATGCAAGTTAAAAAAGATTTGAGAGATTATACTTAATTAACTACAACTAAAACACTTTTGGTTGGGCGGTTCCGGGGTCTTAACAGCTATACAAAAATACCATATTCTATTCATCAGAAATATATGAACCCAATGGATTGGCTGTTGATTGGTTGTCAAACCATATATACTGGACGGATGCTCAGCTCGGTTCAATTTTTGTTGCTAATTACAACGGAGAAAATAGAGCTCGATTGATTGGAGGACTTTCAGAACCTCGGAGTATTGCCCTGTTACCAAGAGAGGGGTAGGATATCTTTCCTGTTACTTTGCCTTAAAAATGATTCTGTTCTAATTGGATAATAACAGCTCTTTTTCCAACAAATAAATCATCTACAAAATAGCATATGTTGGAGCTTTTTTCGTTAATGTGGTGGTAGGAGATCAAAACAAAAATCTGAGTTGAACTTTTTGCGCAGGCTGATGTTTTGGAGCGACCAAACGAAAGGCACTATAGAACGTGCTGCTATGGACGGGAGTAGACATCGAATCATCGTCGCTGATTTGGTTTGGCCGAACGAAGTTGCATTGGATCGCCATATGAGGTTTGTACTGTTGTTCTACTCACTACACATTCCTTTATTCCTTTTCACAACACAAGAAAAGAATATTATTAAACTTTGAAAACTATTTGAATTGAGAATGTTTAAACAACCGTTGGCAAAATGGAAGAAGGAACAATTCCTAAACTCAGTTTGCATGGCAATTTACCTGGTGTAGATAAAGCGGTTTTAAAAAGCTATCTCTGCTTTTCTTATCGAAAATGAGTTCAAACCTCTCAAAAGTTTAGTTTATTGAAGTTTTTAGACGTATTGTTTCATAGCATGATACACCATAAAGTATTTTTTAACTGCACGACCTTTTCATAGAAGCAGATCGTATTTCATATTTTATAAAAAATATCGACATTCAACAATCCCAGGGTTGGAAGGTCGGAGAGATACAACCCATTAAATTGTTTCTTAAGAAAAAAAATGTATTGAAATATATACACCCGTGCAGAGATAAAATGAGTCAGCTCTGCAGATCACACTTTCCGTTTAATTCCGAAAATTCAAAGTTTGGCGTCCTTAACAAATCTTGCTGATGTTCTGCATCTTCGATTCAACGCCAGCTAGCTTTGTTGCCAGTTTCCTTTCCACAAACCGTTTGAGCTATTTTTAATTGAACCGAGAATTAAAGCCGAATCCATGTTTCTTGCTGGATGCTTGTGCTTCTTTTCGACATTTAAATTTTCAAGACTTTAGAGATCAGCTGCAACTTCTGTCCAATTGCTTCTTGAACAGCGCAACAAGGTCGTTTGTAATCAGCGTTGAAAATATTTTACAGGCGCATATACTGGCTGGACGGATCGAGGAAAACCATAGAGAGTTGCGATTTTAATGGAAACTCGTACACTACGATTTATGACTTCACCCTGACTTTTGACTCTCCAGGATTCGGTTTAGCATATTATAAACAACGCCTATATTTTGGGTAAGACACAGTACCGGCATCCCGCATGTATTGCACGAGATGTGAGATACAATATGCAATCAACCGGTTCAATGTCTTGGTCTACTTCGATATTTCGTAAATTGTTATGTGTGCTTAATCGTCGAAACTTTTATTTTTGAATTATCTGAGGCAAGAGCACGTCATACAAGCAACCAATGGTGAAGGAACCTTTTTCAAAGTGGGGAACACAAGTGCATGTCAAAAAACTATGGAAAATTGTTGTAGCTTGAATTCGCAACTGTAACGTCACAAGCATTAAAATATGACATTATTAACTTTTGTCACCATGTTCAAGCAATCTTATAAACTGTTTTATAAGCACTAAACGACCCCTATCTATGCTTCACTGACTTGAGAACATCAACGTAACTAGTAAAAGTGGAGGGGCCAGACCCCCTAGAAAAGAGTGTGGGCCGAGGCCCATGCGGCCCCCGGTTCCGCCACCCTGCAACCAACATCAGTGACATGTTTACAAAAACTTGCTAAAAATATGATCCTCTTTTGAGGTCGAAAAAGTCGTTTCTTTAACTTCGGTATTTGAGGGAAGGACTTTTTCCTTTCACTTTTTATGAAAACTTCAAATATAGTTTGAGTTAATATTAAAGCCAGCAATGACATTTTTCTGAGTGGCAAATAAAACATGCTGTTCACTTTTTTGCAGCGTGTGGAACAAACATGCGATTTACTCAGTGACCAGTCTCGGCCAGCATTTGCATCCGACCGTGAAGAGGATGGGCTCGAAGCCAATGGGAATAGCTATCGTGAACACTTTACTCCAAACTCACAGCAGAAGTAAGTGTTGAAGGGAAGGCATGCGTGGAGCTTTTGCGTGTGAACATTTTTTTTATATTTTCAACAATTTCGAAAGTAAGGAAGTAATTCAAACAACAATTTTTACTTAGAATAGGGAGCAAGGGCGTTTTCTCCCGTCTACTTGCGATTGCAGAAATGACTCGACGTTTTATGTTGCGCTGTTGTAGGTAGCTCTATGTACTGTAGAGAATTCATCTGATGCAACCACCTAGTAGAGAAGGTGGTCGAGTGAAGTTTATGACGTTTTGAAACAAAGAAGACGAAAAGTAGGATCACAAACAGACCAATCAACCATTATGTCCGTGGAAATAATGTCGTAGAAAATATCCCTTGCAAAATACACTATCTCAGAAACTCAAACAGTTTTTAAAGTGTGAATTGCATGCATATTGTAGAAATGTATTGGGTTAAATTATGTACATCGCGGAATTGCAGTAGTACAGGCAATTTTATACACACAAAGGTTGTTAAGATTCAGAAACAGTCTATTTATTCTATATTCTATTCGCCTGTAAAAGTCTATTTCAAGCTTTATTCTTCGCTGCGATCAACGCCACAATCCAAAAATAGTTATAGTTAACGCAATGAAAATAGCTGTAAAAACGTTTCTGTGCTTATGTCAGTAACCAACATTTGCTGGAAGAAGCAGAGACACTGCAGTCACCTGTGTTTGCCAGTATCTTCAGAAGAATACCGATGCTCATGCCCTTCCGGCACTGGGCTAGTCCTGGGTGACGATGGACGAAACTGCGTTAGTAAGTTTACGCTTATCATGACTTGGCAAATTTTGTCTTATTCAAATGATTCAGCAATCTTGCACATACAAAGAAACAAGATACTTGTCTGCTTGTGCGTCCTTGTTTCACTTGCACAGTAATTCTAATAAGCTAACATCGATTGTTTCTTTTGCGACTGCTAAAATACTCTAAAAATTTGGGTTAGTTTTGCAAATGACCTTTTTCGGAGGAATCCTAAGATTGATGGATAATTCTCCAGCCAGCAGCTTGTTACTTGTCACGTGCTCTGTGTTTGCGCACTTGACAAAGACAAATGCACAAATGACAATTACAATTCTTTGATCTGTTTGATGCTTGATTGAACTGTTGAAACAGGTTCGAGTATTTTATTAGCCGTACAAGAAGCGGTTGCACGACTGATGCGAGAAACGAACGAGTTCAGCGGGAGGGGAGTTGATAAATTTGGTTTCGCATGAATGTCGTTCCACGTGGCAAAGATTTTTTTATGCAAAAACGCCCCGTTGCGACTGAAATGTTGCCCAATACAAACACTCTTCTGACTGTGCGTTGACTCTTTAGTTCCAGATAAATTCCTGCTCTACACATCCCTGGAAGACGGCACCGTGATGCAAGTCTCGATGAACAGCGGCGCTTCGAAAATACCTACAATGTTCGCCCAATCACATCGACCATCGGCAGTGGACTTTGACCCAATTGACAAAGTGAATTAATCTCGTTTCCAAATAGCAATTTCAATCAACATAAACGTTTCCATGAGAATATTCAGTCCTGAACACGATATTATTTTGAAACCCCTTGATGCATCTTGCATATTACGTGTGCAAAGATCTTCAAGCAAAAAATTACAAAACACTGCATTTAGCTGCATTTCAAAAATGAAGTCCAAGTAAAATTAACCAAAAATCTGCAGCATGAACGTAGCAAAAGCAAAACAATTTTAAAAAAGGCAAATCACCTCGATTTGAGTTTATGTCTTTTTTGTATTTGAACAGGCATTACTTTTTTTGTAAACGACATTGGTGTGCTGTAAGAGATCAACTGAAAAAGTGGTGTGCAAAAACCGAGTTGATTTACAAGACGCGCCATGTTTTCGGACAGATGGTGTACTGGAGCGATGTTGCAATGAACGCCATATATCGCAAACCCATGAATGAGTCGCCTACAGAAGTGTACTTGCAAGACGGGATTGGCACTGTTGACGGTTAGTTTCTACAAATTGTTCATTTACTCATAGCGAGGTTCATATGCAAAGCAGTTTGAACTTTCAGAATATAAAAGCAGCGCTTTATTTTCATGTGAACCGCGCGGCTTGTTTTTTTGTTGATTAGAAAACGCCAGTGATGGCAGGCTAGGCCTGGAATGATCACCAGTTTATTTCTACCATAGTAGAAAAGAGATGACCGCAGTATAAGCCAGAAGAAGACGAATAAATATAAACGAGATAAACACAGAAGAATCCATGAAAAGAGAACGCGCAAAGCGCAACTGATATGCAAAATAAGGAAATAAATGGATGATACTGTTTACGGGCACACATGAACGAAAAACAAAAAGCTAGAGTGAGTAATTACTAATTTCTATTTAAAACAGCGGGTGTTTAGAGAAAAACAAACAAGTCCACTTCAAAAGCAGTACAGGTAAATCACTGAGTAAATCGAGATGCCCGAATGAAAGTATTTGAAAATGAAATGACAGTTTCATCTACCTACAAGAATCTTTTGAAGCCTCGACAGTAGGAATTGGCGTGAGGTTTAGGTGGAAGGACATTCAAAGAATATATGTTGGTCGGTCTTAACAAAACCGCATTGGCACTATCGATTGTCGTGGACATCGATATTCAGTTTACTGAGGCCCAAGCGAAACATGCACAAGATTGCAGTTGTGTGAGTGTCACCACCGTGAAATGCCAAACGTCGTTGATCTTGTTGGAGAACGTAAATTCTTTAAAACGGAATTAACGAGAACATGAAGCCAAAACCACAGCAGGCAGTGAATTCCAAAGTTTTGACCCTTTGTGAAAAAATGAATTATGTACGGATTGAGTTTTACATGAAGGCAGCTGCACAGTGAGAGGAAAACACGATGAACAGTTGAAAAGATTTTTGAAAAAAAACAAGGCATAGAGAAAAAAGGGCAGGGTCCACAAAGTGTGCTGCGACAAAAGCAATAAAGATGTGGAACTGACGAAGGAGATGTAATAGGAGTGAGACTTAAGTCGTCAAGATATTCCAATGGGATCTGGTTCTGAGGGATGAGGCATCAAACGATTTTGCAGCAGAAGTATGAAATCTCTCAAGAAGACTGCTGTCTGCAATAGAACAGTTAACGTGAATAATATCTATGCCATGCAGCTGCTTTAATCTAAGTTAATCGAAAGCGCTTTCGTATATCAACTACATTTTTGAAAATGTGGTCAGAGGGTCAGAGCCTTCTTCAAATCATTTTCAAGCTTACGCGCCGACTCAAAGCGGCCTGAAATGTTGTCGCGGCCAATGCGTAACGTAAAGCACTGCTGTGTATATTCTTAGGCTCGTTATCTACAAGCGTGAGTTGTAGAAGTCGCCTCAAGGCACTGTAGCACGACCGGTGACGCGAACCGGTCCGATCAGTCTTGATATTCGTGTCGTCGTCGGAAAGCTGATCAATTTGTTGTCGTCTTTGAAGAAACATCCAGCAGTCGACTCATCGCTCGCGTCCACTTGGCCTGAGCGATAATTAAATCAAATTGCTGTCTTGTGAAAATAACCAGCCATGAAACACTTAACGCTTGATCCACTAACGTCACTGTACACTGACTTAAGCAAAACAATAATCGTAATTCTCTATAGATTGGAATCTGGGCTGGCTCAGGCTTGGTTCTCAGCCTATAGCTTGATCCACATGCGGAGATCAATGGTTTTGACTGCAACAACTTCATCTCAACTAGTTCTGGATTTATATTGAGCCACATTTAACTGTCAATGGCTCAGTAAATTTAAATCTAACTATCAATAATAATATTGTAATAATCAACTTCAGCTGTTGGAATGGTGCATTACTTGTCTCACACTAGATCAAACGTGTTTGCCAAGTGTTAGAACACGCTGCATGCATCATCGCAGAAAAAAGACGCACCATCCTTTCTCAATGTTTATTCCTAAATATCTTTTTCCAACAAAATTTTTTCCGATGAAGAAAGTAAAACGCCTCATTAGACAGCGTAAAAGGACATAACGTAATGGACATTTTGTCGCAGGTTTGTGTGTGGATTGGGTGAACAGGTATCTCTACTTTACTAATGTTGGAATGCACCGTGGAAACGTTCCTTTTCATCGCTTGGAAATGATAGATCTTCGCAACAAGAACAAACGGAAAATCATCACTTGGTCTGTGTTAAGCAAACCGAGAGATGTGGTGATCGACAACGTATCAGGGTGAGAATAAGATGTGACGAGCATTTTTTGATTTATAAAAAAGGTCATTGTGACTGATTCACAAAAAACAATTGCGGAAAGGTTTTTAATTGTTTTAAACAAAGCGTTTTTCAAACTTTTTTTGCACACATTGCAAATTTAAAAAGCTGTACTACAGGCTACTCAAAAACCAGTAACGGCTACTGAGAAACTGTTGTCACCAATCTCAACTTTTCTTCTTATTTTAAATAGCAGTTTTCTGAAAAATGCAACTAAGGAAGTAGTGATCTGTCGATTCCCTTCTTAACTCTCATAAATAAGTTAAACTTTATTTAAGTCTTACAAAAACTTCCAGTCTTAAAACACTTTCAACTCCGCTTTAGTCAAGTTTTTTTGGAAATCAAAACAAAGCTCTCCAGACATATTTAAAATCTCATGATTTTTTAGTTGGTGGAAACGAAGTGTTGTTGCATGTGGCAGATGTAGTTCGTGTGTTGTGTTATGTGGTTCATGTGCTGTTCTATGCGGAAGATGTGTTTTATACATGGCAGTTGTGAGCTTCTGAGCATTTAAGAATAAATTTTTGACATGGAGAATATTGCAACGGTTTTCACAAATGAAAGTGTAAGAGAATGAAAATTTTGTCACAGAAAAGAAGGGTATGACTCTTAAAACATTTACATTTTTCAAAAATGTTTGGTGCGACGGACAACAGGTAATTTGAAAAAACTCTGTAGTTTTTCAGCAAATCAACGATTTTTCAAAACTTGCAAAACATCCGGCATTTTCAGCATTCCGTAACTGACCAAAATGTTAGCATCATATTTTTGATGTGATTGTTTTATTCGCTATAACAGTTTAAAAAGTTTCGAAAGTCACTCATTTCATTCAAGCTGTGTATGTTACGTCTTTATTTAATCAAAAATAATTTTCTTGTTTTCATCACAAACAATTAATCAGTGCAAGTCAAAAATATGAAACTGTTAGAAAGTTGCGTATGGATGCGTCATCGAAGACCTGCGTTATCTCGACAAGATAAAAACATGCGAAAGTTTCCGGCGATTTTTACCTCATCTCAAACTTGGCGCAATCTCTCACAAAGAAAAATTCTTGCAGCTTCCTGTACGTGTCGGATTGGGGAGCAGAGCCTAAAATAATTCGACTGGACTTGGACGGACGAAATCCGAGAACCCTTCCCGTTAAAGTCGAAAATCCGAACGGATTAGCTTATCACAACAAATATTTGTACATCACCGACTCTCACCGGCGAAACGCGATCGTCCAGGCAAACGGTACCATCGTTTACAGAGATACCCCGAAACTCATACGATACGACACAATCATGGAACAAAAGTTAAAACTTGAAACCAGTCCAGTTGAAATGGAAGTAAGTTTCGGGTATCTCTTGCTTTTATTCGTGTCTATAACTGCTTATTTTTATTCCTTTCCGTACCTAACTTAGCTCGTTTTTTGACCTCTGTATCTCTTTCTTTTTTTATTCTCTTCACACTTTTTAATCCATTTGTTTTAATTCCTATCTATAACTGCAACTATATGCTCTTTTCATTCCTGTCTGTAACTATGCTCCAAAGCATCGACTTAAAACAGGCCACGCAGTAGTAATCCCAGCAATTTCAAGACCTGCCGGAAAAGGATGGGTTGAAGAGTTTTTGCATATTTTAATTTGGTCTGTAGCAGAATGAATAAGATTTCAGGACTGAGGATGCGTAATTCTACGTGAAATCGATTTCCTATTAAAAATTTGCCAATCGATTTCTTGCTTATCCCCATTGTGGTGAATACTTACTTTTCCTATTGTATGATCTTGCCACTCCCCACGGACCGCATGGCCTGACGGTGCTGGACGATGAGACAATTGAAAGGCTGCTCAACACCTGCCCCGAGATCTAGTGTGGCCAAGCAGTGGTTTCAAAAACTCGCTCAAAAAAAGAAGATCTTGCTACTTGCTGACATATCCTAGTCTTCCTCTCAAGCTGCGATATAGCAAACCATAAGCTATTCTACTTGTATATATGATTTGCGTATTCTACGCTAACTACAGTACACTGACAAAAGAACTGCAATGTGGTGAATTTGTCTTTAGACTTAATTTAAATCACACTTTCCCGAATTACCATGTTTTCCCAAGTTGACCAGCAAACTAAAACCGTTCGACTGACAATATCACTACAAGTCAAGTTTCAAGCTAGAGAGGTATATTTGTCCCGTACCTTAAGTATGGGGTTGGCTCCTACTTACCACTGGCGGTAACTGCTCTTAGGGCAAGCCACTTTCCACTTCAGAGGTGAGCTAGTTGTGAAATTAGTTCATGATTCTCAGCTAATCAAGCGTTTCGGGTGAATTTACCGGTCTGCGCCCTTCACACTTTATGTTGTTTTCAAATGAAGTTGCCGTTCGGGATTTCTATGAGCAACGACAACCTGTACTTCACTGACTGGGAGCTTGGCGGGATATACACTATGCCAGTTGGCGGGAATGTCGCAACAGATCTGATTGTTGGGGTTAAGCGCCCAACTGGCGTGAAATACGCCACGCTTCGCGCTTCAAACTCAAGTAAGTCATATAAAGTTGGCTCTTCTTAAATCTGTAAGTGGTGTGAAAAAATGAGTTATTTTGCTGTTAAGCTGCATGACTCTCTTCCAAACCAATGACCCTTTGATCTAACGACTGGTTCCCACCCTAGAAACAAATGCCAAAATACCAGCCCAATTTATTTGCTTGGTCGTTTAATTTTGCTTGTTGGACAAGGATCTTTAGGCCTAGAATTATATTGTATCGCATTTTACAAAAACGTTTCAGACCTTAATTGCGGAAAATGAGCAACCACATGTTGCTTCTGCATGTCAATACGTTTCGTTTGTTGTTCTGCAGTTGTGCCACCTGCATTGGCAAAATACTTTTTTTATTCATGAGCGCTTCCTGCGACTTTCAATAAAACCTTCATGTGGTGACGTCATTTCATGTGAAATAAGTGCAAAAACACTATGCTGATGTGGATTTTTTGTTGCTTAGTTGTTTTTCTGCTTTTTTGATGAGTAAAGGAGATATAAGAAAGAATGAAACTCGAACATGTAGATCATGTCTTAAGAGTCAGATTTGGATGCGTTTATGAGTTCACTTTTTTGTCTTTTATTAGCTCCATTTTGAAGAAAACAAAATATACTTCTTGTGCTGTCATTGCATTTGACAATCAGCTTCTCGAAAAATAAACCTATACAAAAAATAAATAAAAAGAAGCATCTCCTTTTCCAGCAGCCGCAATGGAACGTGTCGCTGTTCGAGAGGACTGAACACCATCTGCAAAACTTACTAATTTATATTTTTCAGCTACCAACGCATGCAAGACGAAACCCAGGTGCAACGACATATGCGTTTCAGCTGACGAGACGGATTTTACCTGCCTGTGCTCAGATCAAAGTGGAAGAACCAAGTCTGACAACAACAACGGAAACTGCGTTTGTATGCTTAATTCCTGTCGTGTTTAAACAATCTTTCTTTGCCAGTGAATAAATAGAAAGGTTGTTGAAAACACCTTGCTAGTGTAAACAGAACATTGTCTTGCCAACAATATAGCTAGAACGTTGTTTAAAAGGCATCATTTGTCGTGACGAAAGAAACGAAAATATACTTTTCCTTCAGTTGGAACTGTTGAGCACTTTTTGTTGAAAGATAAATTTTACTTGACAATCAGTCCAATATTTCCGGACCGCCAACAAACTTTTAAATACTTAAAAGTATGAACTACTGTACTTTTCAAAAATGTTTCAAGTTTTTTGTAAATGTTCAGTGTATGGTCATGTTGAGTGATGCTGCATGCTTTATTGAGTTTTAAGGGTTATTTTGTTTCTATTGATTCATGTTGGTGCACAGATTTGTTGAATATTATGGAAATCGTTCGAAACATTTTTGGAAAAATTGCCTTGTTGCAGCACCTGATTCGTTTGTTCTTGTGGCTGATGGCAATCGGATTGTAATGAAAAGCCTGGTGCCTCCTGATCGCGATGCAACGCACTACTACCCGGTTATTGAGACGTATGATCCATTGGCTGAAATTGTTGCGGTGACCTTTGACCCGGTCAACAGATATGTGTATTGGGTCGACAATGGAAGGCAACAGCTGAACAGTCGCCAACTGGATGTGACTGGAAAAGCTGTCATTCGTACAATCTACAATAATCTTGGTACGTTCGTTAAAAAAATATTCAGGACATTTTTAAAACTACAGGTTTAGAAACAGGATTTTTAAATGCTTTTTGTTCGATCTATCTATAGTAGGGGTGGAGAACCTACGCCCGCGGGCCAAATGCGGCCCGAGTGAACATTTGCTATGGCCCGCATCAGAATTTTCCTTACCCAATTTAGAGTACAAGATTGCGCAAAAAGCAAGCTCCATGATAAAAAGTTACTTAGACAGCAAGCCAGAAGCCTCTAACCCTTAAGATAGTACGTCATACAGTCTCTACCCTCGTAGTAAGATAAAGGTAGAATTTTAGGATGAAATTAATTGTTATTTGCGGCCCCCCCAGCGATAATCCACGATTTATGCGACCCGTGATAGTAAATAGGTTCCCCACCTCTGGTCTATAGTTTATGGACGATAGCACCATTTTTTCCAATTTTAGTATCAACAACATTTTATCAAAACCAAGCCATGAGAATTAGTTTTTTTTTGGCCTAGCTAGATAAACTTGTATAGGCTTACTCCAAACTGGTTACACTAAAATCAAAAGTCAGTAAATGAGGCTTCTAATATTCACTTGTAAAACTCACAAAGCAACAAAAACGCAAAAAAAATTCCAGCCACCAGAACGTCTGAGATCACGTAGTAGATTTCAGCTGAAAAGTTTTCTATGAAGCTAACGTTTTTTAACTCCACGTTCATCTCGGCGAATAGCTTTAAAAACTAGATATTTAGACTGCATTTGCCTTTATATGGCTGGATGAAAAATGCTGTAAGTGCTTCAGGTTTTATTTACCTGATTCCCAATGCTTGTTCAAACCCACTGGCATAGGGTCGCACAGAAAAAGCAACACACATTCCTAAATTTTATTTTAGTTAAAAATATGAAATATATACATTTGCCAACTTTTGCAAAAATATCAAATATGCAAAAGTCGCTTCCCTGAAAACATATATGAAATACTGCACGAAATAACTCTTTTCATTTCTGAAAACAGGTTTCAGATTTTTAGGCCACAGATTATATCCCGGAAGAAATTGAAAAAATGTCAGCATATATTATCATATATTATAGACGTTCGAAAATGAAAGAGTTTACTGCTACAATAAACCGTCCAGCTTCCAATCAGCCATAACTGTATCGTATGTTGTGCAACAGGCGATCAAATCATGCATTGTTGTAATGACCAGCCTGAAAGTATTCGAGCATTTCAAGTTTCATTCAACACTTGGGGTTTCCCCTGCTCGGTCCCATGTCAAATTTCAAATCGACAACCTACAGCCACTGCTGCAACACCAACCACCTTTTTGACAAAATGCATTTTGGATTTTATCAAATGAAAACAAACAATATCGCTGCCGGTGAAACAAACATGCTTCCCCGAAACAAGCAAACCATGAATGTCTTCGCAAATGTTATAAAACATCTCGTTTAACAAATTGCTAAAAAATTTAGACCGGACGTGAAAGTGTTAAATTTCGATGTTTTCACATTTTGTCGAACAAGATCATTTCGATCTTGAACCAGCCAGCTGGTGCAGTTGGTTGCACCCGCACCACCAAAGCTGGTAGCCTTGGTTCGGCCAGGCCATACCGATTCCCGGCCAGGCCGTGCCGAAGACTTGAAAAGCGGTGCTTGTGACTTGTCCAACCCTCGTACTCGGCGTTAATGGGACAGTGCAAGAAAACGATTCACGCGCGGTGCTGCCACAGACTCGCCACCAGTGAAGCATTCACAGCGAAAGTAGCAGCGTGGCCACGGCTCAAAAAGTTAACTGGATTGCGATGTTTTTTGTTTCTACCGCCATGAACTGTATGTGCTAATTCTCGACGAACCTAATCTATTGTTTATACTTGAAAGCAAACAAATTTCGTGACTACAACTGCCAGTTTCCGATAATAAATGAACTTGTTAGCTCCACCGCACGGATGGTTTAAAATTAACAAGAGATGACGTACATTTTCTAACGTTTTCACACCCCACCTACAGATGAATATCGAACGAGAAATTTTTTTGGAAACCTTCTGCATTTCCAAACTTCTAAATTGGTTTTCTTAACCCATTATGGTTAAATGATATCGTCTTTTGCTAACAGGTCAAGTGGATGGTCTTGAACTAGATCCAATAAATCGCCTGCTTTACTGGACAGACGTGAAGAAAGGCACCATAGAGGTCTTGCATTTAAGCTCTAACCTTCACTCAACTGTTCTCAGAGGCCTTGACAAGCCAAGAGCTTTAGTCCTCAACTCTCAAGACGGGTAAGAACTTCGTTAACGCCAAAGAGTCTTTCATTTTTGTGCAAACTTTTTCAACTTTCCTTATTCAAAAGGCAAAATCAAGAATTTTCGCTGATGCTTGCGATTACTCTAGAAAAAAAATCACAGATTGATTCAGTAATAACAAGAGGAATGCGATTGAACGCTGAACGTAATCCTGTGGGAAGTCGTTGAACTTTTTATATTCACGATCGACTGTTGAGACGAGGAAATTATTCTGTGATGTTTTATTCCGGAGTACAACATAAGACCCTGGTGGCTTCATCAACTCTTGTCTACAAAAAATCCAAACAGTCTTACATTTGGATGCAAGAAGTGTATAAAGTTTTGTACTGTGAGAACAATGCTTGTTGTTACTTCAGTGTCAAACACATAGAAGGAATATTTGCCACAGCAAAGACTAAGCATTTCTCTGTTTCTTGGTCCAGAATGATGTACTGGACAGAATGGGGCAAGAACCCTATGATCATGGGGGCCAAAATGAATGGACAAGATTTTCGCCCCCTTTTGCAAAGCAATCTCAAATGGCCAAACGGATTGTTGTACGACGAAAAGAGCAAGAAGTTGTTTTTCGCTGATGGCGGAACGCTCAGTATTCAGTCTATTTCATCTGGACGTATGGTTTTCATGTTTTTTTAAAGCACTTTGTAAGAAAGATAGCACCTTATGTTTTCTGAAACGCCTAGTTAAGTTGATTTTAAAAGATGTTGATAATTAATTAACTAAATGAGATCACGGTACTTTTTCAAACCTTAGCTTATCTAAACTTTGTGTAACAAGTCCATGGAAAAGACATGCAAACGCAGTGAAGAAACTATAGCCCGTGCAATAAAAGATCATATTGTTCTCATGAAAATCTTTTGAACTTTGCAATACTTGCCTGAGATTTTAGACAGTACCGTGAAAAACTGTTTTATCTTTGCAGGAAATCCAAAACTATTGGATTTCATAGACGTGAACGGATTTGCTGGTCACTTATATGGTTTGGATAAAGACGTAAGAAGCGATGCACTCATTCTTACCGATTGGAAGAACAGGACCGTTCTGCGTTTGACAAAATACGAAACCTTTGAAGACAAAAGAGAAATTCTGATGAAAGATATGAATCGCCCATCCCAGGTTCACGTTCAAAACGTTTATACTCACTCAGGTAGGAAAAGTAACATGCGACGTCATATCAGTATTCCATCAGATTTTTCAGCTCTGTTTTATTATATCCCTCTGGAGCATCTCGATTCGTCAGCAAAGTCCATCTCCGCTTGCTTGCGTCAGGGGATACTCTTAGCGGTTTTCGTAGTGGATGCAGTGTTGGTGGCAAACTGATAGCAGCACCTTTTCATCAGACTGTGTTTTTGAAAAAGTTTATTAAGTTGCTCCTTCGAGTTACTGTAGCAGAACGATTTCAAATCTTGCAAAAAGAAAAAATTCAGAATGCTTTTCGTGTAGAAAAAACTAACTCTTACATACTTTTCTTATCTTTCAAACAACTTGTGCAGACTAGAGGCACGCAAAATTCTGAAGCTTTGTTTATTGTTTCGTCAGTTTATTCAAAAGGCAGTTTGCTATCTACAGTGCTCGATAGTTGGAATGCACTGACACTTTCAAATCGACCGTAAAACATCTATTGTGAAACGTGCTACATCGTATTTTTTAAAAATTGTACTTTGCAGTTTTGTACGAAGCGAAATTGGAAGTGGTCACAGTTTTCTTTGACGCTCATAAAAATTCTTTCAGTTTGTGAACATAAAACATAGGTCAACGTTCTTACGTTCATTCAGCTTTACAGAAGCAACCACTGAACGCATAAGCTTTATGAAATATCTGCAATCATTCCCTTGCGTGCCGTTAAGTGCAAATGCTGTAGTTGGGATCATCACCATTGATGGCCACTCCATTTCACAGGTCATGTCGGGCCATGCCAGCCGCTGCTGCACCAGTGCAGTCACCTTTGTATCCCGGATAAAACCAACTACGCCTGTCTTTGTCCGGACAAACTCGTGCTAGCAAACGATTTACGCACGTGCGTTACAGGTAACTGGTGTTCTCTGTTGTGCACCTTGTTTTCCATTCAGGCCATTTAAGGCTCAGAAGCATTGTGTTACTCGTATGCAGCAAGCCATTGGCGGTGAGTTGTGATTTAACGCAGATACTCAGTCTTTCTTGAGAGTGCCAATTTAAATTAATTATTGTTTATACCAGGGGTTCCCAACCTTTCTTTGACCATGTACCCTTTCAGCATTTCGACAGATGAGCATGTACCCCTAGAATTTCCNATGACAAGAAAACTGAGTGAAGTAACAAAAACTAACTGAGTATTTGATGGAACCTTCATATTTTAGAATATTTGTAAATTAATCATACATAAATATATTTTTTTCTTCTATTACTAACCTTAAATGTACCCCTTCAGATAGACAAATGTACCCCTACATGTGCATGTACCTCAAACTGGGAACCCCTGATCTATACATAGACAAAGGCGGTTGAAAATTGCCTTATTTAGGCGTTGCAACGCAAAATTCTTACTTAAATACCTCAACACCTCTATTGCACGGTTCGGTGGCAAACGTTCTGGCTTTAGATCTATAAGGAATCACCGCAAACATGCAGCTATTTGTTCTAAAATTGCATTTGCTGTGTTGGTTTGAAACTATCCCACTCACTAATCCTCTTCTTTGTGATGTAGGGGAGCGAGCTGCGATTTTCACCAGTCCAGCGCCCACAACAACCACCTTACCCACTACAACAAGCAGTTCAACTGCTCCATGGGCTGTCAAGCTAACAACACGACCTGCGCAGGTAATATATTCCACCGTGCATGTTGCTTCCAGACGTCATTGTGAGGTATTTGACCAATTGTTTGCATATTCTTTAATGTCACGTCGGAGATTCAAACTAACGATATTGGTGAAAAGATTTTCTCTTTTGAAACGTTTGAAAGTTCATCATAATGCATGCCTTTTCTCAACATCGTTTTCTGACAGCACATTTGGGAGAGCTGGTGTGTTGTGCTGCAGTATGTCTTGTGATAGTCTATAGTTTATCCTTTGTGATCCAAACCGTATGGCAAAATTGTCATAAATTCTTGCTGCTGCATACTAGATATCAAATCAGCCCAATACTCCTGAGATAAGAAAGAAGTCATTTACTGTTTTACAGGCGGCTCACTTTCAGGTAATAATTGCAGCCTTCATTTTTAGAATGAGCTGTAACTCACTGGAAAAACTGCAACCAATTCAATAACTTTCACCCAGGCCTTTATGCTCAAAACCAACACAACCTTGGTATTCCTCTCTGGATGTTTAGGTTTTCGTAAAATAAAAATAATTATCCGAAAAAACAAATTTTTAATAAATATTAAGATGACCTTTTCGTAAAATCATTATGGAAAATCGATATTACGCTGATTTCTCTCATAGAAATGTCTAAAAACGCTCTTGTAGTGTCAAGGGCCGGAATGAACAGCATAATAGGCAAAAATGTGTAGCGCGATGGGTTTTTTTGCAGCGTGCAAGCAAATAAAAGCATCATATTTTCAAACGAAGACCGCATGCATCTGTGGGTGTTCTGCTGGTCAAGCCATTCTCTGTTGAGCTGGTTTTAATCTATGCACCAACCTCTGTGTAAAACCAGACTCTGATTGTAATTTTTTGAGGATTCAGTTGAGCACGTGATTTCAATTACTGAAGTTCTTCAAATCTAAAATGACAACGATTTACAGTTCTATTTGAGTAAGAGCTGATGATGCCCACGTAGTAGGCGAATTATATACTCTGCAAGATCTTATTGTCTGATCCTTACCTGTGAAAGGATTCCTTCCGATAGATAGCAATTTGCAGTACATCACATTCATTCCACGTGCGAGGGTGTTTTACCTACTCATAGAAGTACAATAACGACGTTACCTGTCAGTGGCACTAAGAACTCGGCAAATAAATATTTCACATTATTCACTTATGGCAGTACGAACATTTCACATTATTCACTTATGGCAGTACGAACAGAGCCGAGAGCCTAGTAGATCCATATGAGCCTCATCGAGTATACTGTCGCATTTGAAGTGCTAATCTCTGAGCAGCTGAAATGCGGAAAACTTTATCAAATCGAAGGTAATGGTGAATAAAGTTACAAGCATTTCTGGGAGAGAGACACAAAAAAACATGTTAGGCGTAAGTCGCGTTTTTAATCACAGTTTTGTTACTTGATTGGAAAAATTAAAATTTATGAATTTTTGTTTTGTACTTTCGGCGAAAATCATCGAAAATCGCCAAACAACAAAAAACTTTAATTTTTGTCCAAATGCTACAAAATGAAAGTTAGATTTTATGCAAGTATTTTGAAGTATGTGAGTTTTCGCACATACGAGTAAAGCATGGACGCCTTGCGAAAACGTATTAGTTAGAACGACTAAACAAAAAGCAGCGATTAGAATGACGTCACATTTTCAATTGAAACCCTTGTTTTTTTACTATGTCGGGTCCAAAGTTCAAAACTTTCCTGCAACGTCTTTCTAGTCCAGCATTACCTCGACCCAACTTTGAATTGAAGCAAAAGCATAGATCTTGCAACGATAAAAACAACAAAAATACATTTTGAGGATGAGGTCTTTTCAACTTCTTATGGCAAAATCTATTCGACATGTTTTGCTTCACAGTCAATGATTATTGTATTTTCAGGTTGAAACAACGGAGCAAATCTTTGAAACCAATGCGACAGTTACTGATTTGATTACTATCACCAACAGCACTATTGCAGTTGAGACGACTCCACAATCAGCGGCAATTTCTTTCACGACCGCAGCTTCAGTGTCTAGCACAGCAGGTAAAGCTGGAGCTTTGTAAATGGAGCGTCATTTTCTCATGACCTCTTGAGAATGCTTTTCACGTGGAAACGACAAACTGCAACTTTTCACTTTGTAATGTCGTTGCTATACTTACTAAATTTGTTTCATCAGCGGAAATAGGGCGGTATAGCTTTCGTAGCAAGTTGTTTGGAATTCATTGTCAAAAACTGCAAATTAGGCTTTTTCTTCCATATGCGTAAACAGCGCATTTTGCAGGTTGGTTGCCTTGAGATGATAATCGCATGAGTCGAAAAAACGCACTAAGTTCGTTTAATTGTAAAAATGGGGCTTTTCGACAACCTAAGGCGGTTTGGGACATTTTCTCGTTTCTAAGCTTCAATTCCTCTTTTACAACTGATTGAGATAATGCAAGTTCGCCTGGAGACGGTACTGGAAAAATATCGTGTCAAGCTCAAGTGCAAACCTGGATCATTTACAATCGAGAAGACTTCTTTTTCTGCTTCTCCGCTGCTTTAGTCGCTTTTCAGCTGATTTTAATATTTTTTCTATTTTTAGCTGTTTTAGGCGAACCTCGGTTTACAAACTGCGACCAGCAAGCAACTTATCAAGTGCCTCTGCCCAAAGACAAAGCTTTTGTTGCGGTGACCCCGACCTTGCTCAAGCTACAGGCCGTGGACGGCGATGAAAACCCGATCAACGTAACCGTCGTAGATAACTACGAAAAAACAATTCCTTTCCTTCCAGTACGCGCAGGATGGGAAGTGGTTCATTTTCGAGCATTTGATCGAAACGGTCATCAAGCATCATGCGCCATATCACTGAATGTCACAGGTAGTTAAAGTGCTCTTTCACCATTTTCTATGGAGGTTTGCAAAGACAAAGGCTTGTGTGTAAAGTACTTCATGATACTACTGGAAAGTTATGATCACGAACGCAGCTTCGAATGAAGATTGTCAAACCGTTGTTTTTAACTGTCCTGTAATTAGCACTTCTGTTTTCTTCACCGAACATATCCGACCAACGCGTCCCAATCCAGGCCCGTAGCCGTGTTTCAAGGTTTGGAAGGGCAAAATACATTTTCGGGCGGCAAGATTTTTTTTTTAGTTTATGTTTGAAACAAATTTTTCTGGGCACAAAAACATTTGGGGTGCACTGCCCCAGAATTCCCCCTGTGGCTACGGGCCTGTCCCAATCCTCACAGAAACAGTTGCTGATCCAGCTTGGAAATTGTGGCCGTTATTTTCTCTTACGCTGAATTGCACTTCCTCAATTGGAGCGTCTGGCTAGCAAGCATACTCTTTCCTTGGCTTTCAACTCATTCTGGAAAAACATACACTGTAACAGGGCTGCACAACCATTTCGCTATTGACGGACGCATTGCGTTTATTTTTATCATTTACGACTGCCAGTCAGTTCAAGTTGTTCTTATGAATTACAATTAGGAATAGAATCTATCCGATTATATCCCATTCACTCGTGCCTATAAGTATAATGAGATGTCAAACATTTTATGAATGAATTTATTGAAGCACAATTCCACACGTGTATTTGGCCGCCATTTTACTAATTATCCGCAGACAGTAGACAAAGAGCTTTTAATGCACGTCCAACATACAAATTGCACATGCACGGCCGAAAAAATTTTTATCGAGGCCGCAGGATGTGCACCCCTTAACTGAAATGTTGCAGCCCATCGACTGCAACCTCGAAAAAAACGTTAAACCTGAATCTTACCTTGAGCAGGGAGATGCAAATAAATCAGCACTCAACCTCAGGTTGTTTCTTTCAGAAACAGTACATAATTTTTCGGGTGTTCTGAAAACATGTAGTTTACTATAATAAAGCTATAGTTCCATACAGACTCCGAGAGAGGGGACAAAACAAGCCGGACAGTTACGTTGAATTCACGATAGTTTGGCAATAAGTTGTGATTCTTGGAAGTAGTTGCTGTGCAAGGTGTTTCACAAAAAAACGCTCAGACTCTTTTGTTTTTGTTCTGGTGCTGCAGACGAAACTCCTCCCCGGTCAGTCGAATGTCCACAGGACATCTTCGTCGAAACCTACTCTGGAAAATCAGTGTTTGTTAAGTGGAAATTTCCCAAGTTTGAAGATAACTCTAAAATGCAGCTGAATATCACGAACAACTACGAACCGGGATTCTTCGACAGTGGAATTTATCCGGTCAAGTACTTGGCGACAGATCGATTCGGAAACTCTGCCTCGTGCGAGTTTGAGGTGGCTGTCAGCAAAAACCGTAAGTAGCCCTTTTTCCTTCCCTGCGGAAGTTTGCTTGTTAGCATTAGGCAAAAGACCATCATATAACAATTGTGTCACAAATCCTTGCTTGCATCAGTCGTAGGGTGGAACCAGGCCTGTAACCAGCTTTGGACACCAAGAAAGCGAGGGGTTTTCTGAGAAGAGCCCAAATTTTTTAAACTATGTCCGACGCATTGTTACAGGGAGGATAAAAATTTTGTAAGGGGGGCTTCGTTACCCCTGCACCCCCGGTCCTGGGCTGAAGCCATGGTGTAGTGCTAGAGCATAAGGGGAGGAACTATCCATGAAAAAAGATATGCCATGCTAGCCACGATAGCTGAAAATTTTTCTGTTGGAAATTGTTTAAAAATAACAGCAAATACGCCGTTGTTTCGCAAGTACTTTTTCTATAAAAACAGGTGGGCATAAGACTCTAAACCGCTTCCTCACCAACTATATGATTGCGTTCTAGCAACATTGGAGCAGAGTTTTTGCTTATGAAAAATATGCAAAGCCGAAATTTTTAGAGTTAATTCAAACGCAAACTGTTTTTTTTTTTAATTTTCAAACGTTTCACTTTCGTCATTGGCAGTTGCCGTTTGTTTTGTCACTTTTGACGCAGAAAATTTTTGCGAATTACAAGACCAATCAAAAAGTTTTGTTATTTTTTACGCGAAATAATAAATAGCAAGATTCAGGAAATAACGTTTGTGCTGTAGGTACCATAAAGTATTTCTTTACTCTGCAGCGACTCGGTGTGGAATGCCCCACGTGCCGGAGAACAGCAAACTCAGCTGCACCACAGACCAGAAATCGCGGGTTCAAAAGTGTTTGCTGATGTGTGATGACGGTTACCGGTTAACATTATCCGACCCTTACATAAAGTGCAAAATCAACAGGCAGTCTGGAGTTTATCAGTGGCTTCCTTTCATGGACGAACATGTGTGCAAGAGTAAGTAACAAACGTATTTCTGTTGGTTCCCTACAAGTAATAGTAATCCAACCATGAAACTTTGCGAATTGGTATCAGAAAAAACAAAAAGGTTGGTTTAGAAACTTTTTAGTGGGGAAACTGTTACATTTTCAACAAAAATCCTTGGAACTGACGTGTTGCTAAAATACAAAAATTTCACATTGCTTCATGCATGTTATGAAAGCTGTTACATCATGATGATTGAGGTATACGTAGTTACTAAAAATAAGAAAACAACAGTTTCACATTCTTTATTAAAAAACTTATTTAATCTCAAGTCTGTAGGTCCTACTTACAGCGGGGTGTTGAAGATATAAGTTGAGCGAATAGACCAAGCCTATAGAAGCCTTCTGAAAAATATTGACATGGAAAATGAAACGCACTTCAACCTACCCGAAAAATGACCTGTTAACGACACGGCCATTTATCTGCTCCAAAATGCTTTCATATAATATAAACCAGTCAAACATTTATTTCGTTCCCTAACGTGCGATTACGCGCTTAGCAATAGTAGACCTAAAGCTGGAGAAGTAAAAGTTGCTCGATCTCAAAAGCTCTTTTGCAAAACAACATTATGATGGGCGATCTGGCGTATCTCGTGAAAACAAAGAAAAACAGTATCATTTTTGGGTTTGACTGAGAAACGAAACTGATTTTGTGTACTTTGCTGCAAATGTAATTTGTCACAGTGACGTTTATGGTTCTTTCACCTCAACTTGAAGTTGCAGAAGAACGTTTGAGAGTTTTAATTATTTGCAGCAAGAACTTTTGTTTTGTCGCAATCGTCGTGAGAAAGAAATCCTGTTTTTTCGTTATCGTCACCGGCGCAAAAAGTGCGACTAAATATTCTGTTATCTGCAAATCGCAGAACCAGAAGTGGGCAATGTCGAGCAGGCTGTGCTGCTGAACTACCCTTGCCCGTGTAAGCCCGAGCTGGAATTTTACGAAAAGCGTCAGAGGTCGATCGGCACTGCCTTGAAGCAACATCCGCGATGCAAGAACGCGCCGCGTCTTGGTTTCTGCAACAACTGGAAATCCAAGATATTCATGGAATGCGTCAATCAGCAAAATCTCAATGTCACGGTCACGGTGGGTGCTTGACGTTACTAGGCCTGTATCTTACAGTTCGCAAGCGGGATTAGATAGAAATGTTAGCACAGTTTGTTTCAAAAGGTTTTGCTCTAGCAATCTACTTTTCAACGGCTGCTTTAAATGAACAACTTTATTTTGTTTTTTTTAAGTGGCCGATCGCCTTTTTTACCAAAATGAAAACCAGTGAAAGGGGTGTTCACAGAAAGCCATTGAGTACTATTTGTCTGTTGTTCGGTGTCCATCACAGTTTTTTCATCTTGATCTTTTTTCTGGTGTGATTTTCTTTTGTGGCATTCAGCATCAAGTCACTTCAAGTTTGTCAAATCTTGGTCCGGTTTTGCTGTGAGCAGAGAGGGTTTTCAGAGCTCAGATATTACGTTTTAAGTACTTCTAACACCAATCAGCATTGAATTAGTAGCAGTTTGCAAAAAGAATTTATCAACCGCTGGTTGTCCGTGTGCGTCTAGCATTCATTCGCTCAACGTGTTTCCTGGTACTCGGTCTTCTCGCTGAGCCTAACCTAAAATATTATATATGAAAGTAGCAGGCAAAAGATATTCTGAAAAATAACATTCGGACAACCTTCTCAATTCTAAGTATCAGTTAAACGCAAAGCTGAAATAAAGTCATAGGGTGACGCTAAACACGCTGTTGGATACTCTGAACGAGATGTAACAGGTAGAAGTTTCAACTACCACGGATGTCGGTGTTAAAAGAGTCGGCTTTTGTTTCCGTCACAAAAATATGAAAAAACAAGTTTTTCACTACTTTTCAATTCATAAATCTCTCTGAAGCAATGGAGTTGTGTCTCAGTTAGAGTGCTTGAAATTCCTTGCCAAGGTTTTATACACGAATTTTGAGAAAATTGTTATAACAATTTGGAATGGTTTAGTTTCCATCTCCGCAACGCTTCTTTTTCACCGCTGATTCCTTCATGCATCAAATCGCCCAAATCAGTAGTATTTTTTATTTTTTGTTTGCCAGTAAACTCATGTAACCCATTTTTATAGAGATCGGTTGCTTGGGAGACTAATGATGCATGTCAGTCTGTAATCTGATTAACGTGTTCCAAGGTTGATCTGGCGGAGCCTAAAAGAGTCGCAACGACGAAAGAAGCGAAGCGGATAGTGGAGAGAGGAGCAGTAGGCGTCATCGACATGGTTTACGCGGGAAAAGTCACTGCCACAGGGACAGACATGAAGCAATACAAAGCTCAGTTTGACAACATCTCTGTATTGAAGACAAAAGTTGTCTGCAGCAAGGGTTACATTGTTGATAAGGACGGCTGTGGTAAGAAGTTTAGAACTATATTAAAAGGTTGTTATTAAACAAAGAATATTTGCCTATTTATGCTTTCACAAATGGTACTGATACCGATGATGTTCACAATGATATACATACAGTAGTTCTCAGCTTCTCATAGAACATTGATTACCAACCTTAGGGAATGGCTTTTCTGCCTTTCGGAAAATGAACACTTGAGGCATGCATGCCACAAATAGACAAACACAGTATTCGAGTAGTTCAACCAAATCTGTTGAACGATAAAAGCGCCATACTTCTTGGACAAAAGCATGATGAGTCGCCAACCAAACCCAGTTGAAAATGTAGAAATAAAACATCATGCAGGTTTGCAACTTCTACAGAAAATACCGATAGTCAGGGTTGTCATATAAGAAAAAAATGTTCTTCCAAACTTTCTTCCTTATAATCCATGCTAACCTTGCATTAGGTGAAGCTTAACAAATTATAAAAACAATTTCAAAGGCGTCAATGCTATTAATTTCAAAGTAAGTTGTTTTTTTTGCTGATTTTATTGTATATCACCATAAATGTTTGTTTTTTCAGTGAGCTGCCCCAAAGGTACGTACTGGGAAGCAGGAATCTGCAAATTTTGCCCTGTTGACACATATCAAGACGCCCATGGCCAAGTGTCTTGTCACAGATGTGCACCAAACAAAGAAACGGCAACGTATGGAGCAATGAACGTCCATTACTGTAAGCTATGATTTCTTTAAGGCAGAAATGTGCGTTGTGTGTTATTGTTGTGGATGTGGCAGTGGTTGTCAACAACGTTTTTGAAGCTACCAAACTTTACATTTGTAAAAGCACAGGTTTGCAGTCAATCTTTTATAGGTTTGTATGGTTAATCTTTTCCCGTGGTTGTTTGTTTCACAGGTAAGATTTTCATTTTCAATATCAGCTTATTTTAAGGTCATTTCAAAAAAGAGGCAACAACAAGTGGATCAAGCAACAGCATTGTGATTGGTGGAACCGTGGGAGGAGCTATCTTGCTGATAGCTTCGCTTCTTCTGATTGGTTTCATTCACTGGCGAAGAAAAAACAACAAACTGAAAAAAGAACAAGAACGTAAAAAAAGGCAGAAACAGGTTATTGAACGAAATATTTGTCATTTTGTTGGTTGAAAAAACTGTACTTAATTTCGCCCAGTTGTTGCATGCATGCTGCAAATCATACTGTGGTAATCAACACTGGTACGGGTAAATTAAAATCGCATGGCAGTGGTACCCAATCGTTTTTGCCCCTACGTGCAGGGGCACAAAAACTACCTGCGGATCCATGCGTGGATTAAATTATACCTTTCGGACCTTCCAACCCTAGTTTGGCTGAAGGCCTAGTTTAAGATATGCAACATGTTGAAAAACGGATTAGATGGGGAAAGTGTGATCTCAGGTTTGGAATCAGCGAACTTAAATCATTCTGTTAGTGCAGTTGTTGCCTTGACCAATACCAACTATTGCTGGTCAGTGTCATCATGCAGGAAGAGGTTATAATTCGCAGGTTTCCTACTTCCTTTGAGGACTGCTGGGAGGTGCTAAAAATCTGTCAAGACCCGGGACTGCCAAAGCGTGGTGGGACGTTGACCCTAATTTTTTTTCCTGAAAGGACAGTTGGAGAGGCGTTTGTCGTATAAGTAAGAAAATAATCCATTTTATTCATCAACGACTAATTCAAGCGCGTGTTCCGGGCACAAAATTCAAAATGGTTCGAATACATGTGGTATAGATAAAAATTGGGCGAGACATGCAAAACCGACAATAATCCAGGCAAACATGCTTTTTAGCAATAATTGTTTGGAACTTGGAAGTGTTACGTAACAATATATTAATAAATGAAAAATTAAAAACGCATTTATCATTAAAGCGATCACAAAATTCAGCCGTCTGTCTGATACAACTGTTGCCCTCAACTTTTCACGTTTCTCCTGTCCCTCCGCTTGTCAGCCTCCTCTCCTGTCCCTCCGCTTGTCAGCCTCCTCTCCTGTCCCTCCGCTTGTCAGTCTCCTCTGCTCTTCAAGGGCTCACAGTCCCGCTGACATTAGGATAATATTTTTCGCTCTAAAATCACAGCTTGAAAAACTGTTTTTTGAAACAAAACAAAGATGCAAGGTACTTTCACACGACTTATCAGCTTATCAGTAGATACGTCCAAAGTTAACGTTTGCGAATGAAGATAGCTGTGCAAGCAAAAGTCAAATCCATGGCTGTGTCAACAATCCGTTACACAGGGAAGTGTCATGCCATCAAACTTAGTAAGTTTTGTAGGAACGTGAGCGTTTGTCAAATAATCTTGAAACTTTTATCTCGTTTTGTACCGCACAAGAAAATAGTTTGCACGCAATGCTTTACTACAGATCTCATTTGTTTTCCAAGAGAAAATCCTGGAAAACTGATTGGCCAGTTCAAAATTTTTACTAAGCAACCACAGCTTCTCACATTTTTGTAAATCTGTACATAAATGTATTTAATAATTCGACTCTCGATTAATTTCGGTTTGTGAAAGAAAACGTATGGTTGGTTTTGACTTTTGATGGGGTTTCATATGAAAAATGACTTTCTAAAAACGATCTAGTCACGGCTAGTTTTTCTTTGCACTTAAATGCATATCTTCTACCGTTTTTAAGCATAATGGAGAAACATGGTTCCGCCTATTTTTGATGAACTTCACTGTAAAAGTTTTTATTGAGAAGCAAATGCGATGACAAAACGATTTCATTCTAAGTCAGTGATTTTCAACCTTTTTTGTACCGCGACCCATTACAGCAACCCACGATAATCCGGTGACCCCATCTAAATCTCCAATAAAACAAATGTAATACAGCTATGTACATGAAATATCTACTCACGACCCCTACAAAAATGGTTCACGACCCCTCTGGGGGGCGCGACCCCAGGTTGAAAGCCATTGTTCTAAATTGTAGGAGCACAGACATAGACGAATTGCTTCATCAGGTCAGCTTTCAACAAAAGGAAACAGAACATTTCGTCGCCTGGCTACTAAGAGGTGCAGAAAAACTTTCCAGTTTCTCTTTGCAGTTATTTGTCCGAAAACGCTCGAAACAAATGAAAAAGCAAAGCTTTGAAGAGCAACCCTCAAATGAGTAGGAAAGGATTTTACGAACCTGTTAAAAGGGTACGTTAAAACGCAATCATCTGACTACCAAAACTACTCTGAGTGATCAGTCAGGTCACTAAAAGTTGAAGCAAGCACTTTAGTTTAGCGTCACTGCGTACCTTTACAAATTAAATAAATAAATCGGTGAATTATTTGAGCTTGGGGCATTTGGTGTGTACACATTACCACACGACATGTTTGTCATTTTTTAAATGAAGGTAGGAAAGAATACAATAAAAATCGCCCTTGTTTTCATCCTGTCAATTATGCTGGAGTCCGTGGACTCAAATCAGAGCAGAGGCCCTGTAGCAAGAATATCTTAGATTACTGCATATATGAATATTAGTAACTTTTTCAGCTGTCCAAAATCATCCGGGCTTACGCGCTGCTAGGGATCACGGACGGAACACTAGGTGTGCACTGTCTATTGCAAAGCATAGTAGTGGATGGAATCTCGTTGTAAATCGAAAAATGGTGACAATCCTAGAGAAGCACTGCGACTCTATGCGAAAGCCCTTACGACCCCGAATTGGGTCAAGAACCCTGATTTGAGAAGCCTTGCTTTAAAACAAGTTTTTTTTATCTGTTGTTACTACAGTATTATGTTCGTTTTTGTATTAACTGCTTGTTGTACCAGTGCAGCCACGTCCCCTGTGGGTCTCTGCTCATGAGTGACGTAAATCTTTCTTTTCAAAGATTTCGAAAAGCGACAAACACTGACGTGATATAATCGTTGACGTGGCGTACGAAACGTTAACATGATATGATAAACCCTACTCAGGAATCATGGTTCGTCCCCAACCCAGAGGAATTTCCTTTTGTTAATTTCACATACTTAGAAAAATGTTAGAAACCTGCGCTTCCATGACTTTTCCTGGTTTTCAGAGACAAATGGGACAGTGCCAGAGATATTTTACAAAAATGTCTCTGCAAGCCTATGTATAGGATGTATGGATACTATACTACCCAGGGGTACCTGATGTGTGGACAAGTTTGGACACTTTTCTAAGTTAACATTTCAATGCAATTTTAAGTGCAAAACCTATTTGGCCAGATATGACCACCAATACCTTGTATGTGAAGAGTCTTCCAACACCGTGACTTGATCTGAAAAAAAAACGGATCTAACACGTGCATGACGTTTTCGACGCACAAACGAACAATCCCCTCCACATAGTCCTTTTTTGGTGGCATCCTGCCAAAAATTTGTATGATATGTACGTTTCGCTGGGAAGATAAAATTTTGTTGCGAAAGTGATTAACAATGCACATATGGAAGTAAAAAATAGTCTGGTCTTAAAATAACGGGTAGCGTTATACCCTGCATTTACTGACGCGTATATTAAAATAAGGATTCCTGAGCAGGGATTTATTAATGTGACGTACGATACCCTAACGTAGCGTATAATATTCAAACGTGAGATATAACACTTTCGTTATAAAGATTTTAAAACGTGGCTTATACTGTCAACGTCGTTTTTCAGGCTCGGGAGCGCCGCAAGCGGAAAGAAGCAGCTGCTTCCACGAGCAGCGCTCCCGACATAGAAGAGAGACAGCAAAACGCAAAGCCGAATCAGGAAGCAACGACGGCTCCCACTTCAAGAACCACTTCCACCGAACAGCAGCAGCAACCGCTAAGCGGCAATGTTCCTAAGCCAAAAATCCGCATGACGCTTCAAGAGATTCCGCCCTATTCTGCAATAAAGAGTAAGATAGAAGCTTTTGCTTTACAGCAGTTCTTAATTGTTCTCCAAAAAAACGATGTTATGGTTTTGCCGTTGTTACTGATGTGGTCTTGTTTACTAGAACCGTCTGTTTCGCACAGAAAAACAAACACAAGAACATGCTGCGGTAAAAGATTCAACAGCGGAAACCACCACGCATGGAGCTGTCGGTGTCCAGCCCCAACTACAACAAATGCACGCCGACGTGCACATTGCCAGAAGGAGCAATGACGATGATACGATGTCGGAGGCAAACACGAACGTTTCATCGAGAACCGACGACCAGTCGCGTAGAACAAGTGATGATGGCCGCAAGTCGACTGGAACTGGAAGTGAAACGGTCAACGACGGAGCGGCGAGCGACACTCTCAGCATCGCGTCGATCAACAAGCCTTTGAAAAGTGCTTTGAAGAAGCGGTCGCGCCCTCCTCCGTCGAACGAGTATCTCGAGGACGACACGTCGACGATCATATCAGCTTCAACGATATCACTGGGACGCTTGCGCAAGGTACTTGGCTAAGCGATCCGCACATTCTTTTTGAATGCTTGGTTGAGCTGATCAGGGATATCTAGAGATTTGGAATAGGAAGAGGTCACTAATTATCCCAGGAACGCATACAGCGACCACTCACCATTTACTTTTGCTTTGCGAGGTGTGTAGTTTCAGGAAGAGACAACGAGAAAAACAGAGTTATAAAATTGTTACCTCCACATTCCATTAAATTTTCAAGGATTAAAAAATTTTGTTTAATAACAATGAAAGTTACGCATTTCAAAAAACGAAAACCATTTTTACGCAGCGTTGTCATTAGTAATATTGCTTTTGTTTCAAACAACGTAAGAAGCTTCCGTTATTCACGTAGTGTTTCCAAAATTCTTTGAAAATGTTTTAAAGTTGACAGGCTGGGACAACTTTTCGAAATGGAATGTATGATATTCACTCATTCTTTTGAAAGTATTTAGGCGTCAAGTTTGTAATTTCGTCGCAAATTTTTATTAGTGATATTATTTCATATTTTACCGGTTAAATGACGGATGTCCAAGGAACAAAACCTGTATTGCTATGACGTGGTCTACAAATAAGTATCGTGTCACTTTTCAAAAGAAAAGCTCGCCTATACCCACATTTTTTTCTGGTTATTGCTTATATATAATTTGTGCTTATAAATCATTTGAAAAGTCTTTTTTCAACTTAAACAGATTTAGTTGTAGCGTTCTGTCTGTTTTAGTACGAAACTTTCTAAAATTCCGTGCTTATCTTGAAAAGCTGCTATTTTAAAAATACCTTCGTATAAACAAAACTTACTAATAGCGTAATGTTAGGAGAAGCTTGGGACCATTGCAAGTCTCGCTGATCTGACAATTTCTGGGGAAAGCCTTAAGTTATTCGAAAAGTGCACAAATTCGCCAGCCCCTTACAAAAATTACACAGTTTCACCAATCATTGCAGTCATTCCCTGTCGTGGACCCGGTTCCCTCAAAACGACAGTGAAACTGACAAGTTTATTTTCAATTTTACACAAAAGTGTAGCAGGCATACGTGCTTCTACAAAAGTGGGGCAAGGTAACAAGTCAAATTTGGAAGTCAACAGATATGAAGTCAATGTGAAAGCAAGTCAAACTTTTACATGTTGAGAAAACATGACAAATTTTCACGTTCTTGTGCATGCAAGTCTTCTCTCGAGCAGAGAAAGCAATTCAGTGAAGTTGGACTGTAATTCACAAGTCTCTGCAAATTGGGATACTTTTGCAGATGCAAGGTCGGCGTCCTACATCTCTGGATGACGACATTGGCAGAGCCGACCGTCAGATGCACCAGGGAAGACAAAGGCGGAGGTCTGCGAGCATGAGGCGACCGGAAAGTGTTTCACCTACAAAATTCATGCCTCGTGTTCCAGATCATTTCTCTGGTACTTATATAAATATTACACTATTAAATTCGTGTCAAAGTTGGTATAGTGGCCCATTGGCGTGCAGAGGAGGGGCGAACGGGGCGTTGGTCCCAGGCATCCAAGGTAGTGGGGCATCCAAAGAGGGAAATTACAAAAATTAAAATGCTGTAACTAGATTGTTTTCCTATTGTAAGGTTACTAACACATGTGAATTTAATTTTTTTAACTTATTTTTTGTCAAATTCCAGCATTTCTGACACTCTTCAATAAAAGGGACCTGTACTGTAGGTGTGCAGCGCACACCCAATGAAACTGATAGTGACTTGACTTTTTCCAGATCGTGCGAGCAAGGGAAAATCACAAAAAAGGATTGAAAAATATTATGGACATGCAATTGATTATCTGAGCCAAATTTCAAAACTGTCCTGTTTTAACTTGCTTGATTTAGCTGACTTTTGACGCATCGCTAGCTTTCCGTTTCATTGTTTGATCGGGCAACCCTGGGTGTGTGCTGATACATCCGCACTTGCTTGCAACATGTGCATAATTTCGAGCTTCGCCATTCATTGGCAGTTCAGGTGTATTTATCATAACGGTTCTCACACAAACCCGTATCTGTTCTGTACTACCAGTTAGTTGTGCATATATAACATTCACATAATAAAAAAACGGAAGTTTTCTTGCGTACTTTATGCGCATTCTCAATTTTTGTGTAGTTTAGTAAGTTTCAAACTGCAAACCAGGGTTGTCAAACACGCAGCCCGCGGGCCACATGTGGCCCGCCAGGGCATTTGTGCGGCCTGCGATACTTTTTGGCAATTTTCAAATAATTAACATATAACCGATGTGTTACATTCACCGATGTTTGGAAGTGCTCGGCCAGCGAGTGAACACGTTCCTTACAGACGGCCAGCGAGAGAACATACAGACGGCTATAAATTATTTGCCTGTAACCCACGATAACTTTCGCAGGAAATAAGATGTGAAAGCTGTTTCTACTAAGTAACGAGGTTCAAGTACCGCCATTGTTACTCAACATTATAATGCGGCCCTCGAGTTACTTTACAGGTCCTCATTTGGCCCTGGGAGCAACTTGAATTTGAGACCCTGCTGTAAACCCGAATGTCCGCCATCCCCTCCAAGCCGCATACCTTCTCTGCTCGACTGCTATTAGACACGATATTTGCGCAGCCTGGTGTTTTGGCAGATGTAAATGGGCTTGTCATAGTGTTGAGTGTGTTTTACTTCACTGTTTTAATGCGAAACCTTACGTTTTTGCAGTTGTGAGTAGCACTGATTGGGTTCTACTAACCTATTTTAACGCGTTGCCGGATATTGTTACAGTTATGAACTGCTCTGTCTTAACGTTAGTGCTGTGTTTTGCTCGCGTCTCCTAACTTGGAGCACTAATAATTGTGTTCCTTACGGTTAAACATCGTACAACAACGAATAAGAAAAGTGCGTGTAGAATAATATGCTTGTTGTGTCAACAAACCTCGCCATAACGTTGGTTTGCAAACGTGTATATGACGTCATATGGTGACGTCACAAACGTCGCCCCAGACATCACGAGACGTCTGCACGCCACTCTAGTGGCCTACATGTGGTTGCAGTGTGCAAAACTTGAATAGTATAGAAGTAGAATGGCTTTTTGCATTGTATTTCGTTGCCACAGCCAGATTATGCGCGTGTTCCTGCTTTGCTGCCTCGTTCGTTAAGATCACTAATTTCGAAGATGAATAGGCTTTGGAGTATGCAATATGCATATACAGGGGTTCTTAAGAGGTGTCATTATTTTGCAATCTATGAACTTCACCATTTCTTTCAAATTATCTCAAACCTTAGCAAAATGTATAGAAACAAATCACCGCTTCATGTTTTATGTTTCATTCGTTTATTTTTCGAGGTATAGAAATGAAATTCACTTCGATACAAAAGGCGTTTGTATCTTAGGGCATACTCCCAGAAGTTTCTCTACTATATTTACCGGTACTGGTGGTAATCCGTATTCTTTTGCCCCACATAGACACCTTCTTCTTTGAACGGTTTGTACAACTTTTAAATTTGTACCGCACAGGGCAGCTGGTGTCTTTTCACAGAATTCCATCACACATGTGCGCTGTACAGAATTGTTCGACTGTGTTCGAGCATATTCTAAAGCACAAACGCCTTTTCTACTGCAGTGGATGTTATTTCTATACCTGAAATGGAAACACATGAAACATCAGATATGATATTTTGAGCTTTTTCTACTTATTCTGTTAAAAGTCAAAGCATTTCAAAAACAAAATTGGTCAAGTTAATAGATTGTGTAATGCTCATAAAACGTTTGGAATAACTTGTGTTCAGATACATGAATTGCTGCAGTTGACCTTATAAGTAATTGCTGTGGGTCCAAAGAATTCAAAAGAAAGAACACAATAGTGTGATTTCTTTCACCAACAACTGGTAGTCGGTGTCAACTAACTGCAGTAAAGGTAAATCATAATACAGTGAATTTACCTCTTGGCAGCCGATAGGTGAAGTCCACCACAGGTTTAGAGCAGTTACTCTTACACAAAAAAAAACATTTGTTATTCGACAATCCTTAACCGATAGCTTACTAAGAACTCTATAAGGACAATTCATTTGAACGCAGCCAGTTGTCTACTTTAATTTGTGCCATATTCACCATACGCTGTAAATGGTCAAGATTAGTATGTGATAGATAAAGATTGGTGTCATCAGCATATTGTACAGTACAAAATGTAGAGGATTTTGGTAAATCATTTATGTAGGCCTAAATGGTAAATAATAGCGGTCCCAGAACAGACCCCTATAACAACTGGTTTGCACAGTTGTACCTTTTAACTGATCATTGGTGCACCGGGAGGCTTTCTGATCAGCGTGCCTTGTTATCCTGGCCGTCTTTTGTTGCAGTCTTACTGATAAACACTGTGCTAATTTTCAAACAGTAATAACGATAATTTGTTGAACCAGCGGAGCCTCTCCCCATGAAGCGTTCGACCAGCATGGACCTCCGTGCAAACATGTACCATCCACGGCATGCGCCGAGGCTTAATGTTCCAGTTCTAAGGAGACCCGCATCACCAATATTGGGAAGAATGCCAAGGCCTGCGGATAATTATTTACTGCATGGAACACCAAAACCACCGCACGGAAGACAAAGACCACCGTTGTACGCTACATTCCGACCGAGAGGAATGCCTGTACCGGGCCACAGACAATTCCACCCAGCAACAGGGGCAAGAGACCCCTACATGACTTTGCCAGCAGGTAAATTTTGTGCCATTTAGCATAAACTAGGTTTGCAGCTTCATTTGCACGCAGTAAAATTATACAATTAGTTACAAAAGGCCGTATATAGCCTGCTGATTAAGTAACTAGTATTTTTAATTGACCACTATGGAAACACTCTACATTTCGCAGTACCACTTCAACTAAACGACTTAGGCCTATTTTGGATGCTTACCAGCAAACATCTACCATACAGCCAGTACTTACCCCTGCACTTCACATTTCGTGAAACAAAAGAAAGCTCACGTTAAAATACGAAATATTGGAAATATTGATCCTAGTAGAACTTTAACCAGGAGGCTAAGCAGAAAGGAAGATGACCGCGCGTTATCAGAAACGTTAGTCATAGCCACACGACGGTGTCTTATCTTGAGTCTTCAACACTCATGCTTTCAGATTGTTTCGCTGCATAAAACGCTTATCGGACTGTTTTCTCCTCTTGCTTTGTTTTTAATGCCATTCTGTGGCTTATCAGGAGTTCATCCGATGCCTGGTCGTCCACCACAAGCTGGCTACTGGAACGATGCTTTTGACGGAGGTGGCGAATGGAAGATGCCGATGCGTAAGGCCATTAAGATCTTCTTGGACTGAATCGCGCAGTCTTTAACAAATCTGATACGTCACAAATATAGTCTTACTTTCATACACAGGGGTAGATCTTAAGATAGCGACATTTCAGATCTCGAAATTAGCTTTGGGAGTGGAGGATAGAGTTCTATACTTCAGTTAAAAACTGCATGGCAAGGATCGTTTATAGAATCGAAGATGATCCGTGCCATCCGTTTTGTTGCAAATGACCTCATCGCCTGAAACTCGACATCGGAAATATCTGGCGTTACTTTGGTAACTAGGGTTGATTAAGTTTACGAAGGCACTGGTGATATGAAATGATTTGGTAAAGACAGGTTTTTTTTTAAGGAAAATGTTAGGAACCCGGTATGGATCTGTAGGGACCCGATTTCTCTGATTCTAGGGACCCGATTTTCTCTGATTTTAGGGACCCGA
>JGI24158J21664_10000244_pt1 | contig 43511 bp, 27 predicted proteins | sample Ectturendosymbi3_FD_21664 | JGI IMG/M metagenome (IMG submission 21664) | reverse complement strand
TTTTTTTTTTTTTTTTTAATAATATATCAAAAGGCTGATTTTACAAATACACCAGAATAGTGATCACGTTCTTGGGCAATGGCGTACAAGCCTCCCATTCTTATACATCAGTGGCAGCGCACAAAATCTGAGACAAACAGATGCAACAATCCTCATCGGCAGAAAGCCGTTCGAAGAAACGCATCGTTGCTCTAGATTTTGAACAAAGTACATATTTCACCTGCCACGTAGGCATCCTCACTTGATTTTATGTATAAAAACACTATGCACTTACATTTTGTTTGTGCCCAGCTTGACGTTCAGAGTTCCCATTGCTATGGCCATAATTCCCAATGGAGCCATCCAGCCAACAGATATATAATATTTCACCCACCGTCGTGCAGAAACGAAGACCACAACAACTTGCGAGTAAAGGTGTATCCCTGGAAAGATTTGTTAAGAAAAAAGCCATTCAAGAGAATATCCGGTTATTTCTGACAAGTGAGTCAACGCTATTAATGGAATTGCACAGCAACACGAGCAGAGTCTCATTTTAAAAGGGAGTGTACGTGTACAAGCTGCACACACTTAACCCTCCATGAAGATCACACTGCTGGCAATATAGCGCAATAAAACTACCGGAATGGGACGCCGTTTGTAAAAAAATAAAATTGTTGTAAATCGGACACATTTAACATACAAACTCCTAAATCCGACACATTTAGCTCGCAGAACGATATATCGGACAGATATAACACACCAAGTGCTAAATCCGACAGGTGTAACGCATGAACTGGTATAACAGCCTTTCCTGGCCACGAGAAGCGCTCACTGACCAAGCCATCAACGACGCATTGCGAATTGTGGCTGGATGCCTGCGTCCCACACCAGCAGACAACCTCCCTCTCCTTCCAGGCATCAAACCTGACGAGCTTCGTCGCAAATGAGCCACACTGTCTCAAGCACGCCGTGCCATGGAGCCTGGACGTCTGCTCCACTCAGCGTTCACCTGTCCACCGAGCGGGAATGCACGGTATCTCAAATGTAGACACCCATTTGTACCCGCCGCACAACAACTCATCAGTTCATCTGACAACAACAGCAGAAGTGCGGCGCACTGGACGGCTCACCAATGGAATGTAGAGTGGGCCTTGCACACCGGCACTCACCCCTCGGTATGACCCTTCCAATACTGCCTGGGTCCGGCTTAACCGCCTCCACACCGGTGTTGGCCATTCCCGCTCCTGCTTACACAAATGGGGTGTGGCGGCGCAGAAGAACAGATCATTGACCATGCTGTCCTTCACTGTCCAATCCATCGACCCAGTGGCGTACGCAGAAAATTTTCATGGGGGGAGTTCATCCAGTGGAATATGGTGGTCATTTGTATTTGGTGTGCGCTCTTTGCGACGTCACAATTTGACGTCAAATTCATGTTTCCAAACTAACGTTTTGGCGAAGTTTGTTGACATAATATGCATATTTTTCTACATCCACTCCCCTTATTTTATGTGTCATTGCACTGATATTAGCGCTCCAAGTTAGGATATCGGGAAAAAATATACTCAACGCTACGACACAGCAGTTCATTACTGCAAAAATATCAGGCTGCGCGTTAAAACAGGGGAGCAAAACACACTCATCAATGCGTCAGAGCAATTTACAACTGCAAAATGAGACTGCGCGATAATGTCTTGTCGAATACGAGCAGTCGAGCACAGAAAAAGTGCGGCTGGACTGGCTGACGCACAACCCGGTTTGCAATATCGAATCTTGCTAAACTATACAAGAATTGAGAATTCGTATAAAGTACGCAAGAAAACTTTTGATTTTTTGTTATTTATAGAAGTCCATCAAAACTTTTAGTTTTTCTTTTTCCCTGCTGAGACATTATCAAATGCTTGAATGCTTCTATGTTAACAACTGCTGTTTTTGAGCTCGTGCAACAGTTTTATCATGATACAGAAATTGGTAATGCAGTCAATGCGGTCAGAGCTTGCGCTGATCAGCCATAGAAAACGAAATAAAGACAACTGTTTCAGACAAAGTGAGCTATCGCGGAACACAATCTATAACATGTGTAGTGAACAAAGGTCTGCAAAAAGTAGTTACATGGTTTCTGGATGCAGACGATAACGCAGATTCCCACCAAAACCTAATTGTTACTTTTTGGCCCATTTAAAATGTTCCTTGAAATTTGCATGCAAATTCATTTCGTGGTATTTGCATTAAGCCGACAAATTAAGAAGCGAAATGTATGAGAAAACAATTAATCTCCTTTGCGCGGGTAATAAACTTTTTGCAACATATCAAGCTCAAGGGGGGTTAACCCCAAAAACCCCCTTGCGTACGTCCTTGATTGTTTTGGATCAAGTGAGCTATCGCGGAACAAATTCTTGAACATGCGTAGTGGACGAAAGGTCTGCAAAAAGTGGTGAGATGGTTTCTGGATGCAGACGATAACCTAGATTCCCACCAAAACCTGATTATTACTTTTTGGCCCATTTACAATGTTCTTTGAAATTTGCATGCAAATTCATTCCGTGGTATTTGCAAAAGTCGACAAATTAACAAGCAAAAATATGCGAAAACAATTAATCTCCTGTGCGCAGGTACTGAAAGTTTTTGAAAAATATCAAGCTCAAGGGGGGTGTTCAACCCCAAACCCCCCCTTGCGTACGCCCTTGCATCGACCTTTTCAAAATTTTTACGGAAATTATCACGTTTCACTAACTATTTTAACATTATTTAAATGCGTACAGCTTGAAAGTACCTTCAGACCTTTCGAGGTCGCGTGAATAAATAATGTGATGTCATTCGTATTTTCTGCCCTAAATGTAAATATAGTACGGTTTGTAAGCGTTGTTTGCCAAGTGTTTCCAATGACAGATACTGTAGTCTACAACGATTCCGAACTTGACATGTTTTTCATAAAACTTTATAACCTGTGCTTCGCGAAAAAATAGATGTCTTGAAAACAACCCAAGCATTCATTTCGCGCAAATATTGATTTAAGTATTTAATAGATGCCTTGAAAGAAATCCAAGTAAAAAACGCCAGCATCTGTTCATTGCACAGCACCAGGTTTTTTTTTAAGGAAAATGTTAGGTGCCCGATATGGACCTGTAAGGACCCGATTTCTCTAATTCTAGGGACCCGATTTTCCTTGATTCTATGGACGCGATGATGATTTTCTCTGATTCTAGGGACCCGATTATCAATTCTAGGGACCTGAATCGGGTCCCTAAAACACCTTAAAAAAAACTGCATAGCACAGCCCGATTGACAATTGTGAACAATAGATAAGATCGGTAATTCTTGGAAACAGCAGGTTGCAACGTAGACACGAAATCTACATCATAAATGAGAGAAATCAGCATAATTTTTCTTAATTTTGGAAAGCGAAAGAATTTACCTGTATTGCTGAGAAGAGAACAAAAGTAATTTTTTTTGCTGTAGTTAGTTAAAGGGCAGCGGGACAGAAATTGAAATTCAATTAAGGTGCATCATTTGATTTGACACTTAACCACGGTCGCGAATAGAAAAAGTTTTGCTGCACTTGGGCGGTCTGCAGCTGCCGTGCAAAGCTTATATTTTTGCCAGAGATATATTTGTTAATGACGCATGTTGAGAACTGCGGATAAGTGAGTGCAAAGAAGCTATAGCTCATGCAGCCACGAAAACGTGATGTCTTTAGGCACGAAACTGCGTGAGTGCATGTCTCCAGACACATATTTCCTTAGGCGTTCTGCACGTAAATAACGACGTTGGTTTTTCTTTTCACGCAGATTTGCATTCGGCTGGCGAATCGAAAGGCGCATGGTGGAGCTCTTTCAAATGCGTCAGTGGCATGCTTATTGGTGTTGCACATTTCGTATCAGCAGTCAGAGGAACAAATCGGCCTCCCTTGACGTAGAAGCAACGAACAGGCATCGGAGGCACGGTAAGCATTTGAGCGGCTTCTGTTGAGCAAAAAGCCAGGGGCCATCGCAAGTGGTTACGTTCGGTTGTATCCGCTTCTGTTAAAAATTCACCTATTTCCACGCCGATGTTTTCATGCGACTGACGAGCTTCTTGTCTAGCATAAAATCAATAGTGCCTTTTCTCGTCACCGAAGTCGGATTTTTATTTCAAGCTAAATTCGTCTTTCTCTTATTAAGATATACATAATTACATATCCATTAGTTATTCCTTCCTACTCGTTCTTCGGCTGCGCTCGGTGGACTGATTGCATTCAAATAGCCATTGATCGAAAGTCAGTCTTGTTGACAGTAAGCCAAGCCTGTAGGCAAATCATGCGAGCATGTCACATAACGAGGAATCTCATGACAAGACGATGTTACCGCGCATTTTCAGGTGAATCTATCCCGAAAGCTAGAAACAACCATTTACGATTGCAGGGCTTCCAATACAGATCGCCGTTAGCGGACCGAAAACAGAGCTTAGTAGGCGTTGCACAAACGCCGAGCTGTCTCCACACAATGGCGGGACCAAATCAGGTCAAAGACATAATCACGCCACCTGGTGCTTGGTGGGCCTCTTGGTCACTTTCCCGTAGGTGTTGCCTGCAAGACTCACCTCGTCAGTCTTTCCTGGAGCATCCTGGTAAGGTGGCCGAACCAAAATAGTAGAGATCTCTTTATTCAAAGGAAAAATGGCTCAATATTCAGGGCTTTAGATGTTTCACAGGTGCGCACCTTGTCGCGAAGTGTCACGCCGTTAACTCTTTGCAAAAATCCGATCTCTGTTGCTTCTAGTTGGAATAGCACTCATTCGGTCGTTACTCAAGATTTATAACCATAGGTGACGATCAGAACGAGGACTGATTTTAAAAACTGAAGTTTTTGCTTCGTTTAAAAGCCCCTGTGTGTGACCACGCAACAATACAGGTCACGCAATACTGTGTTTGCCTTACCAATTCGTGAATCTGGTCTGTCTTGCGTCACTAATGAATACCACCCAAACGTACTTCAACTTCTCAACATGTTGCTTACTTGCAGCGTCCATTGGGTCTCTGCATAGAAATGATAACTCGGTCTTTTTAATGCTAGAATTCTCATTCCAGCTTGGCCGCACATAGACACAAACCGATCAAGTCCATATTGAAGTCCCTCTTCACAAAATGCAAGCAGCACCAAATCGTCCGCAGAAACCAAACGGTTGGCCTGCAGCTTCCAACTGTAACCTCCTTTGAGTCCTTATCGACTCGGCTGTGACTGTTTATCCACTTAAAACAGAAAGCAGTGACAGCACAACACACAGCCTTGTCTAAGTCTAACATTCACGACGAAGGATTTACTTAACGCTGCTGACACGGGCACAAACTTTTCAGCAGGAGTAGCAGGTGGCTGTCAACACCGTGCTTGCGCAAAACTCTCCAAAGCCTTTGTCGAGACTTCCAAGATTTTTCGAAAATTTGCTGGAGGGTGAAATTTGGTCTGTAGTGCTATGGCCAGGTCTAAGACAGCACTGGGCACCCTCCAGCTTAGGTTCAATTACCTCACGGCATCTTGTTTCTTCAAGATACTTGGGATTCATTCTCCCATGTAGGATAACAGAGGAAATGCTCCCATAGTTTTTTCAGTCCCTCTTGTCTCCCTTCTTCAGTATGTAGATGATCTGATCACCCTATAGTTTGTCAATCCTTCGGTACCTTTCCAGAACACCTAATCCACTTGACACACATGAGTTAGCCTTATCTCTTCACAAATTTCAAGTATTGCAGGTTGGATTTCAGCACAAACTGGAGCCTACCCAGCCTTTAGTGTTTTGACAGCTAGGGAGATTTCGGTTGCAGTGATGGAACTTACCTCCCCCAGATCCTGTGCGTCTGATGTTATTGGAGTGACTGGATTCAAAAGAAAATTGAAGTACTCCCTCCACCTGTCAACGATGTCTTCCATTGTTTTGGTCTTTAATGGATCTCACAGTATGAGATCTTTTGCCGCGAAGACGCCTGATGGTTTGCCAGAACACTGTGTTGGCTTGTCAATAATTGCAATAGCTAGGTTATGTCCGAATATTTTCGAAGATTGCATTTTCAACTTTTTCACCTTTTGGGCTGCGAACTTTCGCACCTAGGCTTATCCCGAATGCAAATAAGGTTCAGCTTTGTTCTTAAGCCAGACATGTCAGCCCAATTTATTAGCTGAAATAGAATCTTTCGCATCCTTGTTCCACCAAGAGGTTACTTTTTTATTATCTTTCGTCACGCTGATTGGTGTCTATTCACGTATCCGAGCAGCCGATGAAGCTACAGCTGCTTTGAACAACTGTCATTCCTCTTCTGCCTTCGCTGTACATTGCGGAAGCACTCGGAATAAAGATGATACGCTGTCCGTTATTTGCAATTGTCCACCAGGGCCTCCCAATTTATTCGGTAAAGCGTCTGATTCCAGCACGTTCATGTAACCCATGTTGGTTTTCCGGACATAAGTGGCAGACTGCCAGGTGGTGGTCCGTTGACAGTTCTGCACCCTTTCGACACGACGTCCAACATTGATTGGAAGAAGTCAGCTAAAACGTTACAAAATCCGTTCAAATCCGTTGGTATAATCCAGGGGTTCCCAACCTGGGGTACATGTACCCCCAGGGGTAGATTTGCCTATCTGAAGGGGTACATTTAAGGTGAGCAATAGAAGAGAAAAGTATATTTGCATGCCATTTCTTTCCAAATATTTGTACATATATCAGTGAATGATACATTCAAAAATCCTTATATACTTATTGTCAAATACATCTATGAATAATCATGAACAAATATTTTGTCATGAGAAGGGGGTACGTGTTCATCTGTCGAAATGCTGTAGGGGTACATGCTCATCTGTCAGAATGCTGAAGGGGTACATCGTAAGAGGAAGGTTGGGAACCCCTGGTCTAATCTAATGAATCTGTGCACCAGGCGCACTTGTGCAAATCTTTGTATTGGAAAAAGATATTCATGATGCAAAGTGCGTTGATGCATCAGTTTTCAGCAGGAGCTTTCCATTATCATTCGAATTAACACCACCATGTTGACTGATCACATCCTTCTGCAGTGGCGTACGCAGAAAATTTTCATGAGGGGGGTTCATTCAGTGGCATGTGGTGGTCATTTCTATTTGGTGTGCGGTGTTTGTGACGTCACACGTTGACGTCATATTCATGTTTCCAAACCAACGTTTTCGCGAAATTTGTTGACACAATATGCTTATTACAGTATAATGAAAATCACGGCCAGTGAAAGCGATATCAACGACATATTGCAAACGTTTCGATAACTCCTGTTATCATCATCATCAGTGCATTGCAAATTGAACTGCAGTGATCTTTAGCAAGACCCGTTGACGGAATACCCGTGGTTTAGACTGCCGAGTAAGCTTAGCTTACCCACCAAGCAGCTCCACACTTTATGTGCTTTACACCAAAGTACGTCGATTATTGTTTTCTGCCCAAGCACTGCCAATTTAAGCAGCCCACACACAACAGCATTCGCGAAATCAAGCTGATGTAGTTGCGACTGGCAGAATGAACAAATTACAGTACCTTCGATCAGCATCCAAGTCAGAACCGACATGTAAAAGTAATACAATAGTATGGTGACGATGACGCAGCTAGTTCGATCTGCTTCAGCCAGTTCCTCGAAAAGAAACACAAGGTCTGCTAATCCCACTGCCACACCGAGATTGAAATGAATTTTCATGTTTTCCGTATGAAACCTGCAAACAAGTTAGACCGTGCAAAGCGCGTTGCATTTTAACCACTTAACATTTAGAATACAAAAATAGTTTTGGCCAATGCTTTTTCAGCAATGATGGTAAACCCACTGGATAACTGGCGGAGGTAAAGAAATAGAAATGTGAAAACAAGAGGGTTGTAGGCTACACGATATCGATGCCAACCCATATGAGGCATTTTCAAGCGTGGGTGGGGTAGGTCTTTTGGTCCAACGCTGAAAACCGCAAACACGCGGGCTTTTACGCCAATACTGGCACTTACTTCAGTTTTATAAACGCCGCACACATGAAGGTCACTCCGAGCAGAGACAAGGCGCAGCCGATTTTGGAAATAATGCTGAGCGCTCGCAGATGACTTTGCCACGTGTCGTCATCAGTACGGTAGTCAACAATCTGTAGAAAGCAAAGCCGAAGGTCGCAGACAAACGCAGCCACGCTCGTACATAATTAAGGTATGGACGAAAGCGGACCCGTAGCCAGGGTTGAAATTGGGGGGGTTGTTTGGTCAGGGGGAGCAGAATCGTTCTCATTTGAATGAAATTCCAGGCATTAAATAATTTTTTAAATATAGCCAACGTTTGCTATTTAGATTAGGTAACAATCTCCACCTCTTATGCTGTGTGCGTAATAACTACACCTCAGCTTTTCTACGAATAACTGCATGGGTTGCTGAATGTCCACTCAACTGTCAACCTCCTAATGCTACCGGGCTGGCTTATTCATAACCAGGTTTCACTGTTGATTGTTTCCTCAGTATAGGACATCCTTTTCTCGCCTGGCTCGGTTTTAAAAGAAATCTTGCGCTTCGCGTACGAAACTCGTGTGTGACGTAAAAGCGCATAAGACTCGTTTGTGACTTCACAGGGCATGAGACTTAACCTTAGCAAAAACACTGATGAACTACAGTCGAGTAACTACTCTCCACATGGGAGATAAACAAGGAATCAATCACCAAATTTTTAATAGGGTTAAAAATTTGCTGGTTGATTCCTTGTTTAGCCCCCTTGTGGAGAATAGTTGCTTAATACAGATACGTGCAAGTTTGCATCATCGCAAAAAGATGAAAGCAGAGCCCAGTTGGCTGATTCCTCGAAAGCTTACAGCAAACCTGTAGATTTTTATTGTTGATGAACTACAGAGCACGTTTTTTACTTCTTTGGTAACGGTGGAAGTCGGGTGTTTGAACATGGCTGAGATCCACAATGTTGCTGTGATGAAACCGAGAATATTGTGGTACGCGATGAAGAGACTATAGTAAAAGGAGTGTAGAATTCTACAACGCAATGAATAATTTCAAGCTGCGCATTTGTCGTTAGAAATCTCCAAAACAATTATTGGGGTACAAAAATGGGGTCAGTGCCCCCGAACGTCCCCTCGTGCCTACGAACCTGGACGGAAGAAGAAAACTTGTGGCACACTTATGCATTATTGCCAACAGATTGCCAGCTTAAAAGCCTTGGGAAAACACAGGCTAACAAACCAGGGTGTTTTTCCGTGCTTCAAAAATACAAAAACCGTAGCTGTAAGTACTCACTTGTAGCAATATGGCAAAGCTGGTGAGATGAGTACAGTAGCACACAGTGTGCGTGTAGTTGGTGTCCACAACAGAGCAGCCCTTTGTCGACCATGCACCAGCGTTCTCATCGCTGCAAACCAATCATAGCTGTCAGCGCCACACGCATTACGAACTAAGCACGTTTTTCGTCAAAACAGGTTCGAATTCGAAGCCTGCCCACAAATCGCTTGGCACAGATCCAATCGCAGCGACAGCAAACAAGAGTTCTGAATGTATATTTTAGGCCCGAAGTTTATCGTTGCTAATCTCGACAAAAAATTTTCCTTTTCGTGTAGAAGTGAAAAAAGCGATTTTGGAAAAACTTATCATGGTGTTAAGTGGATGCGCAAGTGCTTCAGTGTGTCAGTGATTCGTGCATTTTAATGCGTGATTTCAGGCAATTTATATTTGTGATTCGATGCAAATTACTTGTTTGCAAACAGCCTAGCAGTTGACATATAGCCTGCTAACCTACATCACGGCAATTAGTCGCTGTTTCCGGTCGCTCCTGCAAAAGCTGAACACTGCTGTTTGCGCCGTTATTCTACACCAAACCGTTAAACATCACATTGTTCTAACTTCACATTCAAGTGTATTGAAGAGTTTGTTGAATATCTGAATTTACTCAAGAGAAACAATCGAACTTCGAGTGCTGCTGGCGAGTTGCAGTACCAACGGGAAAGGTGCAGACCTTTTACATCGCCTTGCTTTGGTTTGGCAACCTCAAGACGTCAGGTCACTTAATTGGAAGACTGATCAATGCTCTCAACCTAGCTGTTGACCCTCAACCAATAGGATCCTTGAAATTTACACATCAGCTCCTCACATCGCGGTCATTACTGCCTCACAACCTATCCAAAATGTTGAGAAAAAAGCTAAGTTCGAATAATAAATTTGTCATGGGTTATTTTAAATCTGCCCAGGTTTCATTGGCAGAACCAATTACGAAACTTTGGGAAGTATGCCTATTCGCCAGTGTAGCAATGGTATAGTTTGTCTACATCAGTGTTACTGTCAGCAGACCTAGGATCTCCCGTGAAGAATTGTATTGAGCTGATTATACATGAGCCTAAGTACATCGGCTCACGTTAGAAGTGCAATTTTGTCAAAAACTTGGTCTTTTTAGCAACTTCACAGCCGTCCGTAGAAATTTTGGCTGGTACTAAAAGTACTTTAACCAGCAACCCGTTCTTTAGCGTTGGCATGTCATTCCCGCAAACTGCTGTGCGAAGCATTTTCAGAGCACGTGTTTCATGGAACAAACTCAGTAATCTGCCGGAAGTCAGCAAATGCCAATCTAAGGTTAAGCTTCATTTCTGTTACTTATGAACAACAATCAGTGACCAGGTCAAGAATGTGATAAAAACGTAATGGCGTTCTTCTGTGTGAATAGTGAGTACGACGAAGCAGCAAGCAAAGGTTAACGCCAGGCGAGCCCAATGCTGATCATCGACGGAGTGGCAGCAAAATCGCATAACCAGTTGGCTTGGTTCAAATACAATAACAGAATACCGCATGAATCATTTTTCTGCTTGTCTGCCATATATCATGGTTTTAATGCTTTCCAGCAAATTGATTGCTGTCACTGACGCCATAGTCAAAACTACACTTTTTGTGAGGGTTTTGTCACTCACCCGTAGGCACTGTTTTCGGCCTCACAGCAACCCAGCTGGTTGAAAGGTAACGTTCATTTTTTTCTTTCACGGTTAAAATGCTATTGTGCAAAAAGCTTATAAATCCTCACCTGTTTTATCAAACGTTTAGTGGGAAGACCTATAATCGGATTTCTAATACTTTGTTTAAGAAATATCAAAAACTTTTGAAAAGCTTTGATTTTAATTCTGCTCATTTAATTCACCAATTCAAAGTGGTGATTATTTATTTTGATGTTTTTATTGCGCAGCCTGAATGAAGTGACTGGGAAATTTTCGTAAAAATGGTTTGTCAAAAGGACGAATAAAATATTTAGCACCCACAGCTGTCATGTCCAACTCTTAAAGCTTGTGATGCAAAGAAAGAACTATCAGGCTTGGAGGTTGCCAAGAGCAACAAGCAAGAGTTAATTCAGTGATAACAAGAAGCAGATTAAACCCAAGGAAAAGGGTGGAATGCAGTATCAACGTGATGATCTTGTTCGGTAAACTTGGGAAGGAGTAAGACCAAGCTTGCCGCTTCAGTCTCTGCTTGCAAATTCACTTTATCAATGAAATGAAGTAGAGCATGCCTTGACTGACGTCGGCAGGGTATTTGCAGGAAGGAAGAAAGCACAGACAGTTGTTATCGAGAGCCAAATTAACAACGAAAACGTATGCAGCAGGTAAATCACTTAAAAATGTTTTTTTTAACAGACAATGACGCATATTTATACATACTAAAATGTATCGTTATAAAAAGATGCTGCAAGATACTGAAAAAATGTTTTATAATTTGGAAAGATTTGCTGGCTTGTGAGTTTAAACCGCAAAACTATATATTCCAAGTCGCAAGAGACGGTTTGCATTTCGCAATTTTCAATAATCTTTTTACGAAAATGGTTATGTCATATTTTTGAAACTGCAACTTAATTTTACGACAGTATACCAGCTTCACAAGAAAGAAAAGTATAAGACTAGCGTTTCCATGCACTTCATTAGACCATCACCAGGTATTGTTTACACACGGGGTGTTCAAAGTGCGGCCCGCCGGCACGTTTAAATGGCCCGCGACCTTGCTTTTAGATTTGTGCTGTATATGGCCTGTCAAAGCCTGGATTACCCTACTGTGTCAGAGCGACGGCAGTTTCTCGCTACTTGAGACCAGGACCGTAACTAGGGGAGGCGCAGAGGGGGCGAAGCCCCACAATAAATTTTTCCTCCCCCCCTGGAAAAAAGTGTTGGACATAGCTTAAAAAATTTGGGATCCTTTCAGACAACTCTTCGCCCCCCCCTGGTGTCCCAAGCTGGTTACGGGCCTGCTTGAGACGTTTCCCGTTGTTTTGTTGTGCTGAGAACGAATTTGAGGACGAAAGCCATGGCAAAGGACTGTTTCTGCTTCAAAATGAAAGGGAAACTTCTTGACTCTGCTAAACTGCACCTTACAGTGAACAGTGTTGGTAAGAACTGCCAGACCCGTAGCCAGGTTTTAAGGTTTGGGGGGCAAAATACATTTTTAGAGGGGAAATATTTTTGTGTTTATTGTATGTTTAAAACAAATTTTTCTGGACACAAGAAGTTTGGAAGACACTGGCCCCAGATGCCTACGGGCCTGAGAACTGCTGGCCCGCGTCAAATTTGTCCCTATTTGAAAAAGTTTGGTCAGCCCTGGTTGTTGCACCATTCTTAAATATATTATTGAACTGAGAAATAAATAGAGAGACGATGTAAAAAAGCGGGAATTAGTAAGATGTAAGATTGCAATTTCGCAGCAACTTCACGATTAATGGTGAAGGATGGCATTAACTTTGACAAATGATCAGAATAAGGAAACGTGAAAGAGTTTAGGGTAATCACAGAAAACGACGATACACTTCCACAAAGAATAAGATTGTATTTAGGGTTGACCATCCGGATATCGGTTAACCAAGGCATTTTCAGCTATCCGATATCCGGATAACATTTTGTCGGTTAACCGGATAATGAAGGAATAACATTATTACTGCTTTTTTATGTTTGTAAGACGTTTTAAGCAACTTGGAAGTGCCTTGTTCTCAGCTACGGGCAGCCTGTCATCCCATGGTTATCTTGCAGCGATAACGCTAACCTTAAAGCCTTTATTTAGTGTTCATGTATTCTCTAGAATGTCGGGGGATATTTGTTCTATTACGTTAGAAAGTAACTGATATGAGACAGTAAAATTTTAAATCTCCCGGCTTTTTTAGTGTCTATAAAAAAACATTGAAATGGAATTCAAAAGTTTCAAAAGTGAAAACCCTGTGTGGAGCAACTTCCAACCTTTAACAAATGGCGAAAGGGCAAAGTGTGATACCTGTGGAACTAATATTTCTTGCAAGGGAGGATCAACAAGAGCTATGAGAAACCACTTGCGTTTGAAACACTAGATTCAGGTTGAGGCAAAGACAAAAGCGCATGTTCTTCTTTGGTAGTCAGTTCTACAGGTAAAAGCAGGATTGACAACTTTTTTAGACCAGTCAAAGACTCGGAGAATTGTTGCAGAGCTGGCAGCTGTTGACAGATTTCTTTCAACACAGTTGCTACCAGCAGGCAAATGAGGCATTCGTTTCTAGCAAGAGGATACAAGTTACCAGACATAGCGCGAAATGTCAGAAATCTTGTCATGACATTCTTCTATCAACTGAAAAGCAGTATAAAAGAAAAGATCAAAATGAAAAAATGGGCTGGGAAATTCTGCTCTATTACGCTTGACGAGTATACAAGCACAAGAAACAGAAGATACGTGAATCTAAACCTTCACTGCGATAAAGAGCACATTAAGGAAAAATAAACATTACAAATTTGTGTTTTTTCGTTGTACTGTACATAGTTAGCTAAAGTACAAAAGCAACAGGTCTTTGTATTTTGACTGCTAGATGGATTATATGACTCTGAGTCAATATGTTAATCATCATTAAAACTTTAGCTTCGTGTTATTTCTTCTTTTGAATATCCGGTTAACCGGATAGCACAAAGGCCAATTATCCGGATGTGTCCATTATCTGGATAACAAATTCTTACAACTATCCGTCTAACCCTAATTGGGTTGAACTTATGTTATATAAACACTTTAAAAATGGGTCTCTAGTGTAGTGTGTCACAGTGCGCTATTTGCTCTGTTAACGGATTAACTCGTATTTATTGCTTAGGTTGCCTTCGCTGAAACTCTAAATCACCATTCTGCTAAACACAATCGACTGATGATTAATTCACTTGCAGTCCTACCGAGACAACAGTATAGGGTTTGTTTCGTCAACAGCAGTGTTTATTGGTCGTTTATCAACGTTTCAGGCGCCCCTCGACAGATATTCAAACGGAGCTCATTTGTAAAAGTTTACAAAGCTAAATTTCTTTTCTTTAGACATATGACGCTTTTATATTTGTGAAAAAGGACAAAGAAAATCAAGAGGCAGTGATTGATCTACACTACGGCTATTGGTTTGGATTCGTTTTCTGCTTTCTCCTCCGTCACCCGTTCTTTCCAGCAACGATTCCTCTGCTTCAGAGACATTACTCATGACGATTAGGCATTCCCCCAGGAATGACAGTGACAAACATTTCCGACTATCTTCCACCTGCGTGTAGTTGGCGTGCAAAAACCTATTAAACTTGCAAAAAGTTTGTTAAATGCGTAAAAAAAGTTGTTTGCCGTTAGACCCCTGCAGTGCTGCGGTGTGCACTAAGAAGATTTTTGTCATTTCAAGCACGGAAGTGGTTTAAAAATATTTTCCGAAATAATTTGAAATACCGTGTAACGACTTACGTATTTTAAAATTCAGGAGAGCAGAACTCCTCTTTGCCCCCTTCTGCCCGATGTTCTTGAGTGGCTCACTGAACGCTGTCATGCAGTCTGACAAATTGCTATTTCCTGCCGACTCTGGCTTCCTGCAGAAGACACTGAGCTATACTGCATTTCCTCGTTGCTGGAGAAGAGCACTGCAGCACATCATTTTCCACGCTTCTTCATTGTAAACAGGAAACGACAATTAAATCAGTCATATTTGAAGCAGCGTGGTGGGTTGTAGCTGTATTGCCTGGTGGTTGCCGAAAACGATTGAACTACTGGATTAGTTTGGTGAATGACTGAAAAACGATAATTCCGCAAGCAATTTAGCACCGTCGTTAATACCAAGGTAAAGTCTTCTTCGAAAGCTTGCCGAAAGCGAGTATTGCTTGTTGTCGGGTCACCGTTTGCAAAAACTGTCGGTGGGTTGCAGCCGATTGTGGTCAGTTTTGAGGAAGAAAAGCTCTGTTTATGGAAAAAGTGCACGATTGTTGTCATAAAAGTCAGGTGTTCAGTGTGCTGGTGTTTTCATGTTACTGTAGCAACTGCAACTTTCGATCCGTTGTGTCGAATTTTGCACAGTAATTTGCTAGATGAACTAGCTCTGCAAAATGAGTTCTACAACTTTCTTATAGATAACGTACTAGGGGAAAAAATAACTTTAGGCAGTGTCATACTACAGACGGCAAAATTTAACATTAGGTGTCTCATGTTGATGGTGCATAAAATAAATGTAATTTTTGAGCGCACAGGAAAAAATCGCTCCTTTGCAAAAAATGGCGAAACCACAAAAAGAGGGCAGTTCATGAAGATACCATCGGTTAAAATTACCGCGGAACGGTAAGAGTTTTACTTACGTTCCAACTACAGGTAGAACACACATTGCAAATGACTGTCTTTCAGTATTGACTGTCATTTGTTTGTGACCGTATGCAACTAAGAGCGTGGCCAGGTAAGGTCAATAGCCAGTATTTTTTTGTCCAGGAAAAGTCGCACAATTGGCGAAAAAGCAAGTTTCCGGCAGTCGATAAGAAATCTTCGAGAAAACTACAGCTACTTTTTAAAAACACCCTCTGTTTCCAAGAAGCTGGGTACATTACCGTTGCTACGGGGAAATGCAGTAAGTTTGGACAAAGAGTCGAGCGACACCATTAACTTTTCCGAAAATTTGCTTCCAGCTGCGCGCCTGCGAGCCGCTCGCGTCCGAAATGTTACCGAGCAACACAATGTCTGGACCACAAAGTCAACGCGATCCTTGGCGACAGTTACAACAGCCGGGCTTTTAATTGCGTGCGATGCAACGCCCCTTCCTCGCGTGAGAACCTCAGCCGAATGTTATCAATATTTGCTCCCGCTCTGATTAACTAACACTCACATTACGCAGCAACGCCCCGCACCGCACCGATTAAGCGACTGCTATATATAAAACTTGTATATATATTCCCAGGCAACAGAAGGCGGCTCTTTTTATGTAATCGCCTCACTATATTTGGAGTGTTCTTGCTATGACTATCATTAAACACTTGACACTCAGAAGTCGCCGCTGACGAAGAACCTTGTAGGCAACAAAAGTCGCAAGTTTCATTCGGTAGAGAGAGTGAAAAGAAGCTTGTCTGTAACAGGATGTTAAAAATGTTGGTAAAGCAAAATTTTGTTCAATTCAACTGATTCGGAAGAGCCCGGATGTTGGCTTCACCAAACGTTTAGGAGGGTGACAGGTTGCAGTATTTGCAGTAATCTAGCAACTGTTGCGCAATGACAAGCGCCCTTGCTCACTGCTGACAATGGCATTTTCCACCAGGCCACATTCAAAGCAAGTTTCTACGATCGTTGGGTCAACTGTAGGTCAGTTTTTTGTTTGCATGCCTGTAGTTCCACTTGGAATGAGCAAATTGACTTGGCAGTGGGCAAACATCGCGTAAATAGTACTTTCAGCGCAAAGAGTTTTGACACGCTAGTAAACTTCAGCGCATCCGTGGGATCACGAAACAAACTTAACTTGGCAGGGGATGTGATGCTGAACTGTGCTGAAAAGCACAGTGGCTAAAGTCTAATACTGGGAGACCTCGTACCGTGTCTTTTAAAAGCAAATCAGTATTGTTTTGCTTCGCAATGTGGTTGTATTTACTTTTGGATTAAATATCATTGCCTTTTAACATGAATAATACTGTCGTCGCCATTGAAGCAAACGCCTATGTATAGAAATATTTTTCTGTAAAACATTCTCAAATATTATTTCAATAGCCTAACAATATCGCTTTGTGCATTCGCGGACGTTCACCGTACTATAATTTCACCGTAGTTAAGGTTCGTTTATGGCCCGCGCATGACCTTTCCTGCTTACATCCTTCTCAAAAGATACTACTTGGGACATACCAACAACTTTAATTACCTTCAACAAAAACATTTTGTGATTTCTTCAGCTCTTATGAGAGGTCATGCGCGGGACGAAAACGAATATTCTTAAATGTTGAGGCTGACTTAGCATAAATTACCTAAAAACGTGTTGGTGCTCTGTGATTTTATCAGACGTTACGAGAGTTCATGCTTCCGTCAATCGAGTTTATACCCATTATGTTGAATGGTATGTGTATGCTTCATGTTGGTTGTCACAGCGCGTGTCCCAGTGTCTCGTTTCAATGCTGAACATGTCCCTTTGCTACTGCAGCCGAGTCATTTTCTCTGTAAAACTTCATCATGATGGTTCTTCAACCTATCCAATGTTTTTGATAAAAACTCCATCAGTCATGTCCATATAGTTATTTCGCAATTGTTCATCTTGGCTGACGCCTTTTTAACAATATGGCTACACAGCCATATTTCTTTTTCCTCGTGTTTGTCAGTTTTGGAGATAAGCAAATCGAGCGCAAAGCATCCAGCCACAGATGGGGTACAATCATTTCCAGCAAGATGAAGAAAAAGGAAGCACTTGTTGGCGCGAGTGCAGTCCCTGTAGGAAAAGTTCTAATTTGATTCAGCCAAATCCGCCATCCAAAATTAAGGAAGCCTGAGGTAGTGGCTATTTTGAGATATAAAGTTCACGCAACAGGTGAAATTTGCACCAAAAGGTAAAAACTGCACAATTTTTTGAAAAAAGACACGTGAGATATATCCGGCTCAATGCCCCGTTTTCCGAAAAGCAGCAAGACGAGAGCATCTGTGGCAACAGCAAAAAACACAAACGTAATGCCTTGATTTTGATACGCGCAAAACCTTTGTACAATTGGAAACAGTTTAAAACGGCAGTGGCCTGCGGCTTGCGTGTGTCAGGAAAATTTTAATTTAAAATTACAGTCGTGTTCATATTAATTGACTCAAAGTGTAAAACACACCGAATTTCAAATTTTTTCATTTATGCAACCTCAAACATAGCAAAAACGTTGTTTCAGTTGGTATTGTGTCCGCCTTCATTCTTGGAAACTTCTTCCACTCTATTTGGCTTGGATTCCACCAGTCTTACAGTTTTATTCGATTTTTGGGACCTGATACCACACTTGTATTATGGTCTCAATTAACTTAGTCATGGTTTTACAGTCTAGTTTTTGCAAAAGATATTTTACAATTGACAGTAAATTTTCTATAGGATAGTGATCAGGTAAATTCCCAGGCCATTCTAAAACGTTTACATTCTGTTTCTTGAAAAATTTCTTCATTTTTTTTATGCATGGCATGGGACAAGATCTTGCTGAAATGCCCCCCACCTTCAGGAAAGGTATCTCTCATGTGTGGAATCACTTTTCTCTGGATCACATCCACGTATTTGTCTGAATTCATCATCCCGTCTACAGGAACAAGTGATCTCACACCACAGAAGCCAAAATTACAACCCCAGAGCATTTTCTTTAGGGGGTGTTTTACTACCTAATTGAAATGGCAAGGGTTAAGATTTTCACCATAACTGATCTTGACATGTCGACTCTGTTTTCCCTTAACAAAAAATGACATTCATCAGAAAATAAAACTTTTTTCTTGTCTTGTACAGACGACGACTTGTGTTGTTTTGCATATGCCAATCTTTTTTTCATCAGTTTTTGGTTTAACAGCTGCTTCTTTGTTGCGTTTTTAGCTTTTCGACCAGTTTCTATCAGCTGGTGCCTCACTGTAGCTGAGCTCACATGTACTCCAGAATATGCTAAACCTTTCTACAATGCAAAACTACTCTTTTGTGGATTCTTTTGCTGTTTCTAAGAAGGATAGCTTCATCTTTTGGCGTGGTTTTACGTTTCCTTCCACATTTACCCTTGCGTCTCGGAACAACAGAACCAGTTTCTGCATGTTGCCATATCATCCGATACACAGACTTTTGACTAACGTCCACCATACTTCCTATGGCTCTTTACATGTCGTTACAGTGCTGAGAAAGGGTAAGAAAGCATGTACATTTCCTGGGTGTGATATCGGCCATCCTGTTTTACAGAAAAAACAATTTGACTGCTACTTCACTACAGATCGAGAGGAACGAGTTGTAGGCCAACAAGACATTATGTACCTTGCAAACCTTTGTGTCGTCATAGTGCTATTTTTTTTATTGTTATGCATGACCCAAGATGCAGGTCTTCAATTTTATAAAAAAATAAAAATGCAGTTTTGCCTGAAAGAAGGTCAAATGGTGACGTATTTCAAAAAGACTGAAAAAAATGACTTGAGTCAATTAATATGAACACGACTGTAGTTCACTCAGAGGCGTATTATACGCGCAAACCGAACCGCGGTGGCATTATCCATGTTTTGTCAGGCCTGATTCACTTTTCTGTTCCACTTACAAAAGTTGATGCATTATGCCAGGGGTGGGCAAACATTTTCTACGGAGGGCCACATTGAAGATTTTATTGCTACCGGGGGCCGCATACTCGTACCACATATATTGAATATATAATCGCTTTGAAAACTTCAAAAAAGTTTCACATTAGCTAGCACAAAATGAAGGTAACAATAGTCGCTTCCGATTGAGTAAAAATGCGGTTTCGAATGGAACGTTTGGAATAAAAACTTGATAATTCTAATCGAATCGATAAATTACTTTAACATAGACTCCACATATGTACTATCTATGTACGTGTGGCTGCCCTGTGGGCCGCATGCGGCCCGCGGGCCGTAGTTTGCCCACCTCTGCATTATGCCGTTACGTATAAAGGGCTGCGTTCCAACAACAACAACCCCCTCCTCAGTTTCCGACGTAAATTCGTCAGATTGCGTTGCTGCGCAACACGTTGCTAACCAACTGTCTATTGCAAGCATGGTCGGTTAGCAAGGAGTAACTGCATTAACACAAGTCATTGCAGATTTGCTTCCCAAGCAACGAAAAACTCAAATTCATTAGGCTCAGCTGCGCGTGCGCTCTTCAACAACTTTTGCTGTCGGAGATGCAGATGTTCTGGATTTGGGAAAGTTAACACCATCAAAAAATGTTGAAAAACGTTCTAAGTGCAGCTGCGTGTTTTATTCTTTAAGCTACAAACGCCAGCAAGAGTGTAGAAAACAGTGCAAGATCAACGAACCTTTCGATGTCCCAGTAAACGCACTGCAGCAATTCTTCGCTGTGGACAACAGGGCTCGTTTGCGGCGCCTCGGTGGATTCGTTTTCAGAGCGAACTTTCTCGAGTCCAGTGATGTTTCCACGCGCACTGCGCTGATGCCGAAACGCAATGATTACGGGTTGTTCGAGGAAAACGGCTTCGGGGGGCGGAGGAAGTACCGTAGTGGTGAGAATGGCGCTGTTCAGGGTGTTCGATCGGACTGTTTTTCTTCTTCCCAGGCTGTAGAAAAGAAGAAAGCTCTTATGTGACACAAACCAATTAGTTATTAAAGCGCATTTCCTCTTGCTGATCTTCCGAGTCAACCGGACACTACATTCTAAATGGCATGTCGTTATTCGGAGACATACGTTTGGCCAAGCATACCGTCTTTTCAAATATGCTTTTGACCCTTATTTAATTTAGGGGCGGGCAAACGTGTTCTTCCCGATCAGCACTGGATCCAAAAATTCTACAGCAGGTAGGACCGGGAGAAGCTCGATGGATTTTATTTGTGAAACCGAGCACAGTGAGATTTTAAAAATTGAGTTGTTGTTATTGGCATACTTTGAACAAGTTATCCGGGCCGAATTAGAGAGCTTAACAGGCCGCAAATGCGGCCTGCCGGGGTAGTTTGCGCAGGCCTGATGTAGTTTCACGTAAGTACCGTGCATGTGCTCGCTGTCCCGTCCTATTTTGCAAACGTGAATTTTTGCCAAAAACGTCGGACAACGTGTTGCTTTTTTGTTCTTATGGCACTCCTTGGCTTCGCAGCTCAACATGCCACACTGCTCCTTTCACGGCCGTGGTCGTGAATCCAGTACACATTAAAAGCGATTTTTTTGCCTAATTTTTCGTTCAGGGCACATGCCTGTTAAATAATAGATTAGGCGACGTCAAGTTGCATGGTTAACTCCCTACCATATGTTTTTTTAAACTGCGCAACAAGATTGTCAAACTCCGTTTGAGTCAAATCCGGAATAAAGCTATTTTAAATCCTGTTCGAAGATACAGGATGCAAAGGTTGGATGGTTTGGTAACACTAGTTTTTGACTTTTCGTGGAGATAACTACGATCGATTTTATTGATTGTTACGGAACAGGGGTTTTTACTTGTCGTCATTTTTCCTCGTCGGCATCGCTTGATCCAAGTTTTTGTATCGGATATTGCTTATCACTGATTTTCTGCCAAGTGCTCTCCATGGCAACATGATGGAATCGTCCAAAAAGCCGTGCTCTTTAGGGAGATTGGTTGTGTCTGTAACAAACGTGAAACAGCATCAGGGTTACATGGGATGAAGAGGGAAGGCTAGCTGAGCTGTAACCAAGGGCCACGATCTTGAAAAACTCCCCAAACTTGCATCACCAAAATTGTAATCGATATGAACTTGGTTTATGTGGAATCAACTAATTTGATGTTTGATTTTTTTCTCGAAACTTTTGGCTTTATATGCGCGTATTTCTCACTGACACAACTCTGTGGCACTACACTGAGTTTCGGGTTTTGGTGCAAATACTAAACAATTTTATTCTAGTTAAGATGAAGACGCTGGGACACCGAAAAAAACCTGGTGACCAGGTTGTCTCCTCGAGGACCAGTCGACGATTACTTTTTTTCGCAAGGTTTCAAGCTGAGGCCGAACTGTAGCTGAATTTGGAGCCGTGATGTCAAGCCAAGTCAAGTCAAGTCATGTTTGTGCTGTAAGTACTCAGCAGTAAAACACATTTCAATCGACAAAGCTTGAAACAAACAGCACAGGTTGGGCGAAAGACGGCTAAAGCAGTCACTTAATCAAGATGAAGCTAGATAAAGCCAGATTTAAATGAAAGTCGAAGTCTGCTGGATAATCATCTCAATAAGCTGACAACTCTCACGCAGATTACCGTGCTTCATCAAGGATTAAGATGTTGGCAGAATATAATTTTTAGTATACCAGAAGCAGTGAAAATAGGTGTCTTAGAATAAATGAGGTGCGACACTTGAACGAGACTATTTCTGGAAATCTGCCGAGTGGTGTCAACAGTGTTTGGTAGTTTTTAACTTGTGTTATTTGTATGGTTCACGTTCGCAACAAATTGCAGCGCAGAACTAAAAACATGAAATGTATGCTCAGTATTCAAGGTGATCTTTAACGGCTGATCTTGTGACATCAGCACTTCTGACGTAATATATTAAGTGCAGCGACTGAATGAAATATAGAGAGTGCGATGTAAATTGATGAAGTCAAACAGCAATGAGAAGCAATATACAACAGCGTTAAAAAGAAAAAGATTTAAAAATCATGTGAAATACTGGTTGGGTCAAAATAGATTCTACTTTTTCTAACGCTCACCAGAAGTGAAGCGCTGCTGTAAGTAGAAACGGAAGTCGCCAACCCAAGAACCTGATAACAGCGGATCAAATTATGTTAAGTACTGTCTGCTGAGCCGATAATGACAGCTCTCCTTACCTGATCAGTTCAATGTTTCTTTTTGTTTTTTTAACAGTGATTTGTGTACACGATTATTCCCTGTATGGTGCCATAGGTGTAGCCAGGAGAGGGCCAAAACTTTTTCAGCATATATAGTCATTTCATGCTTTGATAAGCGGCATCCCAAATAAAAATACTGTTGCTCGTCTAAAGTCAAACATTTTAGCCCCACCCAAATAGTTTTGTCCCCCAAAACATTGGGCTGGCTACGCTACTGTATAGTGTGCAAATGCGCAGTAGCACCAGACTACCTATTTGCGCAGTGAAATCTTGTTCTCGCGCTCTTGCAACATTCTAAATTTAATACCGTATGTGTATCGCAGAGCCCTTGTAACGCTTGAAACGCTTCAGTGGTTGTGTGTCTACATGATTGCCCAATTGCATGAGCACCAAAACAAACATTTGCTCAGTGTAAAATTTTCTTAGAGGGAACACTGGTGTAGATTGTGGACTCATTCATACCAGATTATGCGTTTTTTATTTTATCTCCCGTAACGGTGACAAAGAGCCCTTGTTCGAATTTCTACTCTGGGCCCCACTCAGCCTTCATCCGCCCATGATCTGGACATGCATGCAATGGGGTTGTAATAGCTCGCTGTCACTTTGGATCGCAATTATCGATAAAGCACAAGTTACGAAGCCCAAAATTAACAAAGCAAAATCTTTGTTCAAATACGCAAAAGCTAAAGACGCGTGACTCATTATCGTACTGGCCTTATCTTAAAATATGCACTGACGCTTGCGGTTGTAAGCACAGGTCTAAAACGTATCAAAGAAAACTGTTCATGCGGCCGCTGTAAATACAAACAAACTATTGTTATATTATTTCAGATCTATTATGTCAGTAACCAGCATGGTTATATCAGTTTTTCATTGAATACCAAACTTTTTCGGAAAGTAAAGCTCTTTTTAGCAACAGCTTATTGTCGCAACGTTTGACGTACATGCTGTTGCCGTGGAAAAGTGAGGCTTTTTGGTGGTGCTAGTCTGTCTTGTCCCCGGATCGTTGTCGTCTTCGGTTTGCTGCAAGTTGGGAAATGTGTAACCAGATGAAAACGTTTGGGTTTGCTGGTGTTGAAATTCGTAGCTTTCCTGTTTGTATTGTGAATTTCCGCTTTGATTTTCATTGCGCTCATCTTCAAAGTAGTTTTCTTGTGACCAAAGATTTCCATGACTTTCTGGTCCAGCGCTTCGAGGAAAGAAATGACCTTGCTGAGGTTGCACATCTTCGTAAACGTCCATCCAAAAAGCTTGAAAGTGCATATTTGGCATTTAGTTCAAACTGCATGCGTTACAGCAAAAGATTGGCAAACGATGTACACAGTGGCGTAACTAAGGGCGGGGGGGGGGCAATGGGGGATATCTGCCCCCGGGCGGAGCATTTTGGGGGCGCCAAATTGAGGTCGGAATGTCACATAATAATTACGAAATGTCAGCGCATGCTAATAATTACAGTTTAAAAAATGTTGAATGTCAGCGGCTGCTACCCAGATGCGAAATCTCATCAAGATCACCAAGGTTCGCAAAGCGACCAGTTATGAAGCTTAAGTAACGTTTTCAAGCGGAGCTTATGTCTCCAGCATTCAGCGCCTGCATGTGCTTTGACTGATGGCTGCGTCACGATGCTTTCAGATAGCCAAGGTTGCGTACTTTCCGACAAGGCACTCATTCTATAGTTGCGTCACAATCGGACGGGAATCAATCGTTCACAGTGACAGTGCATACCGTATGTTACTGTGGATGGTTTTACAGCAACGATTCAACTTACAGTATGTTGTTACAACAGATCTGGTGTTTAGGAAAATTTTTGAGCTTTATTGGTTTGACAAACTTCATACTGAAATGGATGTGATGTGGTTCTGCAGGCGGTTATGATGATGTTTATTTGTGGGATGCAGAAGCGGATCCAGGGGGGACGACCTAAAATCTACGAAAGTCACTTTTTTCACCATGATTTTGTACAATTCGGATAACAGCATTCGCGATATAAGGTCATTTTGACGTCCATTGTTTTGTCACAGCAGTATTGTGAAGTATACTTCATGTCTCTTGCAGTTGTGAACTCGTAATGAGACTTGACTGCCAAATATTACTGAAATCGCCCCCCCTAAACTTACTGGCTGGATCCTCCCCTGGTGGGATCTTAAACAAATGCTGACTACATTTGCAAAATTCTAATTGCAAAATTGCGCAGCACCGTTGAGTGTATTAGTTATAATTGTAAACTTTTCAGTTACTACTACACAGTCCCGTAACCAAGGGGGCGCAGGGAGGGCGAAGACCCCTTGCAAATTTTTTCGCCACCCCTGGAAAAATGTCTTGGGCATAGTTTAAAACTACTGGACATGGTTTAAAAATTTGGGCCACTCTTAGAAAACTCTTCGCCCCACCTGGTGTCCCGAGCTGGTTACGGGCGTGCTGCTACATGCGTTTTATATTAATTCGACCGATAAACTGAGCATCTCCATGGACCTGACTGTCGAAATTCAGGTCACAAAATTACTAACCTAGAACTTCTCAAGGAGCGTCAGTGACCTTAGGTATTTCCTGGGTTAATGTATTGACACATTTAAATTACATCTGTTTTTGTCGAAATAATCGATAAATTTCCAGTAGAAGAGGTAAGAAAACTTTTTCTTTGAAGTCAGATAATCATAAGTACAGCTTTATATCGCAATATTTCCTTTATTTTCTGTTAGCTTTCCCAGATGTTATATCCAAAGAAATGCTTTAGGATTTCGCAATTTTATATTTGTCTAGTAGTTTTGTATAAAATCATCCGCCTTCAGTTTTTCATGTGCATTCTTCTGTCTGTCCTTTTTTATGCATTCGTGAGTCTGCCCTCAGTCAGTTCTTTATGACTTTCTAAAAATCAAAGCTCTTGGAATGCATGCTCCAGAACCCCTACAGCATGGGTTGGCCAACCTTTGCACAGCATAAGTCAATTTTTTCAAACCCAAGCAGGGACGCCGGAACAGGGGTGCATTACGGGGCACTGTCCCCACTGACCTTTGAAGGTGGGGTCAACCGGGGCAAAGGTGCCCTTGCATAAGAGTATCACAAGTAATTTCATGATTTATCAAGATCGACTTGATAAAAAATTATTGCTGCTATTCGCGCACATATGAAATTCAGAATGGATTTCTATAATTTCTGTTATTAGTTTTGAGGTCAACATTATTACTGAACATGTAAATGCAAAAAGAATGACTACTGTGGGTGCGCTTTTACACTGCACTCAACCAAAAAGTTTTGAGTTGGTGGTACGACAAAATCATGGGCGTCCACAGGTGGTGAAAACGGGCATTTTCCACTCCCTGGAAATTGGGGCTAAGAAACACAATTTTCTAGAAAGCTAGATGTCAACAGCTCAATTCCGATTAATTGATTTATTTCTTGCAATCACAGTTTATTAGCCGATACGACACTCACACTTCACAACAGACAGGTTCAGTGTTCTGGTGTCATGCAGTGGTGATCGAGCGTGTAGTTCACTCATGTCCTCTCCGTTGTCTGCAGAGGCAGGTTCCCAAATTTGCGAGCGGATTGTTTTACTGTTGGTCTTTATTGGGTAACAATTACATGGCAACAAATTTTCTAATGTTCACTTCAAGTTACGATATTAGGCGTTTTGCCGTATGTGACTGTTGAACGCAGACATCTTGGCACTTGGCAGGTAATGCAGCGAGACTGTAACTGCTGATAGCGGTAAGCAGGGACACCTGAGAGCGGTGGCATTGCCACCTGACCTTCTAAAAGAGGGACAACGGAGGCAAAGGCATCTTTTTCCTAACAACATCATAGGTAATTTTATGGTTTATCGAGATCGGATTGAAGCAAATTTTCTATAGTTTCTTTTATTATTTTTGAGGTCAACATTGTTGTTTTGCAGTAGCAAGCATAATTGGTAACGATTGTTTTGTTTTTCATAAGTTTCCATTGCCCTCAACATTTTTACTACCCCCCTGCCCTACCGATGTTCCGGCGTCCTTGAACCCGAGTACCAATGCGCCATACCATCGGCTACTTCTTGTAACGATGTTATTTTACATCTGAAGTGATTTTCCAGGTAATAATGTCAAATGCAAATAGAATATCTAGTAAAGCAGCAAACCAGCTTCACATTCACTTACAGTACTTCTTAGGGAAACTTCTGAGTTTGCTTCGGTTTCACCAGTTTTTTAATGTTTGGAGTTAAAATTTTTCTGAGAGCAGCAGAGAATTCTTCAAATTTGAATGAGCTAATCGCGTCCTCTTTTTGCGTTTTATCAATTTCGTGGACGAAGATGCTTGTTCGCATGTGAAAGTCATTTCAAAACGACGTATATAACTCTGAGAGAATTTTTGTAGTTCTGGGAAATTTTCACGGGGCAAGGAACGCCAGAACAATCTTGTGATTGTTTTTAATCACGTCAGAAGCACCCGGAGGGCAGGGACCGAAGAAAGCTCGTCTAATTACGTTTTCAATATTGAATTTGTTTTGAAGTCACTGATTTTCACCTTGTATGTTACTTGGCTTTTTCATAATCTTTTGTTCACTAAGTAAGAATGGGGTTAAAACTGCCAAAGTTCAGCTTTCTTTAGCAAAATCACAAACGTTCTGCAATAATTTGATCTTTTCAATGCATTTTCTCAATTGCCATTATCAACAACACCTTCAATCTGCTCCTTTAAATACGGAAACTGATTCATATCCTCATTTTCTAACTGCGAGATGAACAGTTTCAACTTCATCTTTAATGCATTGAAATGATTTATTAAATTAGGAAACAATTCGTTCCTGCCCTGCAGTTTGATATTCAGATGATTGAGACGGTCAGCAAAATTAACTAAAAATTCCAGATCAAATAGCCGGTTGTTATCACATAAAAGAGCTCTTTCCTCAGATGGTTTGTTTTTCTCTTCCCACAAAATCATGAACAGCTTGTTTCCAGATGATAACAGGCAGCTCAAGGGTTTTGTACGAAAAACCGATACGTTTTGGGAAGGTTTACTATCTTACTTTATTGCGATCACAAAGACGCGCCAGTGAAATCATCCAATGCGCAAAACTTGGCTTATACGCCATAGGTTGGCCACCCCTGCCCTACAGCTCGCACCAGCGGTGGCTGCTACAAGACCAGACGAGAGAAATGGGAACTAGCGGGTACGCTGCAATTAGGATGTTAAACAGGTTCTGACATAACGTGCTAAAACAATGGTGCAACTCTGGTCAATTTTATGCTGTGTTATCAGAATATTATTGTCTCCATAAAATTCTGTCATTAAAGTATCATGCAGATTTTTGCAGATGATAGGAGCTTTTTGCCTAGCTTTTTCTTTCACTCGTTGCTAAAATTTGAATGCATTACTGCAGTTGGGAATTTCACAATACAACAGTTTGAGTGCTCTATCGTGACCTACAATTCAAAGAGGGGATAGCTTCATGCGAAACGATTAGATTCTTAACTTTGCGAAATTTATAGACTTCCAAGATTCGAAGGTGTTGACGTCAAATCCGTGACGTCACAGTCATGTAAAATCTTCAGGCTTGTCTAGAAATAACTATATGCGGGGCCTGAGTCAGTTTCGACGCCCCCTAACTACCAACTCACACTTTGCATCTACGTTGCCAGGAAGGGGCGGGGTGGGGGCGCCAAAACTGTCTTTGTCCCCGGGCGCGGGAAACCCTAGGTACGCCACTGGATGTACACTGACTGCTGCACGCCGTTTCCTGATTTAGCAAAAGTTCTTGTGCACGAAGTTTTTTGCCAAACTCGGTCACGACCTGCGTATCCGTTCTGTTTACAGGACTTTTATTAGTTGCGTAAAGATTTAAATTTTCTTCGTAAAGTTTATGCTATTTACGTGTTTATAAAATCAGTACATTTTCCAGTCAAAAATTTGAGCTTAACCTTTTCGAGGGCACGACAAGTTTGTTTAAGATGCTTACTGCTTTTGTACTTAATTCTTACGAGAGCCACTTCAAAGCTCTCAGCAAAAACAGGTACGCTGGACCGGGTGCACGTGTATTTAGAAGCGCTTACTTAAAGGAACGCCCTACCCGGTATTTAGCTCGAGACCTACACATCTTGAGAAAAGCACCTTGCAGGAAAGTGACTGAAACGTGTGCTGTTCGGAAGCGTTGTTCATTACCACGGTACATCTAGCTATGTTAACTTTATATTCACACCCATCCACGCCCAGACCAAATTTTCTGATAGTACAAAAACGGATATCTACGTCTCCGATAATGTGTTTCTCGAGTAATATCGTACGTTCACGATTTAAAACTTGAAAAATACCAAATTTCATTCGTCGGTTTATGCGCGAAAATGCATATTTTGAGCTGTAGTGCTGTGCTGCACAGTCTCGCGTGTCATAAAGGCTATTTCCATAGCATTTAACTACATTTTTCAGTTGTGAACTATTGGTGGCATCGGTGTCGTTTTTCAACTGGTGCAATACTTGTTCAAGTGGACATGGACATCAACAGGCACGATCCATTGTGCAACTTCAATCTCTCGACAAATCACAACATGGCGCCCTGCGCTCAAAACGTTCGTCAGCGCAAAAGTAGCGTCTGCGTGCGCGTGAAGTGCATTCAGCTAGGGTTACCATAGTTTTGACATTTGAAATCAGGACGTTGCAAGGTAGTAAAAATTCCAAGTAACGGTCGTGCCAATTTCAATGCATCAGGAATTGAAAAAAGGTCCGCAGATTTGTTTGAAATCCTTCAAATTTTAAAAAGTGAAGAGTAAAAACTCATATTAAATAGAGCAAATAGGATCACCGTCTTTCCCCGAAGCGAAATTGCAATTTTCCTTGTTTTTTCACGTTTTGTGGCACCACTATGACTTTGTCATTTTGCCTGCAGCTGTCTCGTTTTCTGAGACGTGGAAAGGTCACTTGCCGGTCACACCAAAACACGAACCCAAAACCTGGGAAAGTCCCTGACACCGCGACGTATGGTCGTAAAACTGTCACTGATTGCAAACTGTATTGCCCCAAAATGTACAAATTAAAAAGTGGCAACTTTCAAAAAAACACTTTCTTTATCTTTTCTACAGTATGGAGTCAATACTTTCATATTCAACACTTGGCAGATAACTCCCCAAAGACATAGAACAAGGAAGTTTCGCTGTTTCACATGAGTGCAATGCAAACAAACTGAAGTATGAGCAGAAATGATCTGTTGGAAACACCCGGGTTTACTTATTTTTACACATTTTCGCGCGTTACAGAAACAATTTCCGGGTTACTGGACTGTCAGGCAACAATAAATTGCTACTCACCAATTGATTCAGCCTCCGCTTTTACTGTTTTCGTCGTATTTTGCCCCGACAACAAATGCTTGCTTGCTTCCCTGCTCAGTGCTTCTGCGATCTCGACTATTCCAGCGCTGCCAGGAACGTCAGGATTCTGCGCAATCAAAGGCAGCGAGAGTAACGATGAGTTGAGATTCCATTTGCTTGAAGTTCGGGACAGCCAATGCATCGAGAATCTTGCAGTTCGTTACGTACTTCGAAGAGCCATATCAAAAGTAGGTTAATAGGGATGAGCTTGAAAGCAAAAATTTCTCCGCTTGAGCGTTGGTTTGACATATTTTCCGTAGTGAAGATAAAAAATTTGGTGTTGCTGTTCCTTCCCCATAGCAAGTCAAAAATGTTTTGTGAAAATACTTGGCGTTAATTTAAATGTTCGTCGCCCCAGTAAATGGGGTAATGCGCCATCTAGGCTAGCAAGATTAAAACAAACATGTATGTAAGAGTGTGTAGTACGAAATATGATGTTCATTCTGACGTAACTAAATGAATTAAGTGCATAAGCAGCAAAAAATATTTCTGGAGTGCGAAGCAAACTCTTAGAAATACCATGTTTTTTGTTCTTATGTAGTAACTGTCATATTTTTAAAAATTTACATTGAAACATATGGTAGAATAAAAATTTCACTAACTGTGCAGCCCTGTAACCGTTTAGATGTGTATGATATCCCGGTAAAAGTCTTTCAAACTTGGTTGTAAAAAACTACGTTGCAAGCAGTTTGGCCGGTCGTTTCGGCAAACAAGACTTACCATTGACGCTGTACAACAGCGGTGTCTGAGCCCCAATTACAATCTACAAAGCGCACTTTGATTGCAATACAATTTTAGATCAGAAAAGGCATCGCGTGGCTAATGAGTACTGTTTAAACCACTGTATCTAGTAGTTATTACATATCGAAGTGCTACAATAAAGCCGTTCTCAACCATAAATTCAAGCAATGCACATAAGCGTGGTTTTCACTGTAAAAACAAAATTAGCCGTTTAAGCATTATTTATTTCATGGGTAGAGCTACGCTTGATCACTGCTTGGGTCACTTGCGTTTGCTGCGCAGCTGGAAAACTGAAGCCTCAGTCAACTTCGTCCCGAACAGAAAGCTGCCAAAATGTCATGCAAACTGATGTCGTTTGCTTTACAACTTTGGTTTAATCGCGTTGCCTGAGGTCTATCAAGTCTAGTTAGACCGTTCTGCCTTCGGTTATAACTTCTTTCAGTTTAGCAAGGTCCAACTGAAATAGTAAAAGCAGGGAAAGATACTTTAAGGCCTGAGTTTTGAAACTTAGGAAGGTAAAACTGTTCTTTCAGATGCATCAGAATAATTTGGTAAATGAAATGCTGAGTAAGAAGACCACAAAGTTTTTAACAGAGAAGAAATTTTGCAGAATTTCACTGCGAGCCATTGCACACAGAGTCGGTACTGCGGTTTTAATTAGCTTGCTATCTCAATTGCATCGCATTCACCTAAATTCCAAGGTATTGGTAGATTAGGTAGATTAAAACGTTCACATCAAAAGCATACAGTCAACACTAGTCATTTTAGTCTAGAGGTCTCAAACACGCGGGCCGCATGTGGCCCGCGAGGGCATTTTGTGTGGCCCGTGATGCTTTTCGGGAATTTCCAAATAATTAATATTCAAGGTATTTAGTTTATTCGCCAGTGTTTAAAAGTGTTCGGCGAGTGAACAAGGTCTTTTTAAGCAAACGTAGAGGCACCCAGAAATGGTTTGCCTATAACTCACAGTCACAATATTTTTTGCAGGAAATAAAATGTAAAATATGTTTGTAGTAAGGTTCAGGTACCGCCATTGTTGCGTCAGCCTCATAATACTGCCCTCGGATACTTTATAAGTCCTCATTTGACCCTCGGAGCAATTTGAGTTTGAGACCCCTGCTTTAGTCGGTGTTGCATAGTTGTGACCAGGGGTGTAATGGGGCGGGAACGCATGGGAACGGTGTTCTCGTGTTCTCATACTTTTCTTGGGTGTGGGAACCAATGGCGTAACTAGAAGTTTGAGACAGGGGAAAGTGAGCTGAAGAGGGCCCACTTGCCGCCGTAGGGGACCCACAGGCCAACACTTGGAAAAAAGTTGAGAATTGATAGTGAATCCCGATGTGGATGACTAAAACCCAAAATCACCTAAAAACACTCCGAAAAACTTCCGAAAAACTGAAAAAAACAACATCCTACAGAAAACCAAAAGAATAATAATTACCAAAATATAAGGTAAGTGGGGGCCCGGTTGTTACATTTAGCTTGCCAGGGTGAGCGGTTCGCATCCCTGCCCCCCGTCAGTTACAGTTCGCATCCCTGCCCCCCGTCACTGTTACACCACCATGGTGGGAACGCGTTCCCACACTCTTCATATTTTCGTTTGTAGTGCAATGAAAGTGAATACTTCATCATATAGCAGATACTGATTTAAAATTGAGGCTGAAGTGCTACTGAAGATGACTGGATTTTTGTGTGCTTTCCTATACTTCTTTTTTAGCACTACACCCATGTTTGTGACGCAAATGACGAACGCTAAACCTACTGGAAAGTAGACCGGGAAAAAAACGTTTGGTCTTTTTGTTTTTGAGATGGAAATGAAGTGCACTGACTACACTCAGCCATACAGAATTTGTGGTTTGAATCTACGCAATGGAAAGAATCAAACATAAAATGCAAAACACTATTTGAAGATAGGTGACAAAAAGCTTCGAGAACAGCAAATTCAGACGCAATAACGCTGAATCTTGTGAGTTAAGAACGAAAAAATCGAAAATTGTTTGCCGGATCCAAATTAACCGAAAGCAAACGTCAGTTTTGGGCCTATTCCAAATGTGCAATTTTTTAAGAGGAAGTTAACCAAATACATCAAAGTGCAACTGTATTTTCATTTCTTGATATCAGTCAAGTAACTTGAGATTTGGGCTGAAAAGTGAAGGCGACCATCGTGCAATCGGATATCAGCTAAGTTTACAGTGGCAGCACTGAAAGCGTCAACGCAGTCTACTCTTTGACTCCGAGCAGCAAGCCAGCAACAGTTTCATTTTCATACTTATAAACACCACGAATGACCTGCTGTATTATCATGGAGTGTGGTTTCAAAGTCAGGATGGCCTTGTCACAACCTTGAGGATTTTCCTAAGAATTATAAGAATTGTATGCAGGCAAGTTGCGCGATTTCCATTGCCTTAGCAGTTTCCAGCTAACTTTCACTGCACATTACTTCCTTTGTTGATTAGCCCGTAATTTTTGTAGAATCCAGGTCTTAGGCTCATGAAAACCAAATATTACCCGAATAGCGTTGACTATAGATACCAAAAGTTGAATGTGTCAGCCTACGCCTGAATCATCGATGACGCAAAGGCTTGATCAGCAGGATTCATGCCATTTGATCAGCGTAGTCAAGACAGACTTACAATTGTGGACTTCATAACCATCATCAGGCTATAGCTGCCGAAATCCTCATGGGAAAAATTGAATGAAAGTTGTCAACGTCAGGTAGATGCACTAAACTGGGGTCGTGGAAAAACATACAAGTTACTTTGTTGCGCTAAACGAAATGTATTGGTGGTGGAAGAGGTAGGCTACAGCGTAAACCTTGTTCACAGCTGGAACATCCTAGGATTGGTTGTTATCAATCGTGTTTGCCATAACAGCTGCATGTCGGCTGTGCACACATGACCGACCGGCCTTCTAAGTCTGAAATGTTTCACAGTGAAGTACAGTACATTGAGCACCTTCTTGTTCTTGCTGCCGGATAAAATTTTCGAGTATAGTTTTTCAGAAAAGTTGGAAACTTGGCAATATCACACAACTTCGTAAAGAGGTGCTGTGATTACGTGGTCACAAAATGAGTGTGCTTCCATGTTTAAAAGAAACATTACTTGCACTTGATGTGAAGCCGTCGTCCAAGTTATGTGGCGGTGCTGTTTGCTTGTGTACAAGCAGTGCCTTCCATACAAGCACAAAGCATGCTTTTTGCTGTGATCCGTTGGTGGCGACTTGTATGTTTATCTGCGAAATCCGATTTTGAATTTCAGCGTAATTTGCTTGTCCACTGTCCCGCGCTCCAATAGTTTGCAAATGTGCGGGGAAAGTGGATTAAATGAAAGTATTTCTTTCATTGAACAAAGAATGATAAAAATGAAATTTAGAGATAAGAAAATGCAAGCTTCGTGGGAAAGCGGGTGAAATGACCTACAAAAGCAACCTTTGTGTTTCTTTGGAAATGCCGCAACAAGTGACTCAACCGATGGAAAATGTGTTGCTTGGATTTTCTAACAATTCCGTCTCGGTTACTACGCCCAATGCTTGCAGAAACTACTGATACTGGCTGTTCGCCCGTTCTATCAGGTCTCAGTTTAAAAAGCGCTGTTTCCTAAAGTTTTTATGCCGATTTGTTAGATCGGTGATACTATGTTCCACAGCTGTGAGCAAATTTTGTTAACCTAAATCTAAGCACAACATATTTTTATTAAACCAGGTAAACTTTGTTGGGTTTCACGCAAGGGCCTGTGAAAGATCGGTAGTGTTCGTCACACATAAAACTCAAGGTTATTGTTTCAGTAAAGGGGTGCTGGACCAATTGCAAACAAAAGGGAGTAACCGTGACATTCCATTTTCTGTCGCACAATATGTTGCCGGACGGAAACAAAGTTCTGTGACACGACGTTCGGCCCTGAACCGCTGCGAGTAGTTAGCAAGGACAGAAACGTCTCTTTGTTAACAGTCGGTCAGAGCATAATCTTCAACTTTTGATAACATTAATTAAGCTGCAGACTAACACTGAGCAGCACATTCTTACTAAACGTTTGTGTAGTTTGTTTGATCTGCCGTCTTGACGACGTGATTGGCGGTTAAGAGCGCAAAATAGCCGACACGTGATCGCGTGCGAATAGCCGTTTTGTGGTGCGCGTTGCGTGAGTGGAACCGGCATATCTTGTAATCGTGCTAGCGTCTGTGGTTTGGTGAACTCGACGGCGACCCCGGCAAGTTCGTTTCCCACGTGACACAGCTGACTAGTCTGTCTGTGCGTTGGTCAGACATTTTTTGCCATTCTGAGTGCACGTTCAGTTGTAAAAGAATTTAGGTGCAATACTGGGAAAAGCAACTTCAGCAGTTATGCAACAGAGATGAGCATTGGACTGGACTTGGATTGGACTGGATCCGGACTATAACAAATTTTGTTAAATTTGGATTGGATCCGGGGTGTAAATCGCTTCAAAACTTTAGGAACCGGACCGGGTTTGGACTGAGTTAATGGAAAAGAAGTGCGACATTTTTGTTGTGAAAAGGCTGCACTTTTTAAATATTTTGGACTTCATTTGGACTTGGACTTACATTTGACAAAAATTTTTGGACTGTGGTTAGACTTGGACTGAGTTTTAAAAAATCAGGACTGGATCCGGATCGCAAAATTTGACAGTCCGCTCATCTCTGTTATGCAACTCGAATGCAAGCAAAAATCCGGAAATGGCATGCGAGAACTGTTCAAAAACGGCTATGATCAAAACGAGTGTGAAAACATTTTTTGCATACTATACATTTATATAGATGGTATAGTTAATTCTGCTCTGATTCTCTAAACCCAAATCGGGTTTCAAATGTAATTTCAGAACTGTTTGCACAACTGCCAACATCAGAAAAACGATGGTTTGTAATTGTGCTGATTTCCCATTTTGCAGTCTTTGAAATAACAAGTTTGAACAAAACTGGCGCTGATTAATCCAGATCGAAATCTCATTCATTTTTCTATCAATCCCCGGAGAAATTTTAGAAATTTTGCGCAAACGATGTGCATTGCGTGTGAGTCTGCAAAACAGGCAACTTTGTTAGCACGCGATCTTACTAAGCGCACCGTTCAGAGTTCTTTGTCCGTTTGTCGCATGACAGAACCCGAAACCAGATAATTTTTCCCAATATTTCCAGTTATCACAAGGTCTCAAAGTTCTAAGTAGCCAGTGCCATCTGAAGCTTCAAGTGCTGAATTGATGCTTTTCGCCAAATGCATAAACTTCTAAAATTTGGATTGAGTAGATCTGCTACTTGTCCAATGCTGATGAATGAGCAATGGCATTATTCATTAAATTGGTAATCGACAGTAATAGCTCACATCTCTGGCGAATGATGACGTTGTGAAAAGCAACACATGAATGCAGGAGTTGCAGACGTCATGCTGCGAAAATAAGTTAACTCCACAAAGGTTTAAAACCTATTTTTCAATCGCTGGGGACTTTCTTTTGAGCAGATAATTTAGTGAGAAATTAATGGACTTTATCTTCCCATTCAACAACAGAACAGCTTATTTTGAACTTGTCTAAAGCTATGTTTCCCAATGTACTCCTTGGATAAGACAAAATGACTTCAAGGGATTGTTGAAAACTTGAGCTGGGTTATGACCATTAAAACTTTGTCTTGGCTCAACAGTCAAAATCGAAGCCGATTTTTAAAATTCATTATTTACCAGCACCAAATGTCTTAGGGCACGATCCACATTTGTATAAGATACTTCATATATTCTTTTTGCATCGCCAAATATTTTGTGGCAAACTACAAGGTCAAGTGAAAAATATACGCTTCGACAATATTGGAAAATGCAGATTTCTAGGTATCCATTATCGTACCAGCTTAATGTGGTTTTCGAACAGGTTTGGCGGCATCCACTATGATGATGAATGTTCTCATGGGTGCCGTGGAAACGAATTGCTCACCCACACAATCATAGATTTACGTAAGCAAAATGAGACACCCGGTATGCGTATATAAAAGAAATATTTGATGTTGCAGCAACAGTGAGTGTGAGTTGAAACAAAATTGTTTTGTTTTTGCTCATCAGATGTAATTACACTTTTGCACCAGCCTAAGTGCAACCAGCTGACCTATATGTTTATTAGATATTTAACTCAAGTTTAAGGCGGTTTTGCAAAATTTTTGTCATCGGATACTTTGTAAAATAATGCTCCTTACTTGGCTCATACAACCGTTAAATTAAACTGCTTCACTAACAGTGCTTTAATGTAACCCTGTAGAAATGCACTCCCTACATTTTCCGGCATTAAACTATTTCGTGCGGTTTAGGGAGATTCGCGACGACACGAATTAGAGTAGATGTGGAAACATTCATGAGGATGCTTACATAATAATTAAATTTGATTAATAGATTAATTATTCTTATCGAATGCCAGTGGTAATCAAATGTGCTCTCAATATTCGTTCTGACTGCGAGCCTATTGGTGCCGTATAGTCTGATCCGTACTTTATATTCACTTATATTCATTACAATTACCAGAGACCATTCAGAATACTCGTGTTCCAATGCATGCCCATAAAAGCAACAACCCCAAAAGAAAAACACGTGCAGTCAAAAGTTACCAGGAAGGGTTTTTCAGCGGGGGTAGAAGCCGTTTGCCCTGAAACTTCCCCGATCTTTGAGGCCGACTGTGACTGGGAGCGTAACGGTTCTTTTTGCTTTGAAGCAAAGCTTTACTGATGTACACTGGAACGGAAAACTGTAGTGTTGAGTGATTTGAAAGAAATTTGAACGTACGAATTTGAAGTTCAAACTGATAGATATAAAGCGAATGCTCTTTAACTTAAAGTGCCAAAAGGACAAAATATATTCAAAAGAAGGTAATCATTGGACTAAATCATGCTGAAAAATCAATAAATGGGATGCAATGCAGTTTACGTTTGCGTTACCTGACAAACATAAGTATTGAATTAACAAAATATCTGCAGTGAAACACGAAAATGCAGGTTTAGGCGAAATTCGCTAGTCTGACAGTACTGATAAACAAATTCTACCATTGAAGCTGGTAATTTCTTTCATAGTAAGACTTACATAGCAGCCACCCTTGAACTTTCAAAGCTGTGGTCGATAAGCAATATTCCTAGAACTTCCTAACCATGCAAGCTGCCCGCGCGTCAGGCGTGCGGGATGCATGTTTCGGGGAGAAAAAAAGCGGTTGCGAACATGACACTAAGCTGAAGTTCTGCGGGAAGAAGTGAAGGCCGGACGAGCGGCAGGAAGTAACAGTGCGACAAGGTAAAATGCGCGAAGTGGCAGCCGCTGTGCCAAATGGCGCCCTTGTGTTTACTCGGCACGCGTGAAAACTTTTCAATTGCGCCGCCTCACAACAGCAGCGGTTACAACACAGTAGACGCACCTTTCGCTTCGCTAAAAGTTATGAATTCCGGTCGATGAGGTTAAATCGTCAGATTTCTTTCACAGGGTTCGCATTGCAATGAACTTTGTATGAGGAATGTCTATTGCACGTACAGTATGTATCAAGTACACAGATGCCGTAGCCTTGTTGCTACTAAAAATACACAGCTGAGTGAAATTCAGCCGCAGGTGGTTGGGGCTGGCAGTTCTGAAGTGTGTTTAGCGCTAGGCTTTTTCAGTCTAACTGAAATCATGGTGCGTTAAATCCCTTGTGAATACGCTAAAATCAGTGTGTGGCACTGCGAACGTAGTGCTGGTTGTGGGAAGAGAATCGATTGTTGTACGCAGTGATCTCTCAGACGCTGCCCAAATACAAAGTGTATTCGTCAGGATTCAGGTCGAAACAGCTCATCAGGTCAGTGAGCAACTCCATATTCAGAGTAGTGATAATTCTATGTAGAAAACCTTTCACCGAGCTAAAACTGCCTTTGGGACACTCAGTTTTCTTGAAACTTAATGCTAGTCTTGAAAAAATGCCTTTTTTCCATTGAAATAAAATAGTGTGGTATGGAGTGCCGCAGCTACATACGCTGTCATTCCCTTTGGTGTGCACCAAACAGTGCTTGTGGTAATTTTAGGTTCTGCAGGTTGTGGATCAAGAACTATCGCAGCGCTGTTTGGCTGCAAACTGCCGCACGGATACCTCGGAAGTTAGAATCCTTTGCCAAGAGAACTTGGTGACCGCATAGAATTAGCGTACATGCTGACAGACCAACCTTTCTTTTATGCACCGCAAGAGAGCGTCGAAGGATGCTGCGCATGCCTCACGTCAGTTGATGAATTTAATATTTTGCAACATTCACCTGCGTGAAGTTGCGCATGTACAGTGGAACACCTCGTTGATGTTCATGTGGTTGGTGAAGTTTTATTGCTGTGAACACACCAACTTTATTCATTAGCAAGTGGCACGGTACAGCGCAGGTAACGAAAACTTCAGCTATTACAAACTCTCTTTTGAAGTGAAATAATATAGAATTCGAGTATCGGCGGCTTGATTGAAGGACTGTTTTGGGCTAGGCACGTAACAACAGTCCGTCACGCTTGCTCGCTTGAAGGTGGCCTTAGGGTAAAGGCAATCTCATCAGACCAACAATCGCTGTCAAGCAAATAACGTGGACAGCTCAAAAAGTTGCTCATTTTGAAAATACTGATCAGTTCGCGTCCATAGCATTACACGGTGCTGGTTAAATGCGAAGGTCTTCCTTGTTCCTGCAAATTTCGGAAGTGGACCTTTGCAAAAGCAAGGGCACTTGAGACAAGACTGATCTAGGCTGTCGGGGTCTCCCCATATTTGTACGTTCCAATGCAACTAGCAGGGATGCACGTGACAAGGTTGGTTGTGTCAACAGAAATGACGAGGGTAGTTTTCTGCAACCAACACGTTTTACTAACGTTTTAAAGAAAGCGCAATGACCGTGGTTGTAACAGCATAAACAGTTGCTGGTTGAAGCCATAACAGACAGTTGGAGCGTACACTGAGCTGGACGGATCGAAGCTCCGTCGAACTTGTTAACTTTATCTCATGCAGTTTTGATTGACGGCATATTTCCTGACGCGCTTCCTTAGCTGTGCATTCATTCGCGCGGATGGAGCAACCACTTTAGATGAGTGCCGTGTTGAGCACCCATGGCTGTCAGGCAGCTTAAAGAATCGTGACTAGGGTGAAGTGGTGCAACAGACGAAAGTCAAAAGGATTCATTCTCGGTCACAAACTATAAGATTTTTTTACGAGAGCGTCATTACGAATGCCTGAGTTTGATTTGTTCACGGTGAAGCGTTACATTGCCCAAGAGGTCCTTGTTTAACAAATCGAATAAAAATAGCCCCGAAAACCTCACCAGATTTTCATGTTATGCAAACATCATGTGGTTAGCAGCCAGACGCTTCAGCAAACACTTTCCTTTCCCCTCATCGTTTTTGGTTGCTGAAGGGGGTATCGAAAGTTTGATAGTACGACAAGGATTTAAGATACGTTGATAACTGTGTTGCAACCTCTCCGGTGGGTTGCGTTGATTGTGCGATTCACCACGAACGGCATGTGCGCGAAGAACAAAAATATATATGCGTGGCCCGAGCAAGCAATAGTAAGAGAGATTGCGACGCATTATCTCTATTGTTGCTTGCTGCCGCGGTGCGAAGCTTTGCGCACATGCCGCTCGGGATTTCCGATCGCAACAACTGCATATACGCGTTTTCGGTCTTTTAATGATTCGACATGTTTCTCACGAAAGTTTGTGAGTCAGACAATAGTGATGGCGTTTATACGTTGGAAAGCTCGACTATGGTAAACAAATGTTGCTTATCTCTGAAGAAGTTCTTACTTTTTAGGGAGAACGCGGATTGATGGTGAATGCATGGGATCAAGCCTTAGTTACCCTAGATTTCTTCATGCATTAAACAAAATGTGCATGGAAAATTGTGGTTTTCCGGATTGCTTGAAATAAATTTGATCCATGCTGTTTATGTAGAACTTATCGCACTTTGAGTCATCGCCACTTGGTTTGCAACAACCTTAAAAATGAAAAATGCTTCCTGGCTAAGACCACAGTTTTGCACAACTTACTTCGTATGTACGTATGTGCACTCACTCCCATTTGAAAACAAAAAATATTGCCGAGTTATTAAATGTGCTGCAATGGTATGGTCAAATCCGCATTGATTGCGAGTAAAATGGCGCAACAAAGCGTTCGTTGCACATTCCCTTAGGAAAACCGCTCGCTTTGATAGAAATCGAAATGTTCACTTTATTGATACAGATTATAATGCAGCATAGTTCATTTTAAATCCGTGTGATGGCATTTTTAGAAGTCACTGGAGTCATTCGTTTTGACTTTGTAGGTCAAGTTTAACAACGGAAATAAATAACTAATCAGTAAAGCAAACTGAATGACTTCTTCTTGGAGCATGGATAAGATGGTTCTGGGAAAGAATGCATGTATACACGTTTCTTGGAATTATGAAGCATCATCAGTAATTTGCGACAGTGGCGTTGTTGCCGCACAGATTCGATTCGACTCGACTTGTATTCGGTTCGGGCCAAGCTTTTTGAAGTTCGTAAGCACAATGGCGTTGAACAAATTTTGGAAAACAGTGGTTTGCCTCAGACATCACCACTGTTAAGCTGGACTACAGCGCTAAAAAGTTTCTGTGTTGATGAAACGCAAATCCCTGGAATAGCTTTGATTTTCTAAAAATCTTTAAAATAGTGATAGATATATTTAGTATATTCTTCAATTAACAGTATTAGGAAAAACTCATTTTCAAAACCTTTCGACAAAAAGTGGATGAACGCTACCCATGATATTGTATGATAGCTAAATCGGAACCTTGCCACTGTTGTCTAAAAATCCTTGCAGCTGCTATTGGAATCCTCTTGAATGTCGAGGATGCAGTCCATGACTGACGTTTTGCTTAAAGGGGTTATACATTTTGGGACCATTTTGTTTTGCAATGGTACAATGCTGGCGAAATTTTAAACATATGTGACAAGGGAAAGAATAGCTAAATGTTTTTGACGTCATGTGTAGACGAACAATTGTGGTCGGCCGCTTTGGATTTTCGCGAAGCAATCCCAGACAGGGCTTATCCAGGGCTGCGAGCCTCGTAAAAATGACACAGCTTCGGCCCCGGAGCGCTTCTTTTCAATGAACATGGCTCTGGCTCCAGCTCCGGATCTCTTGGTTTTCGTAAGTGTGGCTCAGACTCGGAGCTTTAATTTTTCATGGCTCCAGCTCCGGTTTCTGTTCGTTTTCACTCATTAATATTTTAATTGTTTTGGTGTGCCTCAAGTTGAATGGAAAATGAATTAAATCAAGTACACGAAACTAAGAGAATATCCCAAACCCTTTCGAGTAATCTCATCTGGCAGTTTTCTACAAGCAGCGCTCTTGCCATGAGGAAATCAGCGAAAAAACAGCAATCACAGGTTCAGATGATTTAGAGAACAGTTACTAGCAGAAACGTAACTCAAGATAACATTAAAATAAACAATTTCTGGAAAGGCAGTCGCTGGTTGTGCCCTCAAAGCCTGAGGACCTTTTATTTCTTATGACCAGAATCAAGAAAATGGCTATTTGGAAAACTACATTTGTGTTATTTAAAACACAGACCAGTCCCAATTGACCAAGTGTTTTGCGCTCGTTGCATGCTTTGCCTGTTGCAGTCGTGGCGATTTCAGCTAACAGCACTGCCCAGGCAAACCATGCAAAGAACGCAAAACGCAGAGTCAGTTGCCTCTCACGTGTACTCTTTCTAGCATGCACACATTTGCATTAACACAAATGCGAAGATGTGTTCAAAAGCCCTTTCTTCAAAGAAATAGTATGACCTCTAGCAAGAATTCACCTTTAACTTTTTAAAAATAGTTAAACTTCTGATTTCTTATTATTTTTGCACTCGCAATAAGCAGTGATGAATCGTAAGTAAAGCACAATTTAACCTGCTAAGCTTAGGAGAAAATGAGACTGGTTGCCGTGCTGAAAACAGATTTTTTCCACAGATGAAAACTTCGAGAAAAATCCACATTTGTTTACAGTTATTTTTACACCCTCCTGATAATGACTGCTACGCAAAGCAATGCTAGTTAGCTACCAATTATTTATAACTTTCAAGTTATGCTACTGCTTGTAAACGTAATGTTTCCCAGTGAACTTTGCTAGTAAGCTTGATGGTTTCTAATAAAAGTTCCTACTTTACACTGGCGTGCCGTGCATTTCACGCTTAAATCTGCAATGGTATTATATCTTGATCATACTTCCTGCTAACAGCATGATTACACAGCTACAAAAGCTGTGGATATTTTATTACATACATACTCATCATAGCTCAGTTCTTGTTAGATCGCTACATTACTACAGACCCGGTTTGATCATTCTGACCAGAAAGTAAGATGTGGCAGTTATCGTTTTTCTTACTTCTACAACAGTGATTCTCAACCATTTCGCTGAAGGGAGCCAAATGTAGACCTACGATTTTGTTAGAGAGATGCACAAAAAATTTTACCACAAGTCAATTGACACGTTTTGTTTTTTTGCAATAACGAAGTTTGTTACACAAAATATTAGAGGTGGTACTGAAAGACACTGTCTCTATTCAAAGGGATCCTTTCCCAGCAAAGAATCAGACACTAAGCTCTTGCGGAGTACCGTTTATACTTCGACTACGAAGTAGACATCATCAGCTCTTATTCAAATAGAATCTGTTACTGAACGATTGCTAAAAGCCGCACAAAGGATGCTTGGAAGCTGCATGCGGCTCTTAGAATAGTGTTTGAGAACCATTGTTCAACAAGTAACACCACGCCTGCCAGCTAGGATGTCCCAGCCAGCCTT
>JGI24158J21664_10000243_pt1 | contig 43571 bp, 23 predicted proteins | sample Ectturendosymbi3_FD_21664 | JGI IMG/M metagenome (IMG submission 21664) | reverse complement strand
TTATAGGCAGCATTAGACTTATGAATTGCTTTTTTTTATAATAATGTAGGTTTAATTCAATACTGTGACGTTATCATTGTTGGAAGTAGTATGTGCAGCTACAAATTTTTTGTAGGAATAATGTGGTGTAGCTGTGATATGATACTGTAAAGTGTAAAGTTTTCATGTTTCAAAATTGCTTGCTGTTTGGAGATTTACAAGTGTGAAGCTGGTGCGGTGAAGTATTCATGAATACAAACCAAGTAATTGCAACTGCAACATATTGTGTGGTAGTAGTGTACCTGTAATTTCATACTGTTTAGGTTTTCATATTTTCCATTTGTTTCATGCAATGAATTTTAGATGTTGCATCTTGCCAAATTTAAATGTTTCAATTTGATGCTTTGAAGTGAAGTTTTTATGAATAGTGGCAACTATACTATCTATTGCACTCCATAATTCATTAATGCAGTCCAGTGAAACACTGCTATTTTTATAAAATATTCTTGTTGAGGTTATAAGTCATTTGTCATTGGAAATCTAATTTTGCACACATAGCTTGGTAGTTGATCATATAGGCTGTAGTATAATGTCTGAATCAGTTCCATATTGCTGTTTCTTCTTAGCATGCTGTGTTCAGTACACATTCAACTGTCTAAACTGGAGTGTTTTTTGGTTCTCATAACGTAACTTTGGAAGTTGTAAAGTCATGATTAGAAGCTGTAGGCCTAATGAAGCATACTGATTGCTAGTTGAGGGCATAAGGCTTTGATCCTCATAGTGACACATTCTTTTCAGGATTGCGTTTATTTACTTCGTTATTTATATTATTTGATAATGATTAGGTGTGTAAACAATAGTAATTTCAAACTCAGGACTGAGAAATCTCTTAGTTTGCAGTTCATAAACGAGATGGAGATACCCACATCAACGAACTTGCATGGCAGTACGGTGCTGCCTTGAATTTAATTTGTAGGCTACATGAAGAATTGCAGGAGCGCGGCTCAACGCATAAATTGATTTGTTACTGATATTTGACAATTGGTGATTAGACATGCAGACACCTTGATTTGCTTGCAATGGTACGTTTTAGTCCCAGCATTAAGGCTTTCTGTTTATACGTTATTAGGGAACAACAAGATCAAATTTGGGCAAAAATTTTTTGCATCCCCAAAAATATGGACTCCCGTACACTTATGTTGCATATTGTTTGTCAAAGTGGATGCTTGGGGGTGTTTCAACGATCATAAGCATGCACTCATATACTTGCACAACATTTTCAGCTACGTCTATTGGTTTTATTTGATATTTCTCCAGAAAGTAACAAGGGGACTGAGGTGTGATTGTAGTCAATGACTCGACTTAGTAGCCCTTTCCACTGGCTAAATATGACTCGAGTCTTTTCCTTTCTTTAATCTCCAAGTGATTCGATTTGGACCATTAGTGTTTCGGATAAAATCATTCGACTTGAACTACTCTAATCACAGTTTTCTATGTAACTCATCAGTGAAACTGAAAAGAAATGCATGAGTATTTTGCCTAAAACATGTTAGCCCCACGACTTTGAGTAATCAATATGCGCGTTCCGTGAGAGTTAATGACTGGAGTCTTTTGGAGCAGTGATTAAATTTGTCTTGATCATGGCGCCTGGTGACTCATTGTCCAATAAAATTTCAGAGATATATTACTCGAAGTGAACTTAGATCTCATTAGTAGAGGCAGTGGACGGGGAGGCAGTTGTGTCGGAAAACTTTCAAAATGCCTGACTTTGGTTGGGTTGAACTGAAGGTTGTATGGACTGCAGCAGGCATCTCGAATACCCCTACAGTCACTTCATCTTGCGCGCCATTATTAAACATTTAAATTAAATTCATATTTATGCAAAGATTTTCTGATATTTGGGCGTATTTGGCAGTAGGTATAACTAAAGTTTAGAGATTTGAATTAGTTTATGTAGAGATTTCAACAATAATTGCGGGTGAACAGAGGCAAGTTAAACCCTCCTGTTTTACTGTACCGGTAAAGACCTCGACATTGGCCTTAGGGACCTCCTGCCGGTTTGGGTCTCGACAGCAACTGCCCGAAATGACTTGGTTCTGAAAACTTCGGTCAGTAGGCCTCTACTCAAAGATTTGATGTACCTGACGTGAGTGACATGCCACATCCATATAGTTTCTTCTGATCTTTGACAGGTGGTGGAGAGGTGAAAATAAACCGTGATTAGCAAGTTTCGCTGCAAGCGTTATTTGCTACAATTGACAACTTAGAATTGTATTAGAATGCAACAATAAACGGCATTCATTCCTCTTCTGGCAACAAACCGCATTCATTTTCTGTAACAAAAATGCCAATATCTCCAAACTGTTGTAATGCTTTTTAATGTTAAGACCAAGCCTTCAATGAAGACAATCAAACCCTTTACTTAGCAAACGCTTTAATTTCATAAAAACGCACCAAACTATTTGTTGGAAAGTTTCTATTACGTTTAATGTGATTTTAAACGCGCTCGCATTAACGATTTACTTGTGCGCATGTTACAAAAATATTGCAGTGTGCAGCATGTATGGCAAAGCTCAATCTTGCAATTTTGTACTGTGTGCCGCAGCCAATAACCATTAACCATGCTCCTGTCTGAAGAAAATCTGGCAACGTTTTAACATGCAATATTACTGATTGGTGTTCTTGCACGACCCTTCGTTGTTTTTTGCAAACGCTGATGTATAAAAAAACAGAACAAACATCTTTTTAATGAAAATACTTCTGTCGCTGATTTTCAGTGTAGATTCTGTGGAAACGCGATTCAAACACCGCTTGCTCCTCCAGGCAGGTCATGTAGCTTAACGATCTAAAGCAGGCAGGGAATTTATTTCGCGAATCAAAAAAACGTTATTAAATGTACCAGGACACGAAAAGGTGAAAGATATCGTCACTAGTGCCTAGTGGGGTGCCGCGCGGAGATTGGTGTATTAGCGACGTACATTTTTTATAACTATAAACCAAGGTAAGAATATTTTCCAAGGGTTCAGGTCTCACGTTAACACAAGTACTTTTCCCTCTGCGAAAAATGTTAATTAATTTTTCCAGAGAGCTGCTAGTTTATTTAGGCATTCTCTGTTGCTGTCAAATCTTCTGCTAGGTTTTCATCCTTCAGAACACGTCATGAAACTTGTCACTACGGCCCAGAACAAAACTGTTGGCATCTTCATGGCCGTAATCCCCATACTACATCTGTACGCTGTAAACCACGCTTAGGTCACAGTGTCCGAAACCAAAATAAGCGCACTTATAGTTTGTAGTTTATGTTCATGTGGTGTCACTGAATCTGAAAAGCATCTACTACTTAGCTTTACATTTCATTCTGCATTCCCCGTTGATCTCCTCAAAAGTAATTTTGTTGAGAGAAGTCCTGGGAGATTTACTGCCTAGTACAGGGGTTCCCAACCTGGGGTACATGTACCCCCAGGGGTACATTTCCCTATCCGAAGGGGTACATTTAAAGTTAACAGTAGAAGACAGAAATATATTTACATATTATTTAATTCCTAATATTTATACATATATCAGTTAATATTATTAGCAAAAGTCATGATATGCTTATTGCTAAATATGTATATATGAATAATCATAATAAATTATTGTGTTATAAGAAATTTTAAGGGTAAATGTTCATCAGTCGAAATTCTGGAGGGGTACATGCTTATCTGTTGAAATGCTGTAGGGGTACATGCTCATCTGTCAGAATGCTGGAGGGGTACATGGTAAGAGAAAGGTTGGGAACCCTGGCCTAGTATAATGTGCAATCATGCAAGACTTTTGCATCTTCTACTGTTTGGCCACCCTTCTCTTACACTCAAGCCAACTGCTGAAATTTATAATCCTGTCTCTAAGCACAGGCGTATCCAGGGGGGCCTAGGGGGTCATTCCCCCCAAATTTTCGGAACATATAGTCATTTTGTGCTTTAAGAGGCGTTATCCGAAACAAAATAATGTTATTTGCCTAAAATCAAGCATTTTGCCCCCTCCAAAATTTTTTGGCCCCTCCCAAATTTTTGGGCTGGCTGTGTTACTGTCTCTAGTATCTCGTATGTACTAACTGTTTTACGTAGCCATAAAACACTGCTCTACCACGATTTCTTCTGTAGCAATTCAGTTTTTCTTCAGTAATTATTTGTTGGTAGTCAGTTTGCTTCTTTATTGAAAAATTTTATCGAGTGTTCATCGTATGTTTGTAATCTATTGTTGACAGTTCGTTGTGTGTTTGCTCGCTCGACATTACGCGATGAAGGGCATATCCAGGCTCCGGCTTGCTGCCCATCGTCGTTAAATAAATAAATAAAAAATGTTGATGCGGCTGATTTTACCTGGTACATCTTGAAGTATTCCAGTTGTTGTAATAGACAACGTGCTATGATGTTCAAACGATTTAATAATTTTTGCGTAATAGCTTTATGCAATACAATGTACAATATCACCCTCTGTGATGGTTCAAAACATGGGCTACATCTTTTGAATCAAATCAAGAAACTGTGAACGGGGTAAAGCGGAAATAAATATGGGGTGACGGAGACCACAGGGCTTAATGATATCCGACGTGGTCCTTCGGAATACAGTATTTTTAAGAGTTGGTCTTTTGCAAAGTGAAATTCGCTTTGTCTCACACTAAAGGTTGGGTCAAATATCGTAACAAGTCGGTTAAAGCGATTCGAAAATTCAATTTTTTGTGTTAGTTGTTTTTGGTTGTTTTCAGTTTCTAAACCTCTAATTTGTTTAATTACATTTACTGCCAAAGTTGACTTTTCAAGACTAATGTTATGGTCCGTTACAATGAGCAAGCTCAACATGTCAACATATTTGGATATTTCTTTGTCGGAATTTCACATGGTCCGATCTAGACATTCACAGAGCATCTAACAGAGTTGGGAGAAGATCAGTAATTTTTACTGGAATATAAGAAACAAATGCCTTTTTAAAGAAATCTCTTTGAGCAAATTTATTTTCGAACGAAGTGCTGTATAGTTAAAATATTTTGAAACAACAATAAGATAAATTGGGCTTATTATTGCATCTGCTATGTAGGGTGTCTCACACTTCAGATCATGTATTCTTAGAAGAAGAAAAAGGTGTGACGTGAGAGGCTAAACGAGTTTTTTAACATCACGTCAGCAGTCAGTCTTTTTTAAAAGTAATTACCGGTTACAACCTCGAGCACATTTTTTCGTTGTCTTTCTAGGGCTTTCTTTAAATTGTGCAAAAGTTAAAAATGTGATGGCCCAATGACAATATTTTTTTGCTTTCCGCACATAATGGATTTTAAATTCTGGTAAAAAAACAATCTCTCAAAACAGTGGTCTGCTGCAGGGGCGGCACTCGCACCTCTCCCTCTCAGTCTACTTTTGTGAAGCAAAAAACTACGCCGTGTATTTTTTTCCTACTGCAAAAACCTTCCAAGTAAGGAAGATCACAACTTTAAGGCTCTGCAGATGGCAAAATATTTACTTTTGAGACTTCAAAGAAATCGAAAAAGAAGCGTGTTTATGAGATTTCCTTCTCAGCAACAACTGTTTTCCTTGCTCACAAATCAAAAATAGATTTTGCGCCTAATTATTCCGCATAGCTTTGAGTGTGATGTTAGCTGCACAACAACGTGTAACATCTTGCCAGCTTCGGTACCGAAATGCAAACCTGGACAACCATTGTTTGCAGCCACATACAGTGTCGAAAACTAAAATCGTTGATCCTTTCATTAGGAAAAGACATGTCATGTAAGTCAACAAGGCTGGAAATGTACTTTTATAAAGAATGACAACAGAAGCGCTTCGGTGAGGTTACTTATTTCCATGATTGTTGCCACTGATAAAAACCAATGGTTGCAAAATTGGCAATGAACAGATTTTAAGCTGTACACCGTTAAGTATTTTGTACATAATAATTACTTTCCGCATCAATTTTTTCTATTTTAGAAACAATTTTATGTTTTTAATTAGAATTCAGACCTTGCAAGAGTTTGAAGCTAGAAATACGCACGCATCTTAAAAATAAGAGCGCTCTGTATTTTACGAAACAATTTTCAAAATAAGCGTAGAATGGTCGATATAAACATGGTAGATGGCAGCCCTGGGTATGCAGCCCGAAGCGCAGAAAACATTTTCACTACAGGTGTTTTCGGGAATTTAAATTTTTGTTCACTTGCGCTTTGGCGGAAAGTGATCTCAGCGCCGAAGTAGTCAAGTGGTTCGGGCTCAACTGGCAAACCAGCGATGAGACCGGCCCATTGCTCCAGCTATGGCATCGTCTTGACATGCTCAATTAACAGCACGAGTACCCTTCCTTGCGGCACACGTGCTTCTGCGTGATGCGCAACATGCGTCCGATTGCCGCTTACCGCATATCCTTAAAACAACACTTCGGACAAGATTTGCGTTGATGAACAGTCAGGTAACCGGGAAAATTCGCTAATTGACGGGCAGTGCGAGAAGTTTCGTGCGCCAATTTCTCTTCCAAGCGTACACTGGCAGTCGCTCTCGCACGCTTTGAAGCTTTGGGTGGCATGAATCTTAGTACAGTGTGCAGGCTGCAAACGCCAGATGGGCGTGTGTGGGCCACGTTTCTCGCAGATGTTAATCCAAACTTGACGACGTAAACATTCGACTTTGATGACATCTTCTTCATATTTAGTGGTTAACCAAACGGTGCACAGAGCAATTTAGACGATGGCGAACTTTTTAGGTTCTACCATCTGAAAGCATTCCGCAGAGATCTGCACTGGCAGATACACAGAACGGTTGCCAACCATGCCCAGGTTTTTCTTTCTTACGAGTGTTTTTTTTTTCAAGAAACACGTCTGTTGTAAAGATTTTCTCTAACATACCTTTTTGCAAACGCAGTTGCTTGCCAGTCATTCCACTTATTCGCCTGTAGTGACAAGTCTTCCAAGACTGTTTAAAATATTATATGGATCGTGGTATTCGCAACTTGTTATTTCATCGATATGCTAAGATAACAAGTTGCGAAAACCACCATCCATCAAAGCTTCAGTCGTATACGACTGCAGGTCAAATCGTTACCTGGTTTGTGTAACGTCAGCCGGTTAAGGCTTCGTTTCAAGTTTTTTAAAGCAGAAAATCTGCTCTTGCTGTCTTGCCAATTATATAGTTTTTTTGGCTTAAATAAATACGAACACTTTCTTGTTGACACAATTTATCTCAATTTTGTTTTGAAACACACACCACACCGACATTGAGAGATAAATGAAAATATTCTGCATACTTTCTCGTCTGTGCTAGGTGCAAAGGCGTCTGTTCCTGCATTTGAACTCAGTGATACTGACGTGATGTGTTGTCTGCGTCACATTCCAAATCCAAATGCGACACGACATAATTAAAAATCCTAACTTTATTTAGTGCCTAATTGTTTATAATCCATTGCGTCACCTTGTCTAATCGTCCGTGTGTGTTGTACTCACAAAACTAAATGCCTGCTGCATGAGGTACTTCGGATATTTTCATTATATTTCTATAACGACGTACGGTACTGACGCGCTATTGCAAATACAGCGGTGTAGAGTCAGCTGCACTAGTTGCATGGAGCACCATTTGCACAGAAATGACTTGGCGTCAGTGAGAATCGATCTTCCAACTGCAGCCGTTTCAAGAGCTTGCGTCTGAGGTACGAAAGCGATTGCGCATATACCTGCATGATTTTGCAGTTGTCACTGTATCAATCTCTTGTTTGGGTAACCTTACCACCCCATGGTTTGATGTCGAAAGTAAGGACTGTGCGTCAACCTTGAGTCTTGATTTTAGCGCCAACGACAACAGGAAAAGATCTTAAAATGCAAAGTTAGTGTTTAATTTCGTATTATCAAAACAAGTAATGCTTGACTGATTCTCAGAAGCTCAAAATAAACGTCAATATTTGACAAACGTAATGACTAAAATGAAATTTTATATATATTTTTTCATTCCTGCTGTTTATTACATAAAATTAGATGGAAAAAATGTGACATTATTGACATGCATCCCGACATATTAAATACAGGCTTTGATCTTAAAATTCGTTGCATTTGTTATCATTATCAAAGCTGTTTTTTCCTAAAACGTGGTTTTGGTTCGTGTAAAACGCATGCAGCCTAGCTTTGATCTTCCAAACAAATTTTTCTGACATATTTTTCAACCAGTAACAAACACAGTGGGCATCTATGCAAGTTTACCAATCAAAAATAAGTTTTTTTTAAGGATAATGTTAGGTAACCGGCGTGGACCTGTAGGAACGATTTCTCTGATTCTAGGGACCCGATTTTCTCTGATTCTAGGAACCCAAGGATAATTTTCTCTGATTCTAGGGACCCGGTTTGAAATTCTAAAACGCCTTAAAATAACCTGCAAAAATATTGCTTAACTTTAACTTTTTTGTCTACATCTTACACAGTATAAAGCGGCATCTGCTTTCATTTCTATTTCGCCAAAATACCAACAAACTTTATCAGACACTGGTTGGCACAGACACACCTTATTATTGCTGTGCATAAACCGTGTTTTTTTTTCATATTAAAAACATTTGCATTTTGTTCAATCTTCCTTTTATTTGACCAGTTTTACAAAGAACCCATTCAACAACCGCACCGCCATGTGACAGTGCGACACTCATGAAAGACATTGGCATTGATGTGCGTTGTACAGAAACGCGTTGCGAAGTTATTATTTGGGACACGGTTGAAAGAGCAACAGATCAATGTGGACGGTATATGGAATTTGCTTGACGTGATCCAAAGCTTACCTACGCCACAGACGCACTTACTGCTCCCTCCAAGTTACTGCGATGGCCATGCACAAACCGTGAGTGGTGGCCACCGGGTTTCGCAGAAACTGCACCCCCGAGAATCCTAAACGGCTCCGGAGACTCACTGTTCCATTTTGATGCATGTTCTTCCGGAAAAATTATAAAACACCAGTTTATATCACTTTCGCTTTGCCTGAGCGAAAGCGGGCTTGCAGACTTATTCGAGCCACACTGATCAGCACTAACCGTTTCCGTATGAGTTGGCACGGATTTTCATAGTCTTTGAAACACAATTCAAGATAGGTGGGCATTTTCTGAGTGAGTACTTATACATACCAGGCAAACATTTGCCAGTTGTTAAGCTTTAATTAAAGTAGACTGAAGAGTTGCACTGGCACATTATCTTGATATTGGTGCCTTTGATTGCCAAAAATTTTTCATATTTTTAACCACACAACGGGCAGCTGGAAATCAGAAACATTCCTTCAAAAAACGCGTTTTTGATAACTAAGCGTACTGTTATTTTCTGGGGGTAAGCTTTCGCCCTGTCTAGCATTTTCATGTTTTTACTGTAATTGTTTGCGAGCAAGTCCTTTTCCATGTTCAACCTTAAACAGTGAAACAAATTTGAAGACACGGGAATAGCATTCCCAGCTAGATAATACAAGATTGCACCAAATTTATAAAAACTTTAAACCTGTAAAAGTCGGGAGTCGAGCAACTTGCACAGATTTGACCAAATCCCTCAGATCATACGGGTCTTGGAGACTTGGGAAAAAGATGGAAGCATCGCAGGCAGTGTCTTCACACGACGTTGAAATGCTACCAATACCGATTACACGCCGATGCGGGACAACATTTTCAAATGTTTGCTTTTTCTTGAATTTTATAGAGATATTTCTACTGAGCTTGGGAATTTGAACTAAGGCAGCATCAACGCCACCACAGTTTTTCCACAGTTTTTCACCATAGTTTTGTAACTTGTGAACCCGGAAAATTAACATTTTATATGTCCTTGGGGTTGGGAATAGACTGTGAATGGTCATCTTAGTCTTGGGAAAGTGTAGAATATGATTATTACTGAAAGAGGTTGCTCCAATGGTGTTAGAAAAATGGTACTCTATTTTATTGCTAACAATATTTAAGAAACGAATTTGGCACATGGCCGGAAATATGTTTTGTATACGGTAACGGTAGTAGCTGTGGTGTGACGATCTTCAAGCTTCAAGCAGGTATATTATTTTGTATATTTACTAAAATATTCAGTGACGAGAAAGGGAGTGCAGAACTTCATCGTGAAAAATGTTTCAAGTGACTGAAGCAAGGTATTTCAGGCATTAGCGTTAATGAAATTGCACGAGTGTTACAATTGTTTGTTTAAAAATATTTGACTTCACTTAATATCTGTTTTGTTTGGATTGATTTTTTCCCCGCCAATCGATAAGAAGCAAGCCAGAAAAGTAGCGAGAGTTTTAGTTTGATAACGAGCGAAGAATCAGAAAGGTAAGTCATGCGCTGGAAAACAAGTATTTGTCGACCGCGTCCGTAAAGGCAACTTAAATTAAGCAAAGGCTTACTCTTTCGTAAAAGCAGGAAACAATACTTGCTTGGATATATCATTGTAAGCACTTCCGATCCAAAGCAAACTGTTGATTGAATCAGGAGTTTACTGTCAAATTCGTGGTATGCGTGATTATTACGCTAGCAATTATCAGTGGAGTTGTGAAGGCGGTGAGCTCTTCCAGAGCCAGGCATGCAACATATTAAGAAAGCAAAGGCCTGGAGCGCTTCAGATTGATTGACCAGATGTGAACGTGTTTGTTTCGAAAAAAGGATGCACGTCGCATAGTAAATGATTTGCAAGCGTCAAATGTTCATCGCATACATATCAGAAAAAATAGTTTGCATAAAAGACGATGTACAGAGCAGAAAGAGATCACTAGCTAACAAAATAGATTATTCGTGCCAAGAGGACTGATTGCAAGTACTGCAAACACGGCAAAACGATGATTTTTTGCTAGGATTTTTCATAGCTTTTGGTCTTGACAAGAAGCCCGGCACTGGTTTGCCCCTTGTCTTCGCCAGCACAGCAGCTTTCTGTCCAAAGCACTTGGAGCATTTACCTGGTTATCGCTTATGCGCAAAGTTGTCTTAGATTTAAGGCAAAACATTTCCCCGCAGTAACTGATGCATCAAGGTGGCAAACGTTGGCGTGGGAAAGAAGACAACGACGATTAGTGACCACCCTATAAGAAAACACCATGCGCACGCGCAAGCAAAATGTTTGCGCAGAAATTCATATAATCTACTCAGTCGTTTAAAAAAACTTGGTGTTTGAGTGCTTCGCGGTTAGGTTGGGAGATATAGGAAAGAAGCGGACCATGTCGAACGAACTCTTATAGTAATTCGTTCCCTGCTGGTTGTTATTGTACGGCCGGCGATCCGACAAAAACACTGTTCGGCAGTCAAGCTGACTAATGCCGGTTGCCGTTGCTTCGCTCTTGTTCACCAGCGCTTGTCTGACAGGTCGATCATCGGCGAAAACAACGAAATTATGGCTGCGAGTTTTGAGCGATCCAATGACAACAAAAGTCTTGGTTGATTGAGGTTACGTCATGGCTCATTAAGCATCCCGATGATATTCTGGAGATAGCTATCGGTTTAACTTCAGTAAAGCAACTGCAGGGGTCAATCGCTGTCCTGCTTCAACACAATTGTAATTCTTTTCGACATATGTCTGTGCAAAGCCACTTTCCACTTCAAAAACGATTAGTACACCAAATAATTCCTTTTTTGGTCAATGATCGCCAGCACCAACGGATATATTTCAGTAATAAGTCTTATATCAGGGGTGCCACAGCGGGTACGAGGCAACACTGCAAACTGAATCTCTCCTAACAGACAAATTTCAGCAAAAAACGCAAGTGCTTTGGAATTGCAGTCAGGGTCAGGGCATTCGGCACCAGCGCGATACTAGTTTGGTAAAACATCTATGCTTCAGTGGAAGTTGTAGTGTGTGGTACTCCTCACATTTTCACGCCTCACATTTTCCCACACTCAGTGGTGGATACGAAATGAATATTTTAGAGAGACGGTGGAGTTGCGAAAGAAGGCGCCAGAATGTAAACTAAAATTTTCTGATACGCTTTTTACTTTGTCTCTGTTATAAATTATAATTGTAACTAAAAGTATGGTCAGCTCCAAACTAAACGTCATACACAACGGGGTTATACAAGATAGTTTAAATAATTGCAGCTACATTTTGTTGCAATCAAACTGTTGCAATTTCAACTCTTCCAAAATCTGGAAAAGATAGGTTTCTCACCTCTTTGGTTGCTTCACAATCCTGTCTGTTTTCATGGTTTGGTTCTGATAACACCATACAACAAGACAAATTTTTTATCGCTGTGTTTCTTTACTGTAACGTTGCTAATTGCTCTCTCTTCGTAATTACTAAAAGGGCGTATAGCGCCACTTCAGAGTTTGAATTAATTTGTTTGCGTTTTAGCTGGCATTTTGGGTTTTCGAGTTCACGCAAAAGCTTAAAAAAATAGTCTAAACAAAACATTTTTCTCAACGGTAGTGCAAGTCAAACAGTCTCCGCTTGTGCGTTAATACTTCTCACTTATCTATTGCTGTGCTTTTGAGAAATGTGGGCAACTGCCATTCACTTCCTGCATGAGAAGAAAAACTATAGTAAACAGTTGTTGGAAACAAACGTTTTGAATACATCGACGTTTCTGAGAGTTTAGCGTGTTTTGATACGCTATACATTGTCCTGCCCTGCTGTGCTGGTTAGGTGGTGGTCAAAATAACTCACAAAAATGTACTAGAAGGAAGTGAAAAGTTCTGGCTAGTTAGCCCTAACTACGGAATTCTGAGTTTACGGCAGCTCAGGGTTCAGTAGGTTTCGAATTCGGCTTGCTTGCTTCAAGCCCGCAATCTTCACTGTATCATATGCACAAATATAGTACAAACACGTTGCATTTCAGATAAACTACCTGGTCTGATTGTAATAAAAAAACTATTACTGTTTTTTTTTTACAGAGACACACCATCGCCAAGTTAACTTCATTTCCACCAATCCCACCGCATTCAATTGCATAACTTATAAGATTCCCGAACAGGTTCCGGATAACAAACTTGCGCAGGTTAACCTGACTCAACAAGATTTTCAAATACTGGCGTATGCTGTTCTGTTCTGAGCTACCATTTTTAAGGCCTTTATTGTGCTTTGGAATATTTTTTCATCCAGTCACGCGCAGTCCCTTTTTTGGTCATGTGTAACGATACCGGAAACACCGTCAATATTTGCAAGGCCCCCTACAGGTTTCTCATTTTTGGAGAAGGCGATGCAAAGCTACACTTCCTTTCGTCTTCACAAAATTTTGTAACTATGAACTTTCGAGAATTTCACAAATTTCACAACCTCAAAAATTTTTTGCTCTTTGATCACAACTAGCGCATTAATTTTCACTTCCATAGTCTCGCCATGACTTAGAGAAGAGAAAAACAGGGAACTTTAAGAGTTTATTTCCATCTACAAGACATCATCACCCGCTGGTTACTCGCAAGCGTTTCGTGGTCCTTTCTAAACGGACATGAACGACGGTGTATTGCAATTGTTGGTTGTTAAAATTCCGCCGTAAAAAGCAATAACGTTATTGGCCAGCGAAATAAACCTATTTTTTGTCCACGTTATGGTTTTGACCGTGAAAACTCTACATGGAAGATATGTTGCTGCTCTTCGAAGAAAGCAAGAGTCTGGAAAATCTACATTTTCATGGTTTGAGAAAACGTGCTTCCGCTTATCCTGTACATCCGCCATTGTCAATACTGATTCAAGTCAAGCTTTCGTACGTAGAAAAGTAAATGTTTCCACGGTACTGCTATGCTTGGCGCGAACCTCCAGGTATAGACGGAAAGTGAATATTGCTACGAAGCACCTTCACCTCCTGTCCTTTTATGTAATGGTTCTGGGCTATAACTCCGTGTTAATTTGGCATTGGGTGAATATCGAATTAACCAAATACCAAAGTTTGACGGAACAATTGTAGCGTACTTTTGTTATGTAATTTTTATGTATTTACCATTCATTTTAGACATAAAAATCTGATGGCTGAGAACGTGCAAGGTGAAAAATAGTTTAGATGCCACGGAACGGCAATATTTTTGACAACTACATGATCTGAAAATATTTTGAACGCTTTCAAATTTGGAAGCACGCCTGAAACGGCCACTGTGGAGTTTCAAAGTCTGTCGCAGACTAAACGTTAACTTAATGTTCTATAAATTCATTCAAATGATTCTGGCATTTTTCTGTTTAATGCTACACTCGCCTATCAAAAAAAAGCAAAACAAAACCCCATATAGGTGCGATATGCTTTGTTTATTGTTTCTGCGCAAGTTACGTTCAGGGTCAATCCGATATAATGAACGTCTCCCCCAAGAAAATAACAGTGGCTACCCATGACATTGCTCTAGTGCAATAGTTCTTAACCTTTCCAACACCGGGACCCCTATACGTTTTTCAAAGCCTATTGATATAGCAAACACTGTGCAAGGATGTTCAAACGAGACTGTTTGAACAGAAAGTATTAAAATTGCTAGATCTTGTGTTTAAATGACAGTTGTGCACGATTGCGAAATGCGAAGTCACGTTTTGTTGTAACGCAGCACTTCAAAAGTTTAGCCTACTGATATCCAACGTCAGTTACTAATTGCGACAAAAACTTGTGCACTGCTTTTCGCCACTAAGCAGCGAAAATTGACTTTTCTTCCGGTATTTTGGGATTTGCTCTGAAAGAATAATACTAAAACCAAATACATTTGGCCAAATGAGCTTGTGACATTGTTCAAACAATGGTTTTGTCTCCTTACATTGACTGCTGCACATGCAAAGACACGGATTGACTGAATGCAGACTCTATTCTAAAAACATGCAATGAATTTTAAATGTGTTTGCATAAACACATGTCTACATACAACCCTTGAAATGTTATGACGAAAGTCCTACTTTCCAGAATTACATTTTCAAAAAACCTAACTTCGGTTATTTGTGCACAAAATTTATATCTTCTACATTCCGTCATTTCGGTGAGACACGTGATTCGGCAGCTGCACAATATCCTTTTTTCGCTCCCGAAAGTTCAGCCCATCTCTGTGATTTCACGATCACTTAAAGAAGCAGTTTTTCTAACTGTTTACAGCAGATCTCTGCGTTGGTCGGCGCTGCGTCGCTGCGCAAACGATGTTTATGGGTTTATTGTGGCGATTGTATTTCTTAGAGTATGGCAGGTACTCTTTTAGTCGACTGTCGCTCAGGAAAGCTGTAGCAAAAGAAGGCACGGAAGACATTAAGTTTAGTATCACCGACACCATCGCAATATCAGTTATGATAATATTACAAACGTGAACCAAGTCAGCTGTGGCGCATCCAGTTGGAACTGTAGTTTCGGGGGCTTACCTGGCAGAAAAAGGCTGAAAAGCTCTCACAAATTTTTTCTTCTTTACTGAGCACATATATGTTTCAAAATCAGCAGATTCGGTCCCGTCTTTCTTTTGCAGTGGGTGAACCTTTGAACCTCTGTGCAAAGCATGGAAAAGGCGAAATTTTTGTTGTATGGGTCGCGCGTCTTTCAAGAAGGAGGGTAAAGATAATTAATTAATTGCAATACCTGCTTTCAGGTTCCAGCACAAAAAATATTGCTAATGTGCTGTTTCTACGCAGTAGTGAAAAGCGAAAAATAGTAATATTTGACTTATTTTTGATAAACTTGCCGTATGTTTTTACGTAGAAATCATATCGCACTTGGGTTAAATTTTGCTCGTATTTTTGTTTAAAATCAACTTTCGCCTTTTGCAATTAGTAGCGTGCAACCGTGTGGCAACGTTTCGACATATTTTATGGGAACACTTTTGGTTTCCCCATAATCGTAGAAAGAACCATCAAGATCACTGAAGGAGTGTGACATTGAAAAGGTGGTGTCGCTCTGCACAATACGTGGGCTTTACAGCGACCTAGACCATGCAGAATTTCACCGTTGTCAGCCGCTCTTGAGCTTTTGTCTTTGGCACGCGATTTGCGCGGAACGTCGTGTGCTGGCAAACGAGCCCAAAACATATCGAAATTAAAGTGTTCACGGAGTCAATGCATTCAGTGAAACAGGAAGATGGGGCACGTAGCCTGAGCTTGAATCTTCGCTTTGGAAAAACTTACAATGATAATTTTGGATCGGTTATTGATTTACTGGACCACATTGCTTGCAGATCACCTTTCAAATTCAATGCAAGTCCGTGGAAATCCTGGACAGTGAAAATTTATGTGGCTGTTTCGTGTATTATGACGACCCTTTGCAGTAATTGCGCCCCGTATTTAAATAGGTGACCTTTTTCCTCTTCAGTTTCCTTTTTAGTATTAACTACAAAGAAAATAGCTATCGTGGCAGTGTGGTCATCTAGTGAATCATACTGGGTCGTACGATTTTGGAAATAAAAGTGAGACATGGAAAAAAGGTTAGGAAACACCGCTATAGATTTTGTTAAATACAGTGGTGACCCAAAATTACAACTTCTCACATACATTAAATATTTTCATCATACATTTATTGCTACAACTTTTTCTTTTTTTCCTAAATAAAACTTCTGAATGGACCGTACAAGATCTAAGCTGAGTTTAATTGGTCAGTATTTTGTGTAGCAGTGTCGTGCACATAACTTCTTGACCACCTGCACAAGGCCAGGCTTCTTTATTTTTTCTTTGGGCTAGCTTGTTAAGAATATCTTTAGTGTAAGATGGTGCAGGAATGAGTTTCTTTTCTAGCTAAACTATCTGCATGTTTACACAGACTATTGTTTACGACATGATCGAAAAGGTATTGCGGTAAATCACGTTGAAAAGTTCGATACAATGTTGGTCTACAAGCTGTAATGAGTCAAACAGAGTTTGGCTTTCAAATCAGTATAACCAAATTGTGCTCTTCGTTTCCAAAAATCTTTAAATTTCTTCGACAAATAAAGATTATTTTAGTTGTAAGCAGTCGTTCACAGTTGTCAACATTTTCACAAGCCTATATTAACTGTTTGCTGGGAGTGAGGGGATTAAACGTCTTCGGAAATTTCAAAACTTTTGAATTTTGAACAGCAGTTTTGTTCGCTTTTCTAAGTTCTAGGCAAAACTCTCAATGTTTGATGTTCCCGACATCGTTTTCTGTTGCAGTCATCAGCTGTGACTTTGATTGGAATGTTTTGTGTGAGATGATGTTGTTGATGATGATGATGTTTGTTCATAGTGAACGTAGTGGCGATCTCAAAAGCGTGAGTTCTTTGTTTTCGGGAAAGCATTCTTTATAGATTTACAGATAAAATTGTCAAAATAAATGCACCGTTTTTGATATTGAAATACAAATATCTTTTGTGAAAATTTAATCGCTTACTGCAAAATATAAGCTTGTAAGCATTTCACTTCCAGCAGATCAATTGCCAAGCGGTAGCGAATTACAGAGGAAGGGATTTGCAATTATGTGCTGTCCCTTTGAATTTATTGTCGTTGCACTGTATTTTGACACCCACGAAACCATTTGTGAATCCGTAAAAACGGGAAGCCCTCATAAGACCTTTAATTGCTTTAATTTCTACCAACCTTACGAGACAAATTAGTTTCAATGGGACCCAAGATATCCGTGAGCCCTAGGCCAAGACCGACCGCTGACCGTATTGTTAAAAAATTGTCATCCATCCTTGTCTTTGATACCGATTTTTGTTATGTTTTCCGCTCTTACTCACTAATGAGCAGACAAATGGATTTTTAAGCAGCATCCCCTGCACAACCCCAAGATTCATTAACATTGATTTCGTCTTCTTAATCCGCAGCTTAGTGTTCTTATGTCAAGGCTTTTACAGCAAAACCGCTTCATAGCCTTTGCTGACAATATATGTAAATTGATTACCTATTTCATTACCTGAAGCAAAAGTGAACTAATTGTTTGGAAAATTAAATCAATTGTGTTATCTTAAACCTGGCTTACTGCTGCCGTATGCAACATTAAGGTTTTGCAAAAAAGCAATTGATCTTTCCCACGAAGATTAAGATTTTTGACCATTTTTCATAGCTTTTTGGTGTGGCAAATGACTGGCTGCAAAGCTGGAGTGATCATTGATCAAGAATTGAAGACATTACGGTACCGATATACATTACACAAGGTGAAAGCAGTTCTGATTGTCAAAAGCTAACAGCTGCAAATTTTACAATTTTACATAAACTTCAGCCTTTATTCGCAACGCTTCTCCGCAAACACATGTCGTGGAAAACAAAATGGTGTCATGCAACCTCTTATTTACGTAAGCTTTCATTGCCAAAAAAGCAAGTACAGCTAAATTGTTTCATTGAAGCCAAATCTTTGTTGAAGCTAGATACCTTGCCAGATGGCTTAGTGCTGGAATACAGTACACAATAGGCTTTGTAACGACCGACTGCGCACAAACCGAGATTGCGTGAAAGATGTGAAAAATCGTGACGTTCTAACTTTGTTGAAACCCGCCGACGCAACACAGAAGTTGCGAAAAATTAGATTAGTATTAGTCGAAAAGCTGGGGTTAGCAATAAAGCTGCAAAATGGTGGTGCATACGCAAAATACAGGGGATGTTGAATGTAATCACAAAAATGATTGGGATGATTTTCATCACGGAGGTTGTTGTACATCTGATTTTCTGAAAGAGATCAGTGAAGACGGCCACTTGCTTCTAAGAGATTGCAATCTTTTGAAAAGCAGCAAGTTTTCTTTAACTTCAAGTGATGTTGCCGACAAAACGTTTTAGCGCTTGATTTCTTTATGTTAAATTTGCGTGTTGTTGATTAAGTTTCATTAGCAAGGGAATAATAAAGCCTTGATCGAAATTGTCAGTTTCATTCTTGGGTGAAACTGTGCAAAAGCGTCAACTTTATTGCAAAACTAAACCTGACCGCTTGTGAAAAACGACAGCACGACATGGAAAAGGCAAACTACGTCTGAGCTGATAAACGAATTGATATTAATGGCAAAAAAGATCTTGTATTTTGGGTTTTCGGTAAATTCTGTCTTTCTTAATTTTTTGGTATATGCGTAGTTGTTTTTCACTGGCTAAATATGTTTTTATATTTTTTATTGCTTCATTATTGAAAGTTTTCTTATTCGCTTGTGTACTTTCACAATTGAAGCGTCTAAGCCCAGTGGAGCATTGGATCAGTTGTTGTTCTCTCTTTCGCGATCCCCGCTGCTTTGCAATGGTAACCACTTGATTCCTTGGAAGTGATGCTGTCCAGGAAAAGCGTCGGTTCAATAACGAACAAAAAGTCGACACCTCTAATTAGGTTTTTTTGCATTTTACTGACGCGACGAAATCTGCGCGCCAAAAAGCAACCCGTGTTAATCTGCCGCGCTACGGCGCCGTACAAGACAAGATGAGCGAGAACTTGGATTGCCGCCCGCCCACTTGTAAAAAGCGGTGTTGTGCACAAAAAAAGTGCACGTGCTGTTGCGACTCAGTCAGTAGTTGCCTTGCGAGCGGCATTGTCAGATATTCGTTAGCCGAGTCAGATCAGCTGTAGTTTAGGCCGCAACTTTTTTCAACCGCATCATCGTGCCGCTGATGATAGCTGCGCGAGCTAGTTACCTGTTCGATTCAGTACTTATGTGTTTCAACTGCTTTTTGGTTTGGATTGGCCCGCTGAGATCCATGTTTTGTAAACTTTGGCATAAGCTCTTCTATTTGGATACCGACTGAGGATGCGTAATTCTACGCGAAATTGATTTCCTAATAAAAATTTGCCGATAGATTCCTTGCTTACACCCATTGTAGAGCGTACTGACTTGAAGCTCTTGAAAATTTAGAAATTTCGCCTTTGCCGATGCGCCCGAAAGAAGTAGGTGAACTGCGCACTTCAAAAAACAACTGCCTTCACAAGTTGATTTTCCTGTCATGTAGCGACATCGAACCGAAGTGGCTTTACAGGTAGAGTAGTCGACATTTGCAGCGGTTATTTCCCATCTCTTCGATTTTAGTTTATGCAGCCCGTGACTTGCGGACTGTAAAAACTGTATGAGCAGTCCTTGTCATATTACAGGCTTCACATGCTGCTCCACAGAGCATTTCTCCATGTGAAAGACTACAGGTCGCGAACATAATGCCCTAGTGGTGATTAAGTTTGACAGATCTGTCATGGCCACCATTTGTTATGTCGAATGTTCCGCTCAGCGCTTCCGTGGGCCAGCAGTACTGTAATAAAGTTTTTCCACTTTGGCCAGAATCGTTTTTACCACAAACGCTTTGTCTTTATAGCAAAGGCGACCTCACCCTTTGCTTTTCTTTCGTTGCTTTTTGCGTTTTAAAGGAGTTCAGGCAAATGCAGACTGGACGATATCCCAAATTAAATTAAGACAAATTTTTTTACAAGTAAGAGCTTTTCATTCAGAGGCGGAGACCGCCGCAGTTCGTGCGAGTATGAAAGAGGGTCTTCTTCATTCGTGTACATTGCTTTCCAAATATGGCTCGGCGGTGACCATTTTGTTTGCGTTGGGCTACTCCCATTCTTGCTAATATTGCCAAAAAGCGTAAGATCACTCTGAAGATACTTTTCTGTAATAAGTTGTCTTATTACGCTAGAGACAGCTTAATTTCATTGAAGCCAAGGTGTTCGTTAAAGAACATCCCTGCAGCTCTTCAGCTTGATGGTATTCTTGCTAAATATCAGCTGAACCTGTTTGCCGGGAAAAGGTAGGTAACAAGTCTTCGATTAACAATGTCTCCGAAGTGTGCAGCTGTTTTCAGTTTCACCTTCGCAATTCGGAGCAGCACGACGTATGGACGGTTGACGCATTACTACTCCAAATGATGTCGGTTTGTATTAGTCAATAGCAACATGCGTATAGAACAACAGTGCTAGGTACGTCAGTGGCATAGCACTGAGCATTGTTTTCAAATGACGATGTGTAACGTGTGTTCGAGTTGCTGGAGTCTTGGTTTGCGTTGTAGCGCAGCAAGGTTCTGCGCAAGATAACGAATTCTGTTGCTGTGGTTTGATTACTGGCAGTGGGCTACTGCAGAACCGTAAACGATATTCCCCAGAAAACCGAACTCGTTACAGGTAAAGAGTGTTCTTTACATAAATTTTTGTGAGCACAGTTAAGTGAGACAAGTTTCGTCGTTGCTTTCGTCAGAAATCTGAACGGTATATTTTTGGTAACCGCAGACGTTGTTTGCTTCAAGAATTGTCGTTTAGTTTCACATTTTTGGAACCGACAATTTTTTATCTTTATTTTGTGAAGCACTTGCCGTTGTAATACTTGCCACACCACCATCAATCTTAAATTTCGCAGGACCTAAATTTGCTGACCAGCCCGGAAAATTGCCGATAATAATTTTTTGCTGAGTGTATGTCAGGCCGGATGCCTTGCTTCATAATGAGCAAAAAGGCTGAACGTTCAAAACACGGTTGATTCGATTTCAAAATCACACTAGTTTGCCTCGGTACTGCGACTTGCTGTGCGATTTTCAGGTCAAGAAAGAAGTGAGTTTATGTTTTGCACTGAACCGCAGGACTTAGTGTTTGTTTTGTGTAATCTGAGAGGATTAGACTGATGCAGTGCTTTGATTTTCCAGGAGTAGATTAAAGGCAATGTATGATTTTTTTCTGCTTCAATCAAGACTTTTCAATCCACATTCCAACATGAAGTGAAAGTGATTGCCTCTGAAACGATTTGCGTAATCGAAAATGCACCAGACCAGGCCTGTACCAGCCCATCTGCAGGGTCAAGAAAACATTTCCTTCAGTATCAACCAAATTTTAAGTCCTAATTCCGAAGGCTCCGTAATGGACGAAGAAAATGCTTGTATCGACAACCCATACGGTAATTATTGTGATTCGAAAAGCAACCCCTCAGATAAATCAAGAAACCTGAGTAATTCCTATCTATACCCGCACTTGGGAAACTACTGGGGAAGCGATATATACAATGGACAGTACTACAACGGCTGTCGTTTACGCGATTCGTCGTTCTACTACCGCGGCCTTGGTGGCCGCAATTCGAACTTGTACGGGCATGATTACTCAGCCACCACTCTAAACAATGTTCACGACTCGCTGGACAGCAGCCAGAAACTAAACACGTGTCTCGGCTATTCCACAAGTCCCGGGGGTCACAGCAAAGTTTCTCAAACGGCGCAGCACGGCGAAAGCGGCGGTGGCTTTTACGGGTTCCAAGCGCTGAACGCGTTCGAATCTACCTCGCCAGCCGAACACAACGAAGTTCACGCGGTGGAAGCGCAAGCGGACCGAACGACCGCTCGCCATTTTCCCGCTTACACGAACTGCGCGTATCATCGCGAACGAGACGACGGAAGCGCGATTGCAGGTGGACGCGCTGCAGAAAGCGTCCTTAGAGGCACAGGTGGAGCTCATAATAACGATGGCAACGACAAGTTTCCCAACAGTGGCTATTCCGGGGCGTTTTCAGCCTCAAAGTGCTATGGCAACTGCTGCAATGGTTACGCGACCGCAGCAGCAATTTTGTCCGGAGGACTGTCGTCTGCCGCTTGCGGGGTTGGGCCGCTTCCAGGCTGCGCAAACAGCCACACGGCGACACCTTCCCAAGCCACCATCAGCCATCAAGCAGCAATGGCTGCGGTCGACTCGGCGGTCGCGGCTGTTGGCCCCGACAGTTTGATGAAAATGCGGAGTCACAGGTCTTTAGCTCATTCCACGCTTTTGCATTTTCCTTGGATGGAAAGCCGAAGAGAAAGAGTGGCGTGTAAGTAAATAACAACTTTTGTGCGATCCACTTACTCAGAAATAGGCACTCCCGATAAAATCTATGCGTCCAAGTGTTGTATTTCGTTTGAATAATTTAATATTTTTTCTTCTTGATTTATAAAAACATAGGTCACGGAAGAGAATCGTAATAATCAAAGAAATGTTTTCTCGTTCAATGTGTCACTTGCTATGGGTACGTTCGTACAGAAAGTAAGATGAAAAAGGGCAATTATTGAAATTGCATTGCGTTTAGCTCTAGCAATGATGTGAAAGTTCATTTGAAGGCAGTGAGATTGATTTTCAGTCAGTGAAATCGTAGTGTCTTCATTGTGCTTTAGCATTTCATTTTACAAGGTTTACCGTGTAATTAACCACTGGAAATAAGCCTTCACTCATTTTGGATGAAAAAGAGTGACCAAGTAGGTTAGTGATTGTAATAAATTTAAAAATTGCATGAGCGGTTCAGATTCTTTATGCTTTACGCCTAATTTCCTTCTGCAACCCCGTTCAACGGTGTTTTTACTCAATTGCAGTCACTGAAACCCGACTTTTTATCACATTTTAAACTGTCGTGGGATTCAGTCGATTCGCACAGGTTCTCGCAAAACCTAATTGGAATTTCACAAACCCTGCGGACTGATCGTCAATTGCCTCGTATATACCTGAGAACCTGTTGTTACATTTTTTTAATCCCACCACTAACTTCGTACGTCAAAATTAAGTCCATAACAGAAAGCAACTGAAAGAAACGTCAAGAATGTCCTCGTATCTATGCAGTTTTGTAGTTTTTATAGTTAGCCAAGCACGTCTAATGTGGTCAACAATGCAGTAGATGCAAGTTCAGGGCCGGATGTACTAATAGGTTCTTGATCTAAGGCTCACGGATAGCTGAGTCCCAATAGAACGTATTTGTCTCGTAAGATTGGTAGAAACTGAAGCAGTTAAAGGTATTTGAGGATTTCGCATTTCTTCGGTTTTTACAAATGGTTTCTTGGGTGTCAAAATGCAACACAACGACAATAAATTCAAAGGGACAACACATATTTGCAAACCCCTTCCTCTGTAATTCCTTACCGCTTGCCGATTCATCTGCTGGAAGTGAGCTGCGCACAAAGTTTATATTTTGCAGTAAGCGATTAAGATCTCAATTTGTGGAGACAGGGAATATTCACAAACGATATTTATATTTCATTATTAAAAATGGTGCGTTTATTTCGACAATTTTTTTCTGTAAAAACGTAAAGAATGTTTTCCCGAAAACAAAGAACTCACGATTTTGAGATTGTCACTGCTTCCACTGTAAACAAAACATCATCATCTCATCTCACACAAAACATTCTGACCAAAAGCACAGTTGATGACTGCAAAAGAAAATGATTTCCGGAACATCAAACATTTAGAATTTTACCTTGAACTTAAAAAAACGAACAAAACTGCTATTCAAAATTCAAAACGTTTGCAAATTCCTGGAAAACAATGTCTGTTTTCCCTCTGTCCCCCTCATTTCCATCTTTTCATGCAGGTTACCACGTCAGCCAAGATGTGCTAAGCCACAAATTTGCTTGAACTGATATTGGAGACGGGACAAATATACGCCTGCTGCACTAGCTTTGTCCCCGCCTATGTTTCCTTCAATTTCAAAAAGACCATGTATTACTGGTTGCGGGGTTACGTTTTGCTCGGATATCCCAAATCTTCACGCCGAAATTTAATGCATCATTGCACGAAATAATGTTGAAGTTGGAGCCTAAACCGCGAAAGTCAACTAAGTGCTTGCAAATAAAAGTCTCTATCTAGTAAGCACCGTCATCTAACAAGCGTCTTTCCATTAAATTTGTTCTGAAGCGTTACGCGCTTGCANATGCCCGGTTTTGCCTGCTTCTGCGCCCAAAGCGAAACTCGTCAGTGGTTCCCCAAATTTATGGAAATGAGCCATCCGTATTGTCTGACAATGATCTCATGGTACCCCTGGCCAAAGTAGGTGGCACCCATTGGTTAAGAACGTAACTTTTTCGTGAAATCAGTTTTCACCGGTTGCCATCTGAGTGTCTTTGAATTGAAATTTGCGTTTGAATGTTTTTGTTTTTCAACTGGAAATCTTAACATCGACGAACACTCGCGTAGTGTTGATCCCCAGTTGCAGAACTTTATTGGGTTGCCGCGGATTACTGACGTTATGTTACCTCGCTGCAAGGGCTGAATCGTGTTTTTCGGCACTGGCAGCTGAAAAGTTAATGAATCTGAAATTTGTAGGTACTGGAAACGTTGTGTTTATTGAATGAATTGCTTCGCTGGCACATTCATACGTTTCCTAACGTAGTCCACTGCTTCAATAGTTCGCACAATTGTGCTGCACAAAGAGTCCACGAATATGACCGCGTCTGACCTGGCCTTTCGTAGTTCGGCATTTGTCTCTTAAATTCACACGTTGCGTTGGGCATAATTGACAAGGAGAGTATTGAAACCTGGCGAAAATCTTGTTTGATGGCTTGGCTAATTGGTTGAGACATGCTTAAGATCGGCCCTTTGTATCTCGCCAAGTGTGAAAACATGTGTTTGACATACTTAGATAGACAGGAGTACTTAGTCACACACGCCGGTAGGCGAGTATGACTCATAATTCTGCGAAAGTTTCGCATCGCGAACAGAGCTGCTCTCTTCTTGAATGTCGTTGTTGCGTTTTTTCAGCTATGGATCGAAGCTGACGGTAACGGGAACTCACGCTGAATATTTTACGGACACATAAAAATATTCGGATTCACTGTTTGGTTAGCTGCGAAAAATCCGCAAACCTAAAATTGGTTGATGGAAAAAGTACAGTTAAATTGCGGCATAAACTGTCAAAAGTAACTAATGTCATCACTCATTTGTCATAGCATAAGAGTGCAGAAGGTTTTACTTCTGGGCTCATGACTTGCATTTTCAGGTTTACAGATGCAAAAGTGGTTTTTGTATGCTAACATAACACTTGCATTTGTTAGTTTCGAAAGCTTATACGACAGTGGCAGTTGGCGAAAGGTCGTGCTGAGTTGTTGGTATACACGTGATCAAATCCAGTCAGGAATTCGCGCATTGCTGCAGTGTCTAAGTTACATGGGGTTTGGTAGTATCTGGGCCTTTTCTCGTGGAACTGCTGCTGCTTTGACAAAACTAATTTCCTTGCGATAATATTTATTCTGAAAAATATGTTGCGAAGGCGGAACACTGCGCCAAATCGTTTTTCGAAAGTCATGTTTGCTAAAGCTAAATCACGCCCGCAAACACTCGATTCGCTCACAATGTCCATGCTGTCTTTCTCCAGTGTGTCGACACCTACGATGGCTCTTCGGTTGTGACCACGCTAAAATTCATGCGTGTTGTGATGCGTGGAAATTCCAAATAATTTTTAACTGAATTCCGGTTCGTCTCGCAGATGAAGAGTCTTCACAGGTTCTCGTGACTAACTTCACTTTTTCTAGAACAGCTGTCCAATAGCGGTAGATCCTGAAGTTTTTATTGTGTGCGAGGAGGAGGAAATCTTGGCTTTTTCGGTACAAACTGGAATTTCGTAGCAGGAGAATCGGTTGATAAAAAAAAGCGTTAAATCTGAAAAAAATAGTATGTCCGATGAACTGCAATCGCTCCCCTAATATTGGTTGAAGGAGCCTTATTCCACTGTTCTTGAGCTTTTAAACCGTTTTTCTGTAATTAAGTGTCTTCTGTCCATAGTTGTCGAGTCTGCTGACTCATCGTTCACATTTCGTTTTTCGCTTGAGTTTTAACATGGTCTTATTTTCAGACATCTCGTAATCCTGCATTTAAACCATGCGTAAATATTGTTTATAGAAAAAAAATGATTCAGCTGTGTTTCGCAAGTTCTATGGATATTGCAAACAAGGTCGCACTTTCAACTATTAATAGTATGTTATATTTGTCGAAGGCTGTCTCAGCGTGGTGCATAGCCTAATGACGAAGAAGATTAATTGACCATAGATGTTAAATCTTTATTCTAGTTTGAGAAAGCAACACTGCGTTTGGTTCATGTGAGGATGAGAATCGCGAAAAAGCCTCTTCGAATAATATTAATGGACTTTGCGATGTTTTTCAATCGAATGGAAAAGAAATACTATACAAACTTCTCTGCACCAATGGTGGGCTATCAAGTGATCACAGATGGAGCTATGAGATGCATACCACTTACGCTAGTAGTTCGTAACCTTGTTGGAGGTACTGAACCCCCAAGTTTCACCTGTGCATTCACCGAACCGTTCGTGATTGCAAAAATAAAATAAGATTTCTTCCAAACATAGGTTTACATTTTCTTAGCGCACAAAACGAACCATGCATCGGACCTACGCCGAACCCCTGAAACTTACAGAGCCTCTTCGGTTCCATCAAACTCAGGTTGGGAACCACTGGCTTAGGAGGCGAAAGCGTGACTGCTTTCGTGGTTTGCGTCGACAATTTTGATGCATAACAGTCTGCGAGCTGTCCGGTAAACAAACATTTTAAAAGCTGATTTAAGCAACACTGATTGCGCGTTTCTTTTATTTCGCTGCCAGCAATAATTGTTCAAATGTATTCCTCCGCAATAGACGCGCCATGCGATGTGAGGCAATATTCGTTGTAATTGCGCCATTTTGTTCGTCTTCGAGGTCAGGCAAAGCTCTGACCAAGGCGGCAAATCCGTGACTGCCGGCGTGAGATGCTGTTGCTTGATGATCAACTTCGAGGTTGTCGAAGGCGCTCTTTAAACCTTCTTTCAAGTGGTTGACCTTTGGTGGAGGTTACGTACATGTCTCCAGCGCGTATTTATATCTACTTAGCAATACTCGCTCGATGCGGATGCTACTTGAAGCGTCTTCAAAGATTTTTGCTCGGGGCTCATGACGGAGCGTAAACTTACGAATTGAATGACAATCGGATAACATCCGTCGTGTTGTTGCTTCCGCATTGATAACAGTGGGAAAGTTCTTGTAAATCGTCCAGTTGGCATTGCGATACACAATCGTCCTATTCAACTGGTTACTTTAAAGTTGACGAACTAGCCTTGTAGCTTTTCTGGCTTGGGCTCCATCAACTTGAACATCAGACTCACGGAAACGCGCAGAAATCCCGCGACCATCGCAAAGAGATCTCACGTTCTACTGGGCTGTTTGATTCGCGATTAAATCGTTCTTAAGTAAATAGTAATCTACTTATCGACGTCTTCATACGTACAAGCAGAAGTCTCTCGGTTAATCGGTTGCCACTTTGACGCGTCACGAAACGTTGAAAGGACGCGTTTCAGAGACTGTAGAGGTAAGACACTTTGGCTACAGTCGAATGCACCGCATCGCCAACGCAACAAGAGAGCGACCTTCGCAACATGAAGTTGTTCGTCGATTGAATGAACCTTAGTTCATTTTCCGACGAGCGACGCTTGAAGGGGATTGGTTGTGCTTTTTTAAGTCATCGACGACAACTTTTATCTAATCACCGCAACTTTTTGACTTTTTATGTTAAACACGGGAAGATTTTTTGCAGACTGTGGTAAACAACAGGTTGCATTTTTGGACGTAAAACGTTCGTTTATCAAATATACAACTGAACAGCTGACGTCTCAGTTCACTGTGCCTTTCTGAGGTCAAGTTCTATTCTTCATGGTAAATGCTGTGAAATGGCTCCAGGCGCGCAAAGCAAAAGTTCGTCAAGCACGGAACCAATTAGGATGTCGCTCATATGTCTAAGATATGACGCAATCGTCCTGTATTAAGTTTGACGTCAAGCGTGACTTCTAAAGACGAAATTCTCGTTTTCGGCGCGATCTTTTTTCAGGCGGGCTCACTGGCGCAATGCATCATGGATCTTGGAAACGGAAATATTAATCCGCTGTTAGTTGAGAAGGATGTTGCATTTCGACCCATAGATGGTAAATGCAATAAATGTTTTTTCCAAGAGTTTTTCCATAATCCAATACAATGCATTCTCTTCATTAAGACAAACAGAAAATATTCATATAACGTTTGTAGTCCTTCACAAACACGTACAAGCGGTTTAAACATACTTTGGCGATGGTAGTTTTAAGTTCTTGTACAGAGAGTAACGCGATTAACTCAAGTTACCCGTTCGTGGATCTTGCTTTCCAAGCAAGAAATCTTTGCCATTAAGGGCAGAAACTCCAATTACCCTTCGATCCCGCGCACGACTCCCACAGCAATAGTCGCTGAGGTAAAAAAAGGGGTCAATTGTTTTTAACTTAACACTCTGAAAAACCTTATCCGACCGCAAGAGTAGCAACAGCAAATTTTTCTTAATTTTGTTTTGCTGCATGTGGCAAACGCAATTCGATTGAGCATGCCCTGGCCAATGGTGAAAGTACTGCACGTCAAAACTTTGCGCAAACGCCGACTCAGTTCCTCTCGCTGAGCTGCAGATAGCCTTATATTTTACTTTTGCGTCTTCTGGTAAAAAGTTGGCGGTCTCATTGGCTGGTGCAACTTGTTTCAAGTCCCGTTGTTTGATTATACAAATGCAGAATCTTGTTCGTGCGCTAGGCGGCAAATATTGAGGTAGTCTGGACGGGTCGTTTGTTGCATTATTGTTGCAATGTCAAACTCCTCTGCCCGCATTTTCTGGACAGAATTTGGTCGCACCACGGTTGCACATCGAAGTACGTGGAGTTTATTCTGTTTAGATTCCTTCGATATCCAAACATGGCACTTTTCAAATACTGGTTCATTCAAAAGTATGCTCTATTTTGAAAATCAACATAGCCATGCTCTTATATTTGAATTTTCCGTCGTCATTACCACACGAATCCGGCATTTTTACGCTTCTTTTTTAATTTTCATGGTGTCCAACCACTTTAAATTATGTTTATGGTGTTTTGCGGTGAAAACTGACCTCGATCACCACTAACACTGCTTGGTTCAGGGGCTCACGGGCTCTATCATAGTCAAGGTAAGTTGGAAATATTGCGGTGTTTAACAACTGCCGGACTGGGGAATGGCGATGCATTGTGGCTCATTTTGTAGCCACTAGCTAACAAAAATTGATTGTATTTTTGAATGATGATTTTCAAGATGCAGATGTTGTCTACTACTGTAATTTTTACATCTTCCTACACTGATTAATTATTGGTCCGTGAAATGTTTTCTTCCTGATAAAAACTTATCAACTGTGCGAGAAACCGACATGAGGTATAATTTCTTCCCGAAGGAAGAATGATTTTACCGCGAGAACCACCCTATCAGTTTTACCGCCGAAAATCACGCGCCCTCTCTCCACAAACTCCAGTATAACCAGGCCAAAGTACACTGACTCCCATTTCCATGCAATCCAGCTGCGTACTTCAAGATAGCGGTAGGTTAGCAGCTGGTAGCAACATAATTTCACCTTTGACGTACATCGGGCTATGCAACCAAAATCTGCTTGCCATTGAAGGACCTGTGTGTTTTCTAAACTAAGAACTCATGGAGAATCGAATACGACAAAGTTGGGATTGGTTTGTGTATCCTTCTGCGTAAGGATCACTACAGTCCCTTTGGGTTGTCTCGGCAGTAAGCAACTCCTGGCTTGTTGAAGAAAGTTCAAAAAATGAAAACTATATCAATGTCAAAACTTTCAAGCAACTTACCACAAAACCTAACAGAAGGAAGAAAAGCCCATATTTTATGTCGGCAAGATGCAGCCGCTGGCGCGAAGGACAATTGTGAAAAACCTAAGAACTTCAAAAGCCTGAAAATTACTTTCTTGCTGATATATTAAAAACGATTTTTTGATGAGCACATCCAAAAGCGTCTTAGTTTTCTCACATGGCGAGTGCTATTCCAACGCAGATAAAATTCTTATGCATGGTGAGAGCGTTTTTGCTATCTACGTTGAAGGGTTTTGATCTCTGCCCTCCTGACAGAAGCACCGAAAAGTCTGAGCGATGGATGCCAGGCCTTGGCACGTTTTGCTGACATGTCTTCATTACGCCTGTTTATTCATCGTTTATGTTTTGGCAGTAGAGACTTTTTGCAGTTGGGAACTTTCGAATGTGCAACAACTTAATTAATTCTTTGAGGTTTTCTTACACTCAAGAGGTGACTGATTGATGTGGAAAAAAGTGAAAGACGAATTTAAATTTGTTGTGACGTCTTTTGCCACGTTTCACCGCACAGCATAGATTTGGTTCATGGCTGTCCAAGCAGACTGAGACTTGCACACAAAACGGAATAACAATTCCAACCAAAAAGAGGCCCGAAAATTGCAACTAATTTTTAAAATAAAAACATTTACGTTTCCAATATTGGTATACTAATTTGAAACTGGTATCCTTTTATACTCCAAAATAGCGAGTGTATCTACACGCCACATCAGAAAACTTCAGGCATACATCAGCTGAATGAATTTACATAAACATCATATTTTACGATAAAAAGCAGTGTATTCATCTCTCTTGTGTTCAAATATATCCTCCAGCAAGATTTGCGCTGAAAAAATGTGGTTATGCTAAAAAAGGATGCTTTGTGGATGATAATCCATCAAATCGCCAATTTAAATACATTCGAGTGGGTAAAGAAGGGTTGCGTCTGTCCAGATAAGTTTTAGGTTTATTTCTTTAAAAACTCAAGACATTTCAAACTTCACTAATATCTCAATGTATGACAACCTATCAGTGCACTACAGCAACTTGGAATAATTTCTGTGTGAGGGGTCAGCTCTATTGCAGTTGCCAACAACCTTTGGTGTCGGGTTGCTCAGGATGGCCTACGTTATACGATGATTTCTACAGATTTCGCAAAACTTGTTCGGACAAATATTTCACTGACATTCCCAAACCTAGTTTTGACTGAACGTTTTTCAATCACTTTTCTGTATTTGCTATAGAAAAACGATTATGATTGTATGAGATGATTTTGTCAACTATATTTACCTGCTCGAACTTGCGCAGCTTAACGGCATTTTTCAATTCGAATTTTTGGGAAACTGAATTAGAAGACGAGCTACTGTATCACCCCAAAGTCGAAATTTTCAAGACAAAAATACGTGTAACTGATTTCGTTTCAGCAAAATAAAACTACTTTCGCGAAATGATTTCTTTTTCGATGAATTTTTTTTTCAATTTTTGATGGACACTGTCTTTGTTACGCTAAGCTCACATGCTTTTTCTCTTCGTTTTCAAATTATTGCCATGGTGAATGTACCTCTATTAGGCTGCAGCATAGCCTTTCCCTGAGTTTTGCCATATGCCTGGCTGGTTGGTATGAACAAGATTATAACTGCGAAGCAACCGACCAGGCAGCTGTGTCTCAGCCTAATCTCTCTGAATTATTTCCCCCATACAATATCTGCATGGAACCTAAACTTTGATACTCAACGCTTTGTTTTAATTGAACGTCAGTTGATATTCTTCGCATACTTTGCGTTGAGATGCATTGAAAAATGATCGAGTTTTTTGTCCTTTTTTGAGGTCAGCGCCAGACGTGGTTTAAGCGTGACAAAATTTTATGGACAGTATTCAGTTTTTACAGTTTTACTTCTCCTAAAATTTAGAGGCAAGCAATTTTTCTCTATATACAGTAATTTGTAGGCGTTTATTTGCATGTGGGAGGTGGAATCTGCAGCAGCATGAGTTTAAATACTGCTATTTGGGTTTCTGTTTTGTTATTTGGAGCAAATCAATAAAAAATACTTTTTCTGAGGCCAATTGCGTGCTTGACCAAATAATCACATTTTCGTCTGTGAATACTTGCGGTTACCACAGAGTTATGGCAGGAATAGCCGCGTAAAGTTCTGTCCCGAAATAAGTATTACGCCGCTCACACAGCAGCTCCAACAGTCAAATGCTTTGAACAACTGGAAACACTGAGACAGGGGCATTTTGGATGCTCCGTTTTCACAGAAACGTTTTTTGCGCTTGATGAAGTCGCAAACTGTTTCAAAAGCTTGATATCCTAAATTCCAGAGGAAATCTGGAAATTTTCCTCGTTTCAAGTTAAGGTCGCTCAGATGTGTGTTCAAGACACACATTTGCTGTTTCAAAGACACGAATAACACTTAGTTTGGGGGCAATTTTGAGCAAATAACGTGCTAAGTTAATTATATACTTGGACACTTCCTATTTTTCCTAGTGACGAGTCTAAACTCGCCCCATGGCATTACGTTTTCATCAAAACAATCAATTGATCTTAAGCAAAATTGAAGCACGAGGAAATAACTCGTGTCAACTCCATCCGAAAAAGCGCCGTCGCTTTGTTGTTTTCCTGTACTTTTCAAACTTTGGTTGCAAAAACATTGGACATTTTGTCTGAAAGGAATTTTTAACTTTGAGACGTCACGTCACCTCGAACTACAGCAGGCTGAGTGGTTTGCGTTATGCAACTGGCATGTACTCACCCTGCTGCGCGGTGTCGGTGGCCGCATGTTGCAAACAAACTTGGCTTTCGACCACAACAGTTACACTGATTGCTTTAGAACTCACTGGTCAACGACAATTTTGGCTCTTCGTATTTCTTTAGTGACGAGAAGGATCGGACATCCCTACCAGAACAGGACGCCGCCAAAGAAGAAAAAGCCCAGGACATCATTCAGCCGCATTCAGATCTGCGAACTGGAGAAGCGTTTTCACCGGCAGAAGTACCTGGCAAGTTCTGAACGGGCATCGTTGGCAAAGACCTTGAAGATGACTGACGCACAAGTTAAAACCTGGTTTCAAAACCGAAGAACGAAATGGAGGTAAGATCGAGGCCCTAAATAGCTTTTCCCAAACAGTGTTCGGCGAAATTAATTCAGGAGGGCCGCGAAGCATTTCAAAATATTACAGTTTTCCTGTATTAGCTTAAACGTTTCTTGAAAATTAGGCGATTTTCTTTCATTTACTTTTATCATATCTATAAGCAAGCTCAAATATTCCATTAACAGTAAATCGCATGTGTTGTTAATATTTTGTTTCTGTTTCATGTCTCATTTTTTTCGTTGTAGCTTTACAGCAATATCTCACAAGGGGCACCGCAAAAAATTGTCACTAAAAGTGTGTCACAAGCGGGAAACTGAAAAATGTTGTGAAGCACTGCCCCAGACCGTTTCCCTAGAAATCGCGCACCGACAAGTGTTGTCGAATCTTGATTCGAATTCTGTTTAGATAGGGCTCCCTAACTTTTTAGAACGTCGACCCGCTCATGGAAGCTATGGACTTTGGCTGACCTTAAGACAAACGGACGTCGTCAGGAATTTTCCATAAAATGGAAAAGGGAAGAATAAGTATTTGATGTGTGCGTGCAGTCATATCCACAAACAATTTAATGCACATGTGCACCGCATTACAATAAAACAATAAAGGGGATTTTTAGTAAATGTGCTGCGAACTATTCTCGGTTTCGAAAAACCTGTATAACGGCAGACAAAATATAATTTCAACAAATAAAATTGAAGGGTGCTACAAAAAGTTGCTTTGGTCTGTTTTTATGTCGTATACACCAAAGGCGAAGTGGTGCAGGGGGTTGAGCACGCGCCACCAAATCTGGTCGTTTGGGTTCGATTCCCGATTGGGTCACACCGCAAACTTGAAAAACGATACTTGCCGCCTGTCTAGCGTCGTACTCGTCATAATGAGCGCAAAGGAGCAGTTCATCGTTTTATCACCAATGCAGTAGCCTGGAGCAAGCACATAAAAGCGCCGCCGACACCAAGTTACACTCAAAAGGTATACTAAACAGCGAGAATAACGTGATCTTGGCATTCGAATAAAAACTACCATGATGTTTATCAGTGCTTTTTGATATCCAGGTTTATGCCGACCTTTATGGTAATTCTGTCGGCTTCAGGAGTCAATATTAACCAGGTCACAGAACCACGGTTTTCAAAATGAAACAACCATCGACCCTGTGACCGAAGCTGCATGGTGCTTTTACACGTAGAGACGTATTTGATGAAAATTGTGACAGTAAACATTTTTCGGATTGCATTTGTTTAGCAAATATAAAGTTTGAAACGACTGAAGCGGTAGAAATTCCTTCAATTTTCGTGAATATCGTGTGCTGACTTTCAATGAGAAATCGTTCGTCGTCGCTGAGGTCGTAGTAGCATCATATTTCGGTTGCTGCACCTCCATTAACCGCGCATCACGTTCACGTGCATTGTTTTCTGTGTCCACATCAGTTTAAATCAGCGTTTCTAAACATTTGTGGGTCACGGACCCCTACACCTAATAAAAGCTACTGACTCCTCAAAAGGAAACGTTGCATTAAGTATTTCAAATTAGGCTGTAGTGTTAATCGAAATGTCTGCAAAGCTTGTTAACCCTTCAGAAACGTCAGAGCAAAGCCTACTAACCCTTAAATTTTATNTATGGTTGAAAGGGTTCACCTTGACGGACCCTTAGGGGTTCACGGACCCCAAGTTAAGAACCTGTGGTTTAAATAATATTATGCAAAAACAAAAGCGAGTGGCCTCGGACTTGAAAAAATTTTTAGTCTGAATGTTGCGCATCTGCGCTGCTGCATTTTTGTTTTTTAACAAAAAGGTTAGGTTGGTTTTACGACACTTCTAAATTCAAATCACGCGCATCAGCTGCGTAGTGAAACGGTTTCGTTTAATTGTTAATATTGAAGCGTACCTTTCGGTGAAATCGTGCAAGACGCATTGAGCCTGAAACGCTGTTTCAGGAAGAGATCACGAAATGTTTTTGAAGCTCTTCCCTGCAAAGCGTTTCTTTCTTTCAGTCAAAACTTTGCTCAATAAACGAAACGACTTTACAAAACTGATTACAATTGCTCCGTGGCGTTTCGAATGTTTCGTGTCTGTGCCGGCAATATTTTTCTCACCAACGGCTTTTTTCAGCTTTAGGTTTTCACAGAAAAATGCTGTGAAGGTGAAAAACCTCAACGTGGTTTGCTGAGGTTTAATTTTTACTTTCGGTTTCAGTCTGCCTCTCGCAAGTATTTTCAGAATTGACTTTTCGCCTATTGCGGCGTGAAAGAAGTTTCCAACTTTAAGAAGTGTAAAGAAAATCGCTTGCTGACGTGATTGATGATGTTCCACGAAAATGTCTTCTATGTCGGAAGTTCGAGCATATGTCTCAAGATTGAAACGCAGCGACATGTAAATAGTTGTGCTTTTGCGAGTAAGGTCGAGCAGTGAAGAAACGCAGTGCGGAAACTAAATCGCTCCAACTATAAAATGCTTTATTTTTGATCTTAGGACCAATAACTGTCAATAGGATTTTTTTGTTTCAATTAGCCGCATTAAATGTAGAAGCACTATTTTGTCTATCTTTTAGTCTTGATTAATATTTGGATCTCTCTTTGGTGTTTATATATATATCCTGGTGCTTATATTGAGAATATATTGCAGACTTTACGACTGTTTCCAAAGAAGGTTGGGAATTTTCAATTTTGATTTCATTTCAATTTTGTTGTGAATGTTGGCGACAAAAGCAATGGAAAACTGCAGGTGCTTTCTATTTTCCTGCAAATTAAGCTTTAGATTCGCAAACCATCTCAAAAATCATGAAAAAGCTTCGTGAATAACAAGAACCGACACGGGAAGTTTTTTACCTTCCTTGTATATTTTCGTTTCATTTTGCGAAATGTCAAAAAGTTGAAAAAAGATTTGTTGTTTGAAAGATGGCACCTGCCATCAAACAGTTGCTGGGATTGCAAAGACAATCTCGCTTTACTGCTGAAAATGTTCTGCGCTCGTTTAAATTATTTTGTTTTAAATCTTGTCGCAGTTGTGTCTTATCACTCAAGAGCGCTAACCGACATCGATGTTGCAGGTGATCGACGCCAGAAAACAAACGTTTCAGGAGTTAGTTTGCCTGGCAGGTTGTTTTGCTTGAAATTGATTGTCTAACCTGCTGCAATTTCTTAACCACAACGAGCCCGAGGCTGTTGTAAATTCGCGTAAGAACTAGATTTTGCTGGAACCTTCCATCGTAAACAACCTTTTGATCGATACAAGCGATCAAGCTTGAAAAATTTCTGATTGTTTGTGCACCACTGGTCATGCAGATAAGTTAAGAGGAAGATTGGCCACCGGAAGTTCTGAACTGATTAGACCGTCCAGCTTATAGAGTGCTCGATATCTAAACCGAGGAAGAGTAAAGGGAGTGGTGGAAGGTCAACCAGCAGTTTGACCCCAAAGAGAGCGACTTGTTTAGACGGCGGTTTCCAGCGCTGAGTGGGAAGAGCCATCACCATTGACCAATTAGCACGATGTTTGCAGGCAATACTCCCTTGAACGTGGGAACGTAGATATTCCAAAAGAATTTTTTCTGATGAATGCATGCTTTCTTCATTGATTTTAGTGGCCTGTTATCTGCGAGCGACCACAGACCCGATGTAATTTGCGCTGACCGAGCTGTCAAAACATTCCTCGTATCGCTGACGTACAGTCTGAAGCTTTTCTATTATTCGTCGTAACATAAAACTGTCGACAATAGCGCGAAAAAAACAAGAAAATCACTTTCGTTGCCTCAGTGCCTAAGCCTTCTTCCAGGCTTTTTACGTTTAAATCCGACACTTTCTACCTCAGTCTTTATTTGTACTTCTGTGAAAGTGTGACAGTTTGCTCTGTCCCAAGAAGTTTCTTCGACTTCCAAGGTCTTATGTTTGAGAGCTGTGCGTATCGTCACCGATATTCTCAAAACAATGCTGACTCTGCGCTGTTCTCCTGGGTATCAAGTGCTGCTTAACGGGAGGAACGGCGTTGGTGTTCTGGGATTGTAAACGGCTATTTTCATTACCCAGAGAGCCTGCGTTGTTATTTACCAGCATAACCTCAACCAATTGTAGCAGTCTTTGACGTAAACGGTGTGAAAACTGCTTCGTGAAAGTTATTTTTGGCGCTAAGCTACTACACGTGCATCTAAGTCATGTTGCTACCATCTATACGAAAGCACTGCCCATACATTTCCCAAGAACTTTTGCAAGTGAAAATGAGATTTTTACGCGAGGTCAAGCCTTCGTGCTTCGTGTGTTACTTTGACCGTAAAATGGTGAGTGATGTCATCAGCAAAACTGAAACTGGGCGCAACTTTTTAGGAGTATAGTTTCTGGGAAAGAAAACTTCAAAACTAACACAAATTAGAAAACTTGCCCTAACTTCTATTTTAACAACGTCGGTGGTAGAGCGCCCGCTTGTATCCCCTTGTTTCAAACTCTATTCTTCACTATGATCTGACCATCTTCCTCAATAGGAAGCACCTCATTCGCGCCTAGTGTGGCAAGGGTGACACAAGCTTCGTTCTAGTTCGGAAACATACTTAACTAGGGCTCTTCAAAAATGCATTTTGGCGGAATGCGGCACAAATATTAATTGGTGGTAGAGTACTTGACTCGTGCTATGTGCCAGTCAACATTCTTGAACTGCGGGAGTGGGAACATAGAAAGCCTGTAAAATACCTCTGTTTTTTACACAACAGAATCGGAAGAAAGTTCAGATGTTTCCCATCGAAATCTGCTCCCTCTGTCCATTTTGGAATTTTAACTGCATTCCCATATACGCCGCTGTTTCTTCGCACGACCGGGCATTTTCCACATACTCAAGACACTTTAACTTAACAAGTATGCGCTGGTCGGATGCATCCTGGGCTGAAATGTTTATTTTCAAAACACAAGTTGAGCGCAAGCATCTTGATTTGCGTGACAGACGGAAGCAACTTTTTCTATGAAATGTCGCTGTCGCTGGCACTGCTTGCCCAGGTACGTCTGCGTTCCCGAACGTTGGCGTTAGTTCGACGAGTAAATTGATTTGCAAATAAGATTGTGACTCTCATCTAGAACTTGAGGCGCCGAGTAGAGCGAGTTCGCAAGCGCTGTAGGTCAGGCAAGTCAAGCGTCGGAATGGCCGCGGTCAAAATCAATGTCGTGAAGTGTTCGTTTTTTTGGAATGCCAGCGTGTCAAGATGAAAGGCATGCTGCATTGTTTGTGTGCCACATAACATAGCAGCGATGTGTCTTGCCTNGTTTCGGAAGTAGTTCTTTATTAAGGCGTTAAAATAAACTTACACTGCATTCCATGTGAGCACTGTGTTTTTTACATTCGGAAGTTTAATTTGGAATAATTAATTGAAGCGCTACATCAGTTGTTGCTTAATGCCACACAAGCTTTGAGAAAAGTCGCAAGGTCAGTAATTTTATTCCTGCTGACGCAGCTCTGTCAGTGCGACTCACAACAGCAGCGTCCTCCAGCAACATCTCTGCGCTACTTTGTTACACTAGTCGAAAAGTTTTTCTTGGGTTCTGTAATCGCCGCCATCTTAGGACGAGAACTGCACCTGCTTGAACCAGTCGTTCGGACCTAGCTGGAACGAGCAACGGCTTTTCAAACAAGAACGTCTTAAAACCCGGTCTGTGATGGAAGTAGACTACAAATAGAAATGATTTTGGGAAAGTGAGACGTTTTTCGTCGGTTGCCTTCCTTGTATGGAAAAGTGAGGTTCCGGGCCGATGTTCGGACATAATTGCAATTCCGCTAATGATTTAAAGACAACGACTATGCGGTCCGTGATTATGGCGACGAATATCGCCGGTCGTTGATAGATTTTAAGCGGCGCCGCTGTCAGTGCGCGTTGCTGACAAGTAAGAGACAATCTTCTTATGTGTAAGATTGTTTACAACCGCTTTTCGGCTTATTCAAGTGCAAAGCCAGATCTGTGACTGATATGTCCGTTGGATTATTACTTTGATGCCACTGTTGCGTATGCTGGAAGTATGTGCGCCGTTGTAATGCGTGAACGCACCTTTCATCCTGGTAGTTATAATTGAAACGTAGAATCGTGCTGGGATTTCAGCACCGTTTTTGTTCTTCAGCCTTGACCAGTGATGCTACAGTCATGAGCAAAATATAGCCCGTTAAGCTCTTTCATCCGGCCTGCTGGACTTATCCAAATTGCATACTGTATTAATAAAGATAGTTAATTTTTTACATATGTTTTATATCGCTTTGCACAAACAATCCATCTGGTCCCAATCAGGCCCACTGTTAAATTATCGAATCCAAAGCTGCCCTCGAGTCAAAAAGTTTGCCCGCCCCTGAACTTAATAAACTCATCCGATTGCGTATGCCTACGCGAATGTTCATCATGTGCAAAACCCTCGTAATGCTTGTTTTGTGATTGTACCCCTACACCAATCCCTCCAGACCCATTTTTCTGAGTAAGAAAAGCCGCCGTGGATCAGGTCTTACACGTTTGTTACCCTGCTTGATACAGGAGTGAGCAGAGAATGTACCTGGGATTAGAGAAATTAATGTAAATATTTTTCGAAATGTTATCCAGCGGCCAAAACGTTTGTTACTGAAGCAGTTGCCAGTGTGTTTGATTAGTGGCTGACCATGTAAGCCGGTGGTCACGAGAGCTTATGCCGCCACCGACATGTATCAAAGATTTGGTGGATCTAGTTCCAGCCGTACGTTGCATGCTTTGTTTATGCCATGTCTGGTGTGCCTTAGGCTGGCTTGACGTGTACTAAGGAGGCCACAGCAAAACAACAGCTGTTCATTATCTTTGAAACCTCATAATCTATATTATAACAAAGGATTGAACCGAAAAATGAAATATCCGCCACATCGCCAAATTTTTATCACTAACCTTATACTTGGTCATCACCGTGCTGCGCTGATCCAACAGTAGGCGTGATCTTCAATAGTTAGTAGTATTTTAGTAAGCGACATATATTCAACAGTACACAGTGTTTTTTGCTGTTTTTCCGGAACCTGAAGGTAGTGGTTCTTAGCCGCGGAATATATTTACGTTGGAGGGAAATGGCACCTTGGAAAGGAATAAATTTGCTGAACCGTAAATTGCAGCAAACCCATTCTTTTTCAAACTTCGCTAGTTTAAATCAGGGGTTCTCAACCTTTCTCTGACCATGTACTCCTTCAGCATTTCGACAGATGACCATGTACCCTTTAATTTATTATGACAAAAAGGTTGAGTAAAATAACAAAAGTCAAAACTTTTAGATTTTCAGAACTATGAAGGTAGACTCCGTTTTTATGTCTCAAAGTTAATGTGTTTGCAAGCAACAAGGGGCGTGATAACGGAATTCAACGTTAAAGAAGACGAGACGAGTGCAAGTCCATACCAAACTGAGACATGTTTGAAACTCGTTTGATCGACATTTCCTTTAATATTTTATCATGACTAATCATACATGTAACAATAAGCATACAATGATTTTTGAAAACAATATTCACTGATATACGCATAAATAATCGGAAATAAATAATGTATAAATATATTTTACCCTTCTATTGCTAACCTTAAATGTACCCCTTCAGATAGACAGATATACCTCTAGACGTGCATGTACCTCAGGTTGGAAACCCTTGCTTTAAATAGTGTGATTTCGATTCATTAAAATCACGTTTGAGTAACTCCTTCCAATTTCTTATATCAAACCTCTTTTTGTCCCTGGATTCATTGTGTACATTGTAATAATAGAAGCGAAAAAGAAAAAAAAACGTTTTGGATAAATTTTAATTTTGGAAATTGTCCAGGGGGAACGATAGTAAAAAGGATTAACAAACCCACCTTTCAACAAAAGAACACTATGCTTCAATAACTTCTGCATCGGTCGAAATCTCGAAGAGCAGTTCCACCTGCATTTTCATGGACTTGTTTGTCTCTTATACTGCTTACACAGTAATGAGATAGGTCGCACATGACTCCAGTTTACTGGCCTCATGACTGGAGCAGAAAGGGATTTGTGTTTTAGAAAAATGTTAGTGCAGGATATCAAACTTTTCTGAAGGCAAATTTGAACATTTTTAGCAGCTGCTCACATCCCAGAGGAAACGTAGCAATGATAAAAGTTCGCCAAACTTCACACCACTTTAAGTCTAAACCAACTATGCCCAACCTGCGGCCCGCGGGCCGCATGCGACCTAGTCGAGCGGCCCAGTTTAGGTTTTCACTGTAGTAAAAGTATTCTACATGCTCACAATCTGTCCTTATTTTGATAAACTTGAATCTGACATTTTTGATTCAGCTGGTCTTCAGTGCCACTTTATCACGTCTGTTAACATTGCAGTTAAGATTCGAACCCTTTCAGTAAATTAACTAAAGTTAAATTTAGTTTGCTAATAACAAAGTAAGCCATTCAATTAGCGGCCCTCGTTAATATGTCACTCAATGTGCGGCCCTGGTTAAGATAGTGGCATAATTTTTGGCTCAGTAAGCCATTTGGATTGGACATATAGCTGGTCTAAACAATATGGCCTAGGTTAGTCCGACCGGCGTTTAAACGTCCCTGAAACGCAATGGTTATCAAACGTGTTTGTCCCATTGCCCCCTTATCACTCTCGATATATCGTTATCTCCTCTCAAGCCGTATAAAGCAAAACAAATACAAGATAACGTCATTTTACTGACGGATATTAACACATGGTATGGCCCCGGCTCCCAGTTCAGTGTGATGCGCGTGCTTGGTGACATTACAAAACTTTGGGAAGTGGAACCACAGCGCAATAATACAATTTTTTATGTCAGTTGGACCAAGCAATCGTATTGTGAAGCTAAGTTGTCAAGAACGTAAGCAGTCGATTCCTTGCCTTATAATAATAGTTGCCTAATGAAGTTAAGTAAATGATCGTTTGACGTTTAGCACAGCGGTTCTCAAATTCAATCATAGATTTGTTGCATGTACTAAGTACAATTCAATGGGATGGGTGCACCTGTTTTGCTTCCATCAGTTCTATCTTGGGTTCTGTTTTAGACAGCGCAACTCTCATATCATGTGTCACGTGCAATCAGTTTCAGAATTTTGTTCTGATTGTCGTATAGAAAAGATTGCTCACACTAGTAGGTTGCTGGAAATGGAATGAGCACTTTCACAAGCATTCATATAGTGCAGGGCTACTCAATTATTTCAAGAAAGGGTCCAGTTACAAATGTCAAAATTTTTCGAGGTCCGGTCACTGCCATAAAATCATGCAAATGTGACATGCCTTGGATTCTTCTAACAAAAAATGTAATATGAGCATTTATTACGATTATACTGTATATAGATATACAAAATTCGGTAAATGGATACAGATATTAACAAACGCTGTCATCGTTATTTGTTGTTCTTCTGGTGGGAGCAATGGCATTTTGTGATTCTTGGCAGTTACCTAAATTTTTGTTCCAAGGTAGTGATAGTGAACAGAATGCAATGGTGAAGGTTTTATTAGATGAATGGTGAAGGTTTTATTAGATACAGATGCGAAACTTGCTCTTTATGAGCTTCTTTTTTGACGGTGCGGACTGTCAGCAGTCAGTGGCGTAACTAGACGTTTAGGCCAGGAGGGAAAACGCAGCTGAAAAAGATCCACTGCCGACTGTAGGGGGGTTGCAAGCAACACTCAGAAAAACCCTGAGAAATGACGGTGAATCCGGATGTGAATGGCTATACTAAAACCCTGAATCACCAACAAATACTCCGAAAAGCGCAAAAAATACTGAAAACCAAACGAATACTAAAACTGAAGCATAAGTCAAGTGGGGGCCCGAGTTGTACGTTTATTGTAGCTGGCAGGAGGGGACAATTCGCCAGCAGGTAGACCCAAGCACCGTAACAATTTCCACTGACTATTTGCGGGGAGTGGAAAAAATTTTGGAGATACCTTCCTTTGACAAGAAGTTCTCAAGCGTGCCATCAAAAATATTTCTTTTTCTTTCACTGCTACATTCTATTGGAATTTAACTAATTCCAGTTGAGTTTTGGCTGCCTCCACACCAGTGGTGTCAAGCTGCCGGAGCTTTGCTCCTCCACCTTCATCAGTGTATGAAGTGAATGATTGGTCGTTGCCTACAAATATAAGCGAAGATGCCCAGCAGAGCTCCGGTACCTATAAAAAGTTCCACTTCATCTTCGGTGCACACATGTGCATGTGTTTTTTTCTTCAGTTGAGAATTCGGTAGTGTCTGTCACTAAAAAGGGTTTTGAGGAAAGAGTAGCAACTGTTTTCGAAAAGAAGATCGTCAAACTGTTCGACTATGTTGGTAATCAACTTTTCAATAAGTTGAATATATCTGGAATCTTCTTGCTTTTATTTTCCCCAAATGCCTTGGAAAATGACTAAGTTCGTTTTGAA